>Ga0208882_1001163_pt1 | contig 10545 bp, 7 predicted proteins | sample LakWasMet14_LOW5_2_FD_183862 | JGI IMG/M metagenome (GOLD analysis project Ga0208882, IMG submission 183862) | Freshwater sediment methanotrophic microbial communities from Lake Washington under simulated oxygen tension - Sediment Metagenome... | ecosystem: Environmental > Aquatic > Freshwater >...
CGTGCAAGAACGCAGTCGGCCAATGACGCGGGCAGACATTTCTAAGGGCATTGATCTTAGCAAGCTCGCCATCGACGCATCGAATATTCCGGTTCCAAACGGACCTGATTTGCAGCCCGAAGAAATCGAAGCGTTTGTAGATGACTTCTTTAACGCCCTCGATGCCGTGAATGAATATGACGAAGACGGCTCCAGTGAGCGCCCCAGCGAAGACGAACTTGCGGCGTTAGATGCTCAAGCAAATCCGGAAACATTAGAAAGCCCAACTTACGATCAAAATGTAATAGAGCTAGTGGAACCTTCAGCCGAAGAACTTGTGGACATGATGGACGAAATTTATCACGCCGATGAAGGGATGAATGAAGCGGAAATGCTGGCAGCGATGGCCGGCGAAGACGATTCTCCAGAATATCCAGACTGGTTAGACGATGCACCAATACTTGATCTAAGTGTGCTTGAAAAGCCTGTCGCATCAAAAGAAGACCGCGAATTATAAGGCATTGACTTTGATTAATGCCCGAAAGGGCGTCTATCAATACGGGCGACGCCCAAGAGCGGCTTTATCGAGAGCCGCATATTTTTATCGACAAGGAGCCTCAACATGACAGACCACACTACTCAACCAGCAGAACCTAACAGCGCAAGCGGAAAAGAATTAGTCGAACGAATCCAAAACGACTTATCAAAAGCCCAACATCGATACGGAGTGCAAGACCCGTTTAATGATGCAAAATATCTCATTAGCACAGCGAACGAAATGGTTGCCAAGGCCGATGAACTGGGCTTTACACGATTTCAAGGTTATACCGCCGATAGAGCGGTGTCGCAAATCAGTAAGATAGATGGCGAATGGAAGCGCGACGATGGCAAAACCCTTGCTGAAATACAGTCCGGTATCGATCAAGACAGCGCTGAAGAAATTTCTAGTCGCGCTCAACTGAGGGCGCAAGCTGGACAAGATGTAGACCATGCCATCGATAGAAAATTAGCCCTGGCGGATGCCAGCGCATTTTTGCGTATTCAAGACCCCAAGATTCAGGAGCTTGCAGCGGTAACAATCGCGGACAACGCCCGCGAATTCCCTAATTACAAAACAGGCCTGGAAGTAGCCTATACCGGCTATTTACGGAATCCGCCCAAAATATCACCTATTGCTGAACGAGTCGCAGAACTGGACGCAATGAGCACCGCGCGAGAATCGGCCAACGAAAAAAATATTGTTGAGCCGGTGACTGCAAAGGAGCTATTTATTGACGGCGATGATGCTGTTGCGCGTGCCGCGCAAAATCGTCAGCGTGACCGCGACCAATTAGCGAACGAGCAAAACCGCCTTGGTACGCTTGCCGAAGGAAAGCGGATTGATGTCGAAAACCTGTCGGAAAAAGCAACCGAACAAGATACGGCCAATGATATTGCTGAACGCACAGGCAATACTAATGACCGGCAAAGCCAACAAGTCACCGAACGAGAGAAAAACCGTCAAATCGAACTGATGGAGCAATTACACCATCAATTCCGCGTTTCCGGCGCTAAATTCCATTTTAAAGATCAGCCTGGACAAATCGCGTTTAAGGATAAAGGCGAAAAAATGGTATCTGCATCAAACGATGAACGGGTGGCTAAGGCAATGGCGACAATGGCAGACGCCAAGGGCTGGAAAACAATCAAGGTATCAGGCCATCCCGATTTTCAACGCGAGGTTTGGATGGAAGCCAGTTTGCGCGGTCTTGAAGTCCGTGGTTTTAAACCATCGGAGCAGGATATAAAAACGCTTGATGGCCGCCGCGAACATACCATGAAAAACATCGTTGAACAGGATGCAACGGGGCGTAGCCGTAATGCCGCCGCAGAACGTCAAGAACAGACAGAAAAGACAACGGACAAGCCAGCGCCACAGGTAGAGACGAAAAAGAGCGTAGAAGCGGATTCTCGCGTATTCACCGGTCGTGTGCTTGAACATGGCTCGGCTAATTTCAATCACGACCCCGAAGAAAAACAAAGTTATTTTGTGAAGCTCGACACCAAGGGCGGCGAAAAAACAGTCTGGGGCGTGGATCTCAATCGCGCAATGTCTGATTCAAAAGCGAGGACTGGTGACGAAGTAAAGCTTGAATTTAAGGGCAAGGAACGCGTGGTCGTTGAGGCCTTGGATCGTGACGAAACAGGTAAGGTTATCGGGAAAAAACCAATCGAGACAAATCGTAATACCTGGGAAGTACAAATTTCGGATAAAGCCAAGGTGGTTGAGGCGGTGGCCGCGACTCTGATCGACTCAAAAGTCAAAGACTCGGCAAATCAACAAATCTTAAAAGCGGCGGTAGGCGCTCGGCTTATCGAACGTGAGCAGATTGGCAAAGTCCCCGAAGTACCGATGTACGACAAAAATGCAGCGAAACAGCCTAAGCAACCGGAACAAATAAGCCCTCAAGTCCAGAGAACAGAACGCACCCGGTAACACACTAAAACGCTGAAACTGTCTTGCAAGACAATTTCAGCGTGATTATATTGCTTATTGAAAACCAATATATATAATATTGGTACTCAAACATTATATAAAATGGAGTTCAACAATATGCGAAAAATAGCAGTTATATCTAGCGCGGCCTTAATGGCCGCCTGCTCATCATTGCCGGTACCGCCAGTCGTTGACGGTAGCGACAGGCATCCCGTAAACAGTCGAGAGACAGCCGAACTATTAGCACTTCGCGCTCAATTGGCCCAAACCCAGGAACTCTTGCAACTACGCGAGCAAAACACAACCTCGCCTGTAGCACTCAACCCAACGCCCATGCCCGCGCCGGTATCGCTAATCACGTCGCAGACGGTCAGCGTGCTTTTTCCATTCAATGGAACGAAGTTTAACCCGACAATAAGCCAAACCGAGACACTACACCCACTATTGACCAATGCAAAACGTATTGTAGTACGCGGTAGAACAGACGGACAACATGCGAGTGCCGCCGACGAACAAGTCGCGTTGAACCGCGCACTGTCCGCGCAACGATATTTAGTAAATCAAGGCGTATCGCCGTTGATTATCTCGGTTAATTACCTGTCAGCCGGCGACTATGTAGCCGACAACAACTCAGTAGCCGGCCGCGCTCAAAATCGCCGCGTAGAAATCGAAGTACACACCCAAAATAATTAAGTTAGTCGCTACACCCGCCAATTCATCAACAACCTAAAGGAAACTATGAAAAATCGTAAATATAGGACACTGGTTATTGCCTTCAGTAGCGTGGCGTTATTGCCTTCATGTGCGCAAATGACATCATATCAACCGACCGTAGACGCCTATGTGTAGCGGCTTGCAATCGAAAACGCGCAAACCTGCAATCAGCGCAATTTTCGAACGGAATTAGCTGCAACTGACGGGCGCTCAAACCGAGATTATTTGCAACTGAACTTGCAATCGATTACGCAAACCTGCAACCATCCAGTGCAAACCAGGATTATTTGCAACTGACACCAGTTCCAGAAACTCAGCGTCAAGGAAACAATATGGACGTTGATTCTTTGACGAGATAGTTGGACTATCAAGGTCAGATTCGGCGTGAAGCGCATCTTGGCAAGGCAAACGTCCAGAAAACGGACGTATTCTGGACTGGTCATTTTTCGAAGTAGGTGTCAGCAGTGACTTGGCCGACAAAAACCGACCCAGGCTGATGATAGCAGCGGGGGTACGAATTTCGGAGCAAAGCTACATAACACCCTCATTTTGGAAGAAACAATGCTCATGGCTCAGCGTGCAACATTAGTTTGTCGCACTCAGCAATGACATACTCTGGGATAGTGTCGAATTTAGCAGGATCAAGCTGACAGATAAATTCATTCTCAATGTGGTAGCTTTCATTGATGAACTTCTGAATAACAGAATTTCCAGCATCTAGCCCTAGCAGCCGAAAAACCTGAAGTTTTTCATACTCATTTGCGCAAGAGCCATAAAGTAACTTGAGGGCACCAATGTCAGTGATTTTATTCAATAGATCAGGGTATGAAAAGCCATTTTCATTTAGCTGATGCGACACTTCTGCGCATCCGTTTACGAACTTGACGGGCTCTATTTCGGGTTGCTCACCATCTAATCCTCTTGGCTCTCTGAAGTCGATTGCTCGCGCTCTTTTGTGAAAAAGGTTAGAGAGCACCTGATAAGCATCTCCTTTGTTGTCAACAATTTCGCAATTACGCCTCATGTAAATCAACTTGATGACATCATGTTTTTCAGACGCGATGGCACTCTTGCAAATTTGAGCAAATGTCTGAATATCATCCTTTCCAATGGAGACTTCAGCTATTTTTCCTGCTGATAATTTCAGGAAAGCTGATGAAGTCTGGTTGCTGAATTGCTTCTCAAGTGACCTGACGGTGTCGATAATCGGCTCCACATCATGAGTCAACATCAAAACCGTTTTGCTCTTCAGGCATGAATCGGCATCTCGGCGAAAAAGCATTTCCAGAATGGCGTATTTTTTATTTTTATCGAATGAAGATATCGGATCATCCAGAATGATCAGGTCTGGTTTTTTGGACAGGCACTCATACATGAAAAGAACAATGGCAAACGCGTTCCTTTCACCAAAGCTGAGGTGCTGATTACCGCCGCTGAGATGTTCTTCGTGGTCGATATGCCGAAGTTTGAGTTGCGATTGTTCTCCTTCACCGACAATTTCAACTGCATAGCGGTATCCAGCATATTCAAGAAATTCATTGATATTTTTTTGATGTCGCTCGACGGCCTTCTTCATCTCGCTCCGTTGTTGATTGATCTTGCCCTGTAGCTGGCCTGCTTGCTCGATAACTACATCTATAGAGGCGTTAATAGGAGAGATGGCGGCGTGCATTTTTTCTGACTTAAGTTCGGAGAAAAACTGTAAATCAAGTTTGTATGCAGGTAGTTTATCGGCGACTTTTTCACCATCTTTGAACTGAAACGAGGAAAGCGTTCTGAGTTTTTCCAGTTTTTCGGTAAAGTTGTCGATCTGCGTTTTCACTGTGGCAAGAAATGCCTCATGTTCTTTTTCAATCCCATCCTTCAAGACTGTGATTGCTACTAGCTTGCCTTTGGCCTCATCAGAAAAGTAGTTGCCAAGTTTTTCGATCACGGAAATTATGCCAATCAAGTTCTTGATAGTGTTTTTGTCATATTCCTGCCCGACTTTTTTTATCTGATCTTTTTTGTCGGCCGCATGTGATGTGCAAAATGGGCAGTTATCCGACAGTTCTGCAAAGTCGTATCCTTTGGTTTGCCAGTCGATCCAACCTACGCTGTTTTGAGACTGAATGAACGGTGTGTATGACTCCAATCCCGCCGGTATGTGTTCAAGTTTGTTGCCTGCGGATAATCCCTTCATGCCGCTCGATGATTTGGACAAGCCGGATTTACTCAATTTGAAGGCATCACCCATTTCCTTGAGATTAGCTATCAAGGTTTCTAATTCAGGATTATTAAGAAACAGCTGTTTGATGTTGCGAACAAGCTCCTCTATTTCCTGTTCTCTCTGTTTGTAGGACTCGGTTCTGATGAGAATATCGAAGCTATTGCTAACAAGTTCGTTCGGCTTAAAAACGAACTGATTGACATACTCCTCATTGAAGCACATTAAGCTTTTTATATTTTCTGCCCCAGTAACTTCTGGCTGCTTGTTCTCAGGGTTTTCTTTCCTGAGTTTGAACGGCATAAGTTCCTTCAGCAGGTTTTGATCCTCCTTGAGACCAAGTAGCATCGCTCTTGCAATCGTGCTTTTGCCGGTTCCATTGGGTGCAAATTTGATATTCAATTTCTGCACTGCCAGCGAAATAGTGGCCGAATCGATATTGTTGCAGTTCTTAACATCTATCTGAATCAAAGTCATGCTTGCTCCATTCGCGTATTTCTACAGTTGAGCTCAAAAAAGTGGGCGCTTGGATTCTCACAAGTGGCCGGTAACCATAATCTAGGCAGCATACCTCAACTGTTTGCTAATGTCCGCTTCTAGGCGCATTGATCAATAGCTGCTAATGGCCGGGGCTGCCGCCAATGGCCAACGACATATGTCAGTTGCAAATAATCCTGGTTTGCACTGGATGATTGCAGGTCGGCGCGAATGATTGCAGGTTCAGTTGCAAATAATCTCGGTTTGAGCGCCCGTCAGTTGCATTTATTCCTGGTCGAAAATTGCGCTGATTGCAGGTTTGCGCGTTTTCGATTGCAAGCCGCTACAACTACATGTAGGTGGGCAACTTATGTCTAAGCGAGAGCGAAGGAAGTAATCCGGTGATTAATGGCTTGTTCAATCTCGATTTTCCAAGCCGGTGCCTCATGTGCCGCCCGCAATCCGCTACAACAGTCGAGTAATTCACGAATAAGGTCAATCTCAACGCGGCCAGCCGTGAACAATGCTTCAAAAAAGGCTTTGAATTGGGCGAGTGTCACCGGAATAATGTCTAGGCGCATTTTGTCGTCGTTGTTGCTGAACCATACGCCGATTCTGAATGTTTCGGCGGTGTTTGAGTCTATGCGGTTGGCAATGAATAACCCATAAACAGCTTTGCCGGACTTCTCGGCATAGTGTGAAACAAGGTCGGCAACGTGCCGTCTGACTGGCTCACCTTCGGCTGCTTCTTGCCTTGAATTGGTGGTTAATGTCACCTCAACCACGATAACAAAATCGGCGAATTCACAAATCAAATCCGCGCCGCCGCCCGCCGCGCAACCCACTGGCAAAAAGTCTTGGTCGATCTTGAAGCGCCGCGCTTCATAGGGCTTGTTTGCCATGCTGTCGATAGCAAGGAAGGCACGCCATAAAATCCATTCAAAATAGGCAGGTGCTTCGGCCTGTGGCACTTCGATTTCATCGCCATTTGAGAGGGTCTTTTTATTCCTGCGTGTGATGATAAGTTCCATGTAGGCGGCGATTTCTTCCCATTCTATCGCTTGGCGGGCGGCGTATTCTTCTTCGTTCCGCTCCGATAAAATCCCCTCTATTTCATGCCGGATGCTGGCAATATCGGCGGGCGTATCTGTAGATTTGCCTGTGGTATCAAAGGGGATGCTACGGCGTGCAAGTTGCTCTAACAAATCGTCCAATACAATAAGCGCCGAGTCCTTATGATCGGTCGGCAGGGTTGCGCCGTTGCACAGGGTAATAAAGTAGGACCGGTCGGAATCGGGGATTCCGGTATCCTGAACCAGCTTCTCAATGAAAACGTGCTTTTCCGGCACAAGTGAGAGGCCTCGCCCTTTGCTCTGCACAAGGCCAGTGGCCTTGAGGTAGCGCATGTTGGTATCGGCGTAGTCGTTGAACGTGCCGGGTGCGTAGCTATGCAGCACGGCGGCGGCTTCGCGTTCCAATCGGTCGAATTGGCGCTTATTGGTCGAGGCCAGCCGCCGCGTCCTCAACTCCAAGACTTGAGCAATAATGTCGCCAAGGGCGTTGTCGCTGCTGGTAAGCTGGACTACGATTGCCATTTCCACAAAGTTAAGTCTGCTTTCTCCGGTCTGCTTTTCCAGTTCCAGCATGACGGCCAGTGTGTGCCGAAGCGGGGAAAAGACCGAAAAACCATAATTCTTTTCAAGGATGGACGGGATATAGTGCGCGGCAAGCGCCCGCAAAAAACATTCCTGCATGGCTGGCACAGTATCGGCGCGGATCAGTCGCCAACCGTTCGGCGTAATCAAGTCGATTGTGCCGATTTCGCTTTGCGCTATGCCTGCGGCGGGCGGCACTTCGGGATAGAGAAACCCTAACTTATTCAGCGCGGAACGCCATTTGCGCCCCACGCTGTAAGTGTCGTCGCTGCCAAGTTCAACAATGCCATGCTCGCCTAGCAAGTTTCGCAAGGCAATTTCTTGATCGCGCCCGCGTAAGTTTCCCTGCAACGGTGAAGTGGATAGCGCAACCAGTCCATCCCGAAGCCGGAAAGGGCTTCGGACAGTCGTATTTCCTAGATGCCAAGGCCTCAAGCGCTATCTTCTCCCGCATGCGCAATGACCTCGATCCGTTTCAGGCGCTGCTCGATCTGCACGGCTTGTTGCAGGATTTCAAGGGCAACATCCGCCAACAATGGATTGGCAGATTTCACAAGCCCTTGCAAGTCCTGCACCAAGAGGTTTGCTGCCTGACTGGTCATTTCTATGTTTCTTTTATCGCTCTCACTGAACATTTTTACCCCTTAATATCCAACAAAGATATACTCCTGAACGTCATTTTTATTATCCCCAACCTTACTTCCTTGGTTGCCGAAGGAATATTTGTAATCCACAGGAACAACCTCAACATGGCGTTTATGCTTCGTCATAATTGCAACCATTTCATCTAAGGTCGGCAGGCTGTTGGATGAGTAGGACACAACCAGCACGCTTTCACGGAAACGCTTAAACAGCATATCGAAGGCTTCCGCCGCACCCTTGCGTGACGAAAACGGGGTAGGGTAGGACTTAAACTTTTTGGTGATGGTGTGTTCCTGAATTTCCACCCCTTGCCAGTCGCGGGCTAAACCCTCAACAAAGTGATAGCGCCGGACATACTCATTATCTGATAGTGTGGAATAATAGGGCGGGTCGATATAAACCAAGCCCGCCTTGCGGTTCTGCAAGGTCATTGCGTCACCGTTCCGCGCTTTGTTCTGCTGGCCGTTGTCAAACACGGCGGCATTGACTGAATCAACCGCCTCAAGAAATTGAGCACGGAAAGTCATTGTCAGGTCTTTCCGCCCGTCATCATAGCGATGCCCAATATAGGTAAAAATGCCGCGAGGGCGCTTCTTCAAACATGCTCTTATCAAAGCCGACATAGCGATTGCGCGTTTATATGGACTTTTCAAAGTCTTGATATTGGCTCGCACTGTGTCGATCAGGCGGTTATCCTTGTCGCTGTAATACAAGCCCTGAAACTTAGTTTCAACGAAACGATCTACTGTATTTGTTGGCTCAAGCAATGCTAATGCTTCATCCTGCGATAAGGTGACTTTGTTATTTTCGATCATCGCCTTGGTGAACGTGGCCGACATTGCCATATAGTCATTGCTCACCACGGCCTTGCCGTGCGATTTGAACATATAACCCACAATCCCAGATCCGGAAAACAGGTCTATCGCGGTTTCAAATTCAAACTGCGAAGCGACCGCCCATATTTCGGTTAGCAGTTTGTTCTTCGATCCCATATAGCGGGTTGAAGGGTAAAGCTGGGCTTGTGGTGGTAATGGCGAGGGAAGCAAGCGCAGATTAAAGCGCGGCTTCGGCGGAACGGTCACAATCACGTCCTCGCCTGTGCGCCCCTTGCCATTGCATGAGATATAACGCTTGGTCTGCACGACTTCGACCGCAAATTTACGGTATTGCTCATGCACCAATGGATGATTGGAGTTGGTTAAAACAACGTGGCAACCAAGTTCGTGCAAGCGCCGGACTTCCTCGGCCAGTTCAACATGATCTTCCTCGTAAAACTGTTCTTTTGTATATCGCTTGAAGTCTGCATATTCTGAAACCGGCAAGTAGGGCGGATCAAGGAAAACAAAGTCACCGGTCCGCGCCTTTTCCCTTAAAACGGTTTTGTAATCCCCACAAATGATGGTGGTATCCTTGAGGATCGCGGCTGCGGCTTGAAGGCTGTCCACGTCTATCAGTTTTGGGTTTTTGTAACGCCCGAACGGCACGTTGAACTGGCCGGATTTGTTGACGCGATACAAGCCGTTGAAGCATGTCCTGTTCAGGAAGATGGTGCGGGCGGCGGCTTCGAATTTAGATAGCGTTGTCCAATCCTGCGCACGAACGGCATAGAATATTTCTTCGCTGTTTTGGTAAAGGCCAAGCGCGGCAATCACGCCGTCAACATCGGCGGCGACCGCCTGATACAGATTGACCAATTCGGGATTTATATCCGCGATGATCCCGCCTTTGGGGCGGGCGGCGAAGAAAACCGCGCCGCCGCCGAAAAATGGCTCAATGTAGCGGCCATACTTCTTGGGAATTTTTGGCAAAATCTCGCCTAGAAGCTGCGTTTTCCCGCCCGCCCACTTCAACAATGGTCTTGTAAGACTTAAATCTTGTGACCTTTTTAATAAAGGGGCATGCCCCATAAATTCGCCTCGGTAATTATTCTTATACTATGTGGTTGAGCTTCGCCGCGTAGTGGACAATATGCCTAATCAGTTTTCAGCGCTCGATAGAGTGTTACCCTGCCTACATTCAACAGCGCAGCCACGTCCTGCACTCGCCGGCCTTGGTCAATTTGTTCGCGGGCGTGTTTGATCTGGACTGGCGTAAGTTTCTGTTTGCGCCCAAATTTCACGCCGCGCTTTTGGGCTTCCTTTACTCCTGCGCGAGTGCGTTCTGTGATAAGTCCACGCTCAAGCTCTGCCAGCAAAGCAACCATGCGCAGCATGGCTCGGCCTGTTGGGGTTTGCGTGTCTATAGCATCGGTGAGGCTAATAAACCGCACCCCGCTCGTATCTAGGTCTTGTAGGATGTTCAAGAGGTCACGCACACTGCGCCCCAGCCTGTCCAATTTCCAGACTATGAGCGTGTCGCCAGCCTTGAGTGAGGCCAAACAACGAGTGAGTGCAGGG
>Ga0208882_1001164_pt1 | contig 10544 bp, 14 predicted proteins | sample LakWasMet14_LOW5_2_FD_183862 | JGI IMG/M metagenome (GOLD analysis project Ga0208882, IMG submission 183862) | Freshwater sediment methanotrophic microbial communities from Lake Washington under simulated oxygen tension - Sediment Metagenome... | ecosystem: Environmental > Aquatic > Freshwater >...
CGGCTGTAAACTTTTACCAAGGCCTGCTCTTTGAAGCCTGCTGAATACCTTTTATATTTTTTCATGCCTAATCTCAAATTTTATTTTTTCTTAAAATTTGAGGCGACAACTATTCTGACACAGGGGGAGGGTGATGAGGACTATTTCCATGTAGACAGCTAGCGGCAAAATAAACGCTGTTTATACTAACGTCCATGTTGGGTTATAATGTGCTTGGCAAATTTAAGCAATAAGCACATAAAATTACATTTACTTTATTTAGTCACTAAACATCTGGGAAATAAAATGAGCCATGACATAATTTTGCGCTTAACTCAAATTGGAAAGTGTCTTAAGCAATTACAAGATTTCACCACAGTGGCTGTGGACGATCAATCCAAAACATGGGATTTTATATTGGCCATCAAAGAAGAACAGATGCAACAAAGAGCACGTTTAGATGTTATGTATGAAGAAATTCTCTCAATTAAACGAAGTCTTTCTAAATAAGCTCATAATAACTAAATGTCGTGAGTTGGGCTGGATTTTAGGTAGCTCATAGTGTTCTCTGCCGTAACCATTTAACTTTCCCAATAACTGACCCCATCGGGGTCTCTTGCTGTGCGTGGCGAATGGTTCAAGCGGTCAAGTGTCAAGTGTCAAGTGTCAAGTGTCAAGTGTAACGATAAATACTCTATCGGCTGTGCTTCTTAATATTCTTCTGTAAGTGTACGAATATAAAAATATAATGACATTGAAGCAGTCCCGTCTAGTTAACGCATAATTTTTGCTCTCAGGCATTTGACCGTATCTGTTCATCAAAACCTTTAACCTTCACATCTACCGCTCTTATCCGATAAACCAGGACTTGGCCATTTAGCGACTGAGAGTATATGTTAAAGTATTTGCAATATTTTTATGTAAAAGGAAGTTTGTTTATGTTGAAAATCGCTCTCGGCGAAGCAATTAGATTAGTTTTAGACGGAATGATTGCATTGGTTGGATGAATGGATATTGTTTACGGGTGTTTATATCAAAGGCTGGGTAATTTAATGTGCAATCGGCTTAAAACCAACAATAGTCAGATGTCAGCAGTTGCGCCTGGCTCTCCTTGTTTGGCTAGTTGGGCGGTTGCTTAGGGGGGTTCTTATCAGTCAATCAGGCGCTACACGGTTGATCAGCGCGGGTAAATGCAAACGTGAAGATTATGAGGATTATTGTGATGTGGACGGCGAGATCATCACAGGCTTTTCAGGCCGTCAAAACGGCAGTTATTAGCAGTCCCCGGAGTAGCTCACGGTAAAATAATGTAACTAGTGACGCCTTGCTTATCCGCTTGGCGAGAAAGAGAGGCTTTTTAATTATTTAACCTAATTAATTTAATAGCTTGCTCTATATAATTAATGTAATATGTAACTAACCTGTAACAAGGTGGTAATAATCAAGATTAACAACATGCTAATAATAACAACAAAATATGTTTAAAAATTCCAAATCGATAGAAGCTCAAAAACAGGCGGTAGAAGACTTTAATAAATTGCCGCCCGATCTTCAGCGTAAGCTGACTGTATCTTTACTTACGGTGGCTTCACTAAGGGACAGATTGCCTCGAATGAAAATGTTTATAGATTCCGAGCCTGAATCGAAGGAATCTACGCTAGATCATCAACCTCAAATGTAGACACGGCCAAGCCGGTCGTAGAGAGCAACATGGCTCTTGGCTCTTGGGTCTTAGCTATCCCCATACCGCCTCCGCAGGATCGCTGTGCGTGTCGAATGGCTTAAACGACCGGCTGTCACAATTAACGATCATGACTTATCGGCTGCGCTACTCACCACCTGAATAAACGGCTATAAGCTACTGAATCATATCAACAATAAGCAGGAGAACAGCCCTGTCTAGGTGGCGCATAATCTACAATTTCCTTTATTGATCGTTTCGTCGACTCATGGCTCATGTTAAAGTGCTCCCTCATTTTGCAGGTAGAAGGAAAAATCAATGTGGAAAATCGTCTTTGGCGTGGCGCTTGGTATAGTGTTGGCTGGAATTATCTCAACGGCCGGATGGATGCTCTTTACAGGTGCACTAATAAAAGGCATCACTGATGCTTTTCAGCAGCATCGGCCGCAACTAACCAACAGCAAGCCATTGCAAATAGTACCGCTCGGAACGGATGTTCAACAAAATCAGCCTATCAAGACAGACTCTCAGCTAATTGCAGATCCGGTGCGAACTAGGGTTATTGATCCTTCAAGAACTGCCGCAACTCAGTTGATCAACGGAATGAGTAGGGAAATATTGCGTGGTACAACCTATGGACAGCAGATCGAAAAAAGAGAAAAGATCATTGAAGACAGTAAAAACGCCTACAAACAGGTTCAGAATGATGTCGCAAGCTTTAAAGCTCAATATAAAAAACCGCCTGAATGCTACGACATCAAAAACGACGCAACGCGAATTCATTGCGCCAATGAATTCATCAGGGCTCGCAAAGCTTATGAAGCTTTAAACCAACAGTGATCTATTAAAAAAGCGATGGGTTCACCTTCCTGTCGGATTTCTGTTGTGCTGTATGGTTGATAGGAGAGGGCTTCCGAGTTTTGAAATCACTGGTCTGAGCAGTTTTCGCGCTGATTAACAAATAAAAACGCCGGTATTGATCAAGCTACCGCAATACCTGATTGAATGGATGGACAGGCAGCCAGAGAGTAGGGCTGTTATTATTAAAACCGCCTTGAATGGCCTCTATCAAATACCTGAACACTTAAATCCTGAAACCCATTAGAAGCCCAAAAAACACCTGGTAAAAACAATGTATGATCAAAAATGAATGAAATCTTCAGCGCAATACCTTGAAATTGTGCTTTCATTTACCAAGTTGTAATCTTATAAGAGTCTGCTTCGTCTCTTCGGCTCTACAAGTCCAATGCGATCCGTGTCTCATCCACATACCAAAGTGAGTAAAAGGCCCGTCTTTGTATCCAATTAAATGCTGGTTAGATTGTTGGTTTGTTGATATATGCTTGAATAAATTTTTTGCCTCTTTTTCACAAATCCAAATGAACATATTAACCAAACCATCTTTCTTCTTGGATTTTTCTGCACTTGCATAAATTAATTCAATGTTTTTCGGTAAATAAAAATCAGCAAAAATTGGAAGGCTTTGATTGATGAAAGCTGGGATATTCCCCAAATCAGAATCAACTATAAGTCCTATTTTTAACTGATAAAAGTCAGGAATTTCAAAAATTAACAATTCTATGAAGCTTATCCAAGCAATATTTTCAGCTTTATCCTTTATGTTTCTAAACTCCAGAAAGTATTTTATTGCATATTGCTGAGTTGGTGGCTTGTCTTTGTCATAAATCAAATCGAGACGAGTAGCTAAGCAGCAGCTTATTGAAACTCTTTCGCCATTAGATGTATCGTCAGTGTTTGTGTCAATTGCAAATATTGCGTCATATTTCTTTAGCGCATGATCTGGATTAGTTATGATTTTATTGGGATCAAGTGGAATTTGATGTAATGTTTTAGGATCCTTTTTTTCTCTATCGTGGCTAGTTTTGAGATATGCGGCTAAAGGTATTGAAGGAACTCCGTCCATTTGTAGTTCGACATTGCCATTAAGATATGACATTGTTATCTCATATTGCACACTGCCATCAATTTCACCCATATCAAGGAATGAACCAGTTCTTCTTGGTTTTTTGTTGATACAACATTGTTTATATTTTTTTCCACTCCCACAAGAGCAACGTTTATTTTCCAGATTCAGATTAGTCATAAGTTTTGATTATTAAGTACTTCGCCCGTGAGTCTAGCGGGTAGTATAGTGGGTATTCGGAAAGAAGGTTAGCTGTTCGGTGAATGCATTAAGTATCGATAGTGCTATCTTACCAATGAACGATAACGGTATCTTAAATCCATATCCGAATGTCTCAAAGGAGTCGAACTGAGACAGTCAAGCGGCGCTAGGCCAACCTCATGTGCTCGGCTGAATGAATTTGAACAATAAGAATGCCATGCGTTGGCACTTGCTGTTCGTGGTGAATGGCTCAAACGATTAGCTGTACCAGGTAATGCATAACCATCCATCACCAGTGCCTTCATCACCTAATCAACCCGCTGTAAACCCCTTATTCTCAACAGATAGGGGCAGGGAAACAGCCCCATTTAGATGGCATGGCATTGCCAGTTACGCCGCTTTGTTGATGAATGTTAACCAATTTAAATCATCAACTTACTGATCATTCCTCGCGTTCATTTGACAAAGCCTGAGCCGGTCAATGTCCAGTGCTTGCATGGCATAGCGTAGCGCCCGTATTTCCTCACAACGCACAAAATCGCCTTCGGGAGATTCAATGTATTCCGGCGTAATCCGAAACCCACGCCAACGCTTGCCCAAAAAATCCAACCGGCCAGAAAAAAACTGGAGGCAAATAAAAACCGCTTGAGGCGGTTCTATTTTTCCCGATTCCCAGTTAGTTACCGTTCGTCGAGTTACTGCAAACACCATGACGCAATCATCAATTGAATACTGCGCCAATCGTCGCCATTCAGAAAACGTAACGGGTACTTGATAATAGCGTGTCATTTTTCGGCTCCATGAATTGAAAACAGGCTCTAACGCAATAACTAGGACGCTTATCCATGCTCTAAATCTTCGAACAAAAACTTCGCATAATGTATATTATGTTAAATTAACGCATAATCTATTATTATGCTGTTCAAAGCGACGTTAAACTATAATTGACTCGTTTCCTTTCAAGCTGTTAATTTGTTGTTTTCAGAAACAATATCAGACCAAGATTATTCTAATGAAAAATATAATATTTATATTGGCTATAGTCTTCTTTTGTTCAGATTGTACCGCTGATGCTAGAGTTTTAGCGGAAATACTGGCAAAAGCAAAAGCCAAATCTAAAATTAGTGTTTTGAAAAATAAGAAGCCGATAAATAAAACTAAGCCAGCAAGTAATATTCTAAAAAATGTAAAGCCAAAACGAATAAAAGATACAAAGCCGAAAGATATAGTCGCCTCAGAACAGCTGGAAGTTAGAAATGATCTTGCTTACCTACCTAACCAGACTAAACCTTTTACCGGCAAGCATAAGGAATTACACCCAAATAAAAAAAAATATGTTGAAACAAATTACAAAGATGGAAAAAAAGATGGATTACTTATATTGTGGGATGAATACGAGCATAAAGTTGGTCAATTACCCTTCATAAATGGAAGTTACCAGGAAAATTAATTATGAGTTTCAGATAACTAATACATGTCAACTTCCGAATAAGAACCTAACAAGAATCCGCTCTAATACCCACGAACACGTCATTAGAAATGTTCGTGAAATGCTACTAGATAAATTTATAACCCCGGCTTTGTGGCTGTAACCAGCGCATTGACTTCAAGTCTATGGCTAAGAGTGACGTTTAAAAAACCAATGTCGCGTAACTGTTCCAATGCTACCGACTCACGCATGACGCGATTTTCCGACTCATCGCTAAACAGATGCACTATCCAATGCTCCAGTACGTCCAGTTTGCTAATTTGGATTAGCGTTTGAAAGTAACCGCTGACTTCCTGCTGGATGGTACGCGTATGCTTGGAAACATCATCAAAACCATAACGATCACCGTTGATGAATTGTCCGCCGGGTTTTAAAATCCTGAAAACTTCTTGTACGACTTCTTTGCGATAAGTATCCAGAAAGTTGTGCAAGGTATAGGCTGAAGCGACTATATCCACACTATCAGATGCAATGCTGGTTAACGCCGTTAAGGCATCATCCCCGCAAAAAGCCAGTTTGGCTTTTGTAACCCATTCATGCAGATTCTGTTTAGCCTGTTCCTGCATAACCGGCTCATTATCAATACTTAGGATATTAAATTTATCTGAAGCGTTTAATAACGATAAGGTAGTAATGCCGGTGCCGCCACCCAACTCTACAACAGTAAGGTTTTCGGTTGCCCGCTCGGCATGTTCAGAAGCAGCAACGCCGACCAAGCGGCTCATTTCCGTTGCCATGGGACAAATTAAGTTTAGTAGATCATAGTCTTGCCCGATCACACCGGAAAAAATCGCATCATAACGCGATTTATTTATCATTTAATTTAGCTTGCTGTTTGCGTTCGAAAGCCGCTAATTGTTCGGCGGTAGCTTCGGGCTGAAATTTACCTTTCCAGTCTTTGTAAGGCATTCCGTAGATAACTTCGCGTGCTTGCTCATAATCCATCTCTACGCCCTGCTCTACTGCTTCCGCCATATACCATTTAGCCAGACAGTTCCTGCAAAAATCAGCCAATATCATTAAATCAATATTTTGAACATCGGTGTGGTTTTGCAAATGATTGAGTAAGCGTCTGAATGCAGCAGCTTCTAGTTTTGTTTGTGTGTCTCTATCCACAATTTGCTCCAAAAATAATCGGCATTTTAGCAGAAACAATTATTCAAGCATGTACATTCCGCATCAAAGATTTTACAATGAACTACAGCATAACGACTTGCTTCCTACATGAGAATTCATAGTTCATCATTAACTTTTTCGCCTATAAACCTTAACCAGAAAGTTGGTAGGAATAATAATGCGCAAAATAAAGACGAAAACGAACTATCCGCTGCAAAAGATGCTCAAAATAAAAAATTTAATCAATCTTCTTCATCTGAAGAGATAAAAAGAACACAGAATACTATTAGCTTAACCATTGATTTATCAGGTCAAGACAATATTATTAAACCAACCGACTCACGAACCTTAAGAGCACTTTCTGCCTATAACCAGGCATTCAACGCACCGCAGCAAGATCAACGTGCTCAATTGATTACAGGTATAGATGCTTACGCCTAATCATCCTACTTTTGGCTACTAATGAAACAGCTTTTCGAATTTTTCCCAATACTTTTATTTTTTATTGCATTCAAACTTTACGACATTTATGTCGCTACCGCTGTTGTTATTGCGGCAACTATCATTCAAGTGGCTTATGCCTGGTTTAAACACCGAAAAGTTGAAACCATGCAATGGATTACCTTGGGTTTGATCCTAGTGATGGGAGGCGCGACTCTTTATTTGCAGGATGAGCAATTTATCAAATGGAAACTATCCATTATAGAATGGCTATTTGGCGCAGCCTTTCTGGGCAGCCAATTTATTGGTAAAAAGCCTTTCATTGAAAAGATGCTGTCCGGTAGTTTAACTTTACCTGCTTTGGTCTGGAGACGCTTAAACACTATATGGGGCTGCTTTTTCATCGGTGTAGGTTTTATCAATGTTTATGTAATGTACAATTACAATACCGACGATTGGGTTACTTTTAAGACATTTGGCGTACCCGCCTTGATGGTTGTTTTTATTTTATTGCAAATGGTTTTTTTATATAAACACATACCCGATACAGAGGAATAGACGTTGTTATACGCGATTATTAGTGAAGATGTAGCGGATAGCCTGGAGAAAAGACTGACGGTACGTCCTGCGCATCTCAAGCGGTTGCAGGAACTACAGGATGCCGGGCGACTGATTCTGGCAGGCCCCCACCCTTCCATTGACAGCGACAATCCCGGCTCGGCCGGTTTTACCGGCAGCCTGGTGGTTGCCGAATTTGATAGTTTGGCAGATGCTCAGCAATGGGCCAACGTTGATCCTTACATCGATGCCGGGGTTTATGCCAAGGTTACCGTTAAACCATTTAAAAAGGTCTTTCCACAATGACATCCGAATTAATTAGACAGCTGTTAAACGATGCTTTTAAACCAGAACTCTTGGAAATCATCGATAACAGTGCGGCTCATGCCGGACATGCCGGCGCGCGTAGCGGCGGCGGTCATTATCATGTCACTATTGTTGCTGAAGCTTTTGAAGGAAGAACTTTAGTTCAGCGGCACCAGCTTATCTACAAAGCGCTGGGCGACATGATGAAACAACAAATTCATGCCTTAGGCATTAATGCTCTCTCACCCTCTGAAGAAAATAAAGGAAGATTCTAAATGAAAAAATTCATCCCCTTACTTGTTGTCGGCACAGCATTGATCGCCGGCTGTAACCAAGAAACCTCCACTAATGCCGGCAGCACTCCTGCTACAACCGCTTCACCAGCGGTTGATAAAGCCGATGCTGTCGCTGTTGTTAACGGCCAATATATCCCTAAATCCTCTTTGGAAACGCTGGAGAAAGAAATCGCCGAACGTAGTCATGGGCAAACTTTCCCTAAGGAAAAATTGGTTGAAGAACTCGTTCAGCGCGAATTATTGGTTCAGGATGCGTTACAAAAACAATTGGACAAATCTCCTGAATTTACTACGCAGCTTGAAGCCGCTAAAAAGGCATTATTAACCCAAGCCGTACTGCAAAACTTCATCAAAGCCAATCCGGTAACCGACGCAGAAATCAAAGCCGAATACGACAGCAAGGTTGCAGCTGAAAAAGGTACCGAATATAAAGCACGTCATATTCTGGTTAAAACCGAAGCAGAAGCCAAAAAGCTGATTGCCGAATTGGATAAGGGGGCGGATTTTGCTAAATTAGCCAACAAGCATTCATTGGATGCTAAAGAATCTCAAAACGGCGGCGACTTAGGTTGGTTCTCTGCCGCACAGATGGTTGCTCCTTTCTCTGAAGCAGTGGCCGCACTGGAAAAAGGAAAATACACCAAAGCACCCGTTAAGACCCAGTTTGGTTACCATGTCATTTTAAAAGAAGATGATCGCCCTGTAACACCTCCACCATTGGAAGCGGTTAAAGAGCAATTGACACCTTTCATGCAACGCAAAAAGGTTCAAAGCATGATAGAAGGCTTGCGCAACCAGGCTAAAGTAGAGGTATTAGTGCCCCTGACTGAAGAAAAGCCAAAAACTGAAGCGGCGCCGGCTCCTGCCGAACAACCTGCGGCACCAGCAGCTGAGCCCGCTAAAGCGCCAGAAGGCGCGGCAACTGAAACAGCTCCAGCTCCAGCGGCTCCGGCAGAACCCAAAAAATAATATTGCGTTACACAAAAAAGGGTGGATTATCCGCCCTTTTTTATACGATTTTTTCCAGATACTGCACTATCAGCTGCACGCTGCGGTTTCCTCTAAACTCATTGATATCCAGTTTGTAAGCCGCTTTAATGTGCCGCAAACCCAGCCAGTTTTCCGGTTTATCCACATAAAAAGCAATCGCATCGATTAGTACCTTGCCGAACGGTTTTCTCAGCACTAATTTAAGATGCCGCTGTCCGACAATGCGCGATTGAATGACATCGAAAACTCCATCAAAGACCGGTTCGGGAAATTCCTGCCCCCAGGTTCCGGCATTCTGCAATAAATCAGCAAATTCGATGGTCATCTCCTGTTCGGTCAATTCGCCATCGGAATAGATAAGCTGTTCCAGATCAATGGTCACTAAACGCTTTCTGACCAAAGCATCAAAAGCCAATGCGAACGGCGGATAGTCGTGCATTTTTATGCTCAAGCCTGCAGCCATCGCATGGCCGCCGAATTTACTCAGCAGTTTAGGATGTACGGCAGCAATATCACTCAGTACATCACGGATATGAACGCCGGGAATTGAGCGTGCGGACCCTTTTATCTCATCTTTTCCGGCAGGTGCAAAAGCGATAACCGGACGATGCAATTGATCTTTAATTCGTGATGCTAAAATGCCGATAACACCTTGATGCCAGTTTGAGTCAAACAAGCAGACTCCGGCAGGCAAATGGTGTTCATCAAGCTTTTTCATTTCACTTAACAAAGCCATCGCTTCGTTTTTCATTTGCCCTTCAATTTCCCGCCGGTCGTTGTTCAGCTCATCGAGCTGCAATGCCATTTCTTTGGCAAGAGCAGGATCTTCGGTAAGCAGACACTGAATCCCTAATGACATGTCATCCATGCGTCCTGCCGCATTAAGCCTCGGCCCTATGGCAAAACCCAAATCGGAGGCAGAAACGGTTTCAGGGTTTCTGCCGGATACCTCGATAAGCGCTTTTATACCCGGATGAGAGCGTCCTGTACGTATTCTCAACAAGCCCTGATACACCAGAATCCGGTTGATTTGATCCAGCGCCACCACATCGGCGACCGTCCCCAAGGCGACATAATCAAGCAGCTGAGCTAGATTGGGTTCCTGAACCTGGTTAAGCTCGAACCAATTTTTTTCTCTTAACCGGCTTCTTAAAGCCATTAATACATAAAAAATAACGCCGACACCGGCAAGTGTACCGCTGGGAAATTTATCATCGATCAGATTGGGATTTACGATCGCATCTGCGGCAGGCAACTCATGACCCGGCAAATGATGATCGGTAATCAGGACTTTTATGCCCAGTTCTTTGGCGACTCTTACCCCGTCTATGCTTGAGATACCGTTATCAACGGTAATAATCACATCAGGATCTTGCTGCTTAACCAGATCGACGATTTCAGGAGTCAAGCCGTAACCGTACTCAAACCGGTTAGGTACAACAAAGGTTACCTCCTTTGCGCCCAGCAATTGCAAACCCTTAATAGCTACCGCACAACTGGTTGCGCCGTCGGCATCGAAGTCGGCCACAATGCAAATCCGTTTCTGCTCATTGATCGCGGTGA
>Ga0208882_1001165_pt1 | contig 10538 bp, 11 predicted proteins | sample LakWasMet14_LOW5_2_FD_183862 | JGI IMG/M metagenome (GOLD analysis project Ga0208882, IMG submission 183862) | Freshwater sediment methanotrophic microbial communities from Lake Washington under simulated oxygen tension - Sediment Metagenome... | ecosystem: Environmental > Aquatic > Freshwater >...
GTCCATACCGGCAATTCCGGGCAGCAAAGCAGCGAAAATCTCCGCCCCACCCTTACCCACCAAACCTTCTATAAAAGTCAGCAAACCAGCAATCATCTCAGCGACGCCGCCATGATCAGCCCCACCATGAATTTGAAAAGTTAAAAAGTTATTCATACCTAAGCCATTAATTGTTATAAGTTTTTATGATTCAATACTTGCTGACCACAATCATTAATTTGGCCAGAAAATTTACTATACCACTGTTTTTTAATATTTATTTTGCATAGCATTATGCCTGTCACAATGAATATTGACAGCCCAACTGACAAATGTTATCAATCAGCCAGCGCTCTTACAGGTTAATCGAGCGCGATATATCCACAGAGGGCTTAAACATGTCCAAAATAATCGACAAGCATTGTGACGATACTGAAGCCGGCATTCGTTTTCATATCAGCTCAGCCAGAATGTCCATTAAGAAGCTCAGCTATATTGCGTTTCAACGTTACCTGGATCAAATGGAGCGCTCCAGCTATCGCTGTCCGGTATGTAATTGGGGAGGGATGGGCAAGCTATTGGTACCGACCGAAGCTGATGATAACGATACATTTAGCCTCGATCACGAAGCCGATACTTGGTACGCTTGCCCCAAATGCGAGGCTGAAATCGACATCGACCACCCCATTATGAGGCCAGTGGACTAAATGATAATTATCTATCGAGTCTACAAATAAACCGCACGGTTTGAGCAGCTTATTCTTGCTGCTCAAACAGCATGTGAGACATTTTATTCGCTTTAGTTTTCAGGTAATCCACATTGTCGTCATGCGCCTGAATTTCAACAGGAATACGTCCGGCGACATTAATACCAAGCCTTTTCAGCTCATCAATCTTTTTGGGATTATTGGTCATCAGCCGAATTGATTTAACTCCCAGACTTTCCAAAATCAACGCGGCAATGCCGTATTCTCTCTCGTCAGCAAGATGACCTAAATAAATGTTGGCATCGACAGTATCCATGCCCTGATCTTGTAAGTTATAAGCTTGCAGTTTTTTCAACAACCCAATACCGCGACCTTCCTGACGTAAATAAATCAATACACCGCTTTCAGCTTGGCTAATCAAATGCAACGCTAAATCCAGTTGCTCACCGCAATCGCAACGCCTTGATCCTAAAACATCCCCGGTAAAACATTCCGAATGTATACGCACCGGCACATTTTCTTTACCTGTCACCTCGCCTTTAACCATCGCGACATGTTCTTTGTTATCGATACTATTACTGTAGTAATGCAGGATAAATTCGCCATGCCGGGTGGGAATTGGAGTTTGTACCAAATCGCTGATATGTGCTTTCACGTAAGTGTCTAATCCAAAATGCTTATTTTATTCAGGTGAACGATCAAAACTTAAAATCATTTATATATGACGTTGGCTGGCTATTTTCTAGCCTCTATGAGCTTAATAATGTCACCACTGTGTTCATCGATTCGCACCGAGTTAAAGCCGGCGGCTTTAACATTTTTAACGGTATTGCGGTTGATATTTGCCCCCACCAAACCAACCACCAACGGATTGATAAAGTTCATTAATTTGGCGATAAGCGGCCGCGAGCTTAACACATGCTCCAGCAATAACACCTGCCCGCCTGGCTTACAAACTCGATGCAACTCTCTTAATCCCTTTAGCGGCGCAGGAACGGAACAAAACACGCAAGTGGCAACCACCGTATCGAAACTATTATCGGCATAACATAATGCTTGCACATCCATTTCAGCCAACTCGACAGACACCACTTTGCGAGCACGATTGACTGAAGCTTGTTCGAGCATGGCCGGACTAAAATCAATCGCCGTGACTCTGGCGTCTTTCGGATAATAATCGAAATTTTTACCCGTACCGACGCCGACCTCCAAAATATGCTGACCCTCTACTTTCGCCCATAAGCGCTTGCGCCAACTTTTAAACACCAGGCCTTCCATCACCGCCTCCATGCCGTCAAAGTAAGGAGCAAGCCGATCATAGCGTTTTTTAATACTGGCGCTGTCTGTTTTCATGAGCTTAAGGAAGCTGTATTAGGTGCGGCATATTACAGCGCCCACGTGACTTGCTTCAACCTCAAATGAAGTTTCATTAAAGCTGAACACCATCATTTAATATACTCAAAAGCCATCAACCCCTGCTTTATGCCATACTACGCGCCTTTTTTTAGACCTGATTTTTTAGATACTTGAGGAAATAATACATGACGGCACTGGTTGGCATCATCATGGGCTCCACATCTGACTGGGACACCATGCGCTTTGCCGCAGACACCTTAACGCAACTGGGCATTGCTCATGAAGTTGAAGTTGTTTCCGCGCACCGCACTCCCGACAAACTGTTTCAGTACGCAGAAACCGCGGAAGCCAAAGGCTTTGAAGTCATTATCGCCGGTGCTGGCGGCGCTGCGCATTTACCGGGCATGACGGCTGCTAAAACGGCCCTGCCCGTGTTAGGCGTACCTGTACAGTCTAAAGCCCTAAACGGCATGGATTCTTTATTATCAATCGTGCAAATGCCTGCCGGAATTCCTGTCGGCACACTGGCTATCGGCAAAGCCGGCGCCATTAATGCAGCCTTGCTGGCTGCCGCCATCGTCAGCAATAAACACAGCCAATATCGTCCTGCTTTAAATGAATTCAGACAAAAACAGACCGATACAGTGCTAGCCAAACCAGATCCACGCATAGAAGAGGAAGAGTTATGAAAGTCGGCATTTTAGGCGCGGGACAACTGGCTCGCATGATTGCCTTGGCGGGTTATCCGTTGGGAGTGGAGTTTATATTTCTTGATCCTTCCGCCGATGCTTGCGCCAATAAATTAGGCGAACACCTATTGGGCGATTACAACGATCCTGACCTGTTGGCACAATTGACCGAACGCGCTGATGTTGTTACCTACGAGTTTGAAAATGTACCCGCACAAACTGCCGAATTTCTGGCGACCCACACTCGAGTACATCCTGAGCCTAAGGCGTTGGCAGTTGCTCAGGACCGGTTAGTTGAAAAAACCTTTTTTAACGACATCGGTATTCCTACGCCGGCTTATGCAGCAGTAAACAGCCTTGCCGATCTGGAACAAGCGATGTCTGACATCGGTTATCCCGCCATCCTAAAAAGCCGCACCCAGGGTTACGACGGCAAAGGCCAATCAGTACTCAAATCGCCGGACGATTTGGCGGCAGCCTGGGAATTATTACAAGGTGTACCGGCAATTGTTGAAGGCTTTGTGCCGTTCGACCGCGAAGTCTCTATCATCGCGGTGCGCAACGTCTCAGGCGCCATTGTGTTTTATCCATTATCCGAAAATATCCATCGCAACGGCATCCTGCGAGTTGCCCAATGCTGCACCGACGACGCTATGCAGACGCAAGCCGAAAGCTATGCGTCCCAGTTATTAACAGAGCTGAATTATGTCGGCGTACTGGCACTGGAGCTGTTTGAAGTTAACGGCAAACTGATTGCCAATGAATTTGCCCCGCGCGTCCATAATTCAGGGCATTGGACAATTGAAGGCGCTCAAACCAGTCAATTCGAAAATCACTTGCGCGCCATACTGGACTTGCCTTTAGGCTCAACAGCGCCGGTGGCTAAAGCGGCCATGGTCAATTTTATCGGTGGCTTGCCGAGAACGGAAACCATCTTAGGCATCGATAATGCCCACCTGCACCTTTACGACAAAGCCCCGCGCAAAGGCCGTAAAGTCGCCCATGCAACGATTTGTGCAAACACTGATAAACAGTTAGCTAGCCTGATCGACCAGCTGAGCGCAATCGCAGACCAAGTGGATGATTCCTGACAATCAAAAGTACAGGTCGGGCTTATGCTTAGCAGGTAAACCCGGCCAATACCTTAGTAAGGTCATCGCATCTTCTCCAAAAAACTCTGTAATTCGGCATCATCGAGCAACGCCTCTTGTTCCACGTCAACGGCCAATCGCTGCCGCTTGAATTCTTCGTATTGCTCTAATGCCAGTTGATCCGCTACGGCTTTGCTCACCTTTCCGGCATTAGTCAAAATTTCGCGCTCGTTAAATTGCAAAAACGCGTCCAGCTTTATGCGCCAGTCGCGCATAAAAACCTGCTGGTGGCGCCTGGCTTGATCTTCGGCATAATCCAGATACATGGTGACGATGCGGTTTAGGCCATCCATTTCTTCGTTGTTCAGATAATTCTTGGCTACAGTTACATCGCCTTTGCGAACTTTTACACCTTTCCATGTGGTTAACCCCATATTCGGCTGACTGGCATCGGCACGCTCGGCAATCAGTTCAGCGGCGGTTTTCCCAGAGATGGCAAAATGCAGCTTGTTTTGTACTATTTTAAAAAACTCCTGCGTTGCTTCGACTTGGGGATCGTAATCGACCGCTAGTTTATAAATATCGCGGATTTTTTGATAAAAGCGCTTTTCGCTGGAACGAATGTCACGAATGCGCTCCAGTAGTTCGTCGAAGTAATCGGAACCGATATTAACGCCCTGCTTTAAGCGAGCATCATCCATCGTAAAGCCTTTCACCAGATATTCGTTCAGCCGCTCGGTAGCCCAGCGGCGGAACTGGGTGCCGCGATGGGAGCGCACCCGATAACCCACCGCCATAATAACCGGCAAATTGTAAAATTTACGCGCTCTGGAAATATTGCGCTTGCCTTCGGTTTGAACTTGTAAGTATTCCTTACAAGTTGCCGCTTCTTGCAATTCGCCTTCGCGGTAAATCGCCTTGATGTGCAGAGTGATATTTTGGGTAGTAGTTTGAAACAGCTCCGCCATCATTGCTTGCGTCATCCACACGGACTCATCCTGTAAACGCACTTCAATGCGAGTTTGTCCGTCTTCGGTTTGATAGAGCAAAAAGTCGCTGCTAATTGACATATTTATACTCATTCCTGATCTATTGCGTCTTTAGCAGGTTTAATAGACCAATAGTTTTGAAAATCCGGGCCATCAGATTGTGGCCTAACTGTCGGCTTATTGATTTGAACTGTTAAAGGTATCGGAAAATCCACACCAATTATTGCCGCTTCGCCGGGTTTCAGATTTGGCAAAAACGCAGAAGCAGAGCGATCGATCTCACCACAGGCCCGTTCAACAACTTCACGGTCTCGATCATTGGTGAGTCGATGCACAATCAGAGTTCCCATTTGGCTCAAGACACCTTCGGTTATGTCTCTTGGGCGTTGAGTAGCCAAGCAAATATTTATTCCGTACTTTCTACCCTCCTTTGCAATAAGTTCAAATGCGTCAAGACGGGCAGAAGAATCTTCAGATCCAATATTTTTTCCTAGAAAATTATGAGCTTCATCAACAATCACGACTACTGGGCGTTGTTTAAATTTCCCTGCCCTAGCCTCTGTGAGTAGATAACGCCCCAGCACATTAGAGATAATTTCGCGTGCACTAAATTCGTGTTGAATACCGCTAAGACAGATACGGAATAGTTTCATTTTAGAATCGGCTACAAAGGTATTAATTTCTTCTGAAATTGAATTCTCTTCAGCCTTGAAAACACATTCAAATGCTTTTGAAGCTAATACACCGTTAATTCTAGTAATCATTGGCTGGCACTGTCCATAAGAAAACCCATCGGCGTCTCCTTTTGGTAGTGAATAACATTCTTCATAAATTTGTTTTACAAGTAGTCTGGGATTAATTGGTGTCGATGGGTTATCCAGTAAAGCGGTAATGCTAGGATTTTCGCGCTCTGCCTTTTCCACCGGATCTTCTGTAATAGGTGGCCTCGTAATTTTTAAGACCACGCCAGATGTTTTATTTAATTCAGCAAGCCGCAAACTTCTTATTGCTGCCCTTAATTTTGGACCTTGAACTTTTCCTGCTGGATCGAATAAGGCAATAAAATCTGATTCTTGAAAACTCGTTGATGGCAAGGAACAAGCTTTTGATTGTTTTGCTTCTATTATTGGACTACCTAAATGACAGTGCATAACATGCTCACCAGAAAAATCACGGTATTCCCCCGTCGCATCCAGCAAAATAATTTTGGCTTGATGTTTGATGCATTCTTCGATTATCCGTGCTGTAGTCCAGCTTTTGCCGCCGCCAGTCGCTCCTAAAATAGCGCAGTGCCTGCCAAAGAGCGTTTCCGGTGTTACTGAAATTACGCCTTCGCTCGCACCTCCAACAGTACCCAATGTCAGTCGAACTGGATTCGGTTTGTCGTCCTTCAAATCCATCAGGGCGGGGATGAGAGCAATGAATTGATGGGGCGCGGCATAAACACGATCGCCCAGTCTCGGATAACTATCAACACCTGGTGAAATTGCAATTTGATCCATGGGTACAGAACCCAGCAATTGAACCATCGCAATAGCATCCAAGTGATCAGTTCCTGAATAGTCTTGACTGATTGCACGACGATCGGATTCGGGCAAGCGCACCTCAACAACCCTGCCCAATAGTAATCCCTGCTGATTTTCTATTAAGACGAACTCGCCAACTTCACCTTTACCATACCGACCGCCGGAAAAATATGCCGCTGAAGGATTACCAGCATAACCAAGATTAACTCTGAGCAAATGGGCGGTAACGGAAGAAACAACGCCAAGCCTAAGCTCTGTTTTTAACAAGCCCTGTGTTTCAAGCTTTTTAATTGCCTCGCTAATGGCGTTCATAAGCGTCCCTTAACGCTGTTCATCACCGCTTGTTCAAGTTTCTGAGCGCGTGACAATGCTTTAAGATCAGGAATTAGGCTAACAAATTGTTCAAAGTCAGCATTTAGAAACGATATATCAACATCGTCTTTTGCTAACTTAAATAATTCACCCCAGTAACGGCTTGCCTTTTCATTTTTCCCATTCGTCGAATCTTCGGCGCAATAATCAACCACAATAAGTTTTAAATGCGGATTGGATTTAACCGCCGCCAGAATGGGTTCAGATAAATGATCATCATTGAAACCGAAACCAGCAACTATTAGACAAGTGTTGGGTTCACGCAAGCTGGAGAAAAACTGAGAAACCAGCTCAAGATGAGGTTGTAAATAGGACTGCTGATATTTGCCTCGTGCGGGGTAAATCAAACAAGCATTGTCTGGTTCAGGATTTTGTTTCTCCTGTATAGCTCCCTCTGGTGTGCTCTCCCAATTAACAGAACCGTGCAGCTTTAGCAGATGGAAGACACCATCAAGATAGTCGCCATGCTCTTCGGTAAGACGTGATCGGCGGACAATGTCGTAGCCGAAATAAAGAGGATTAAATGTTCTTGGTTGGCTAAACGAGAAGCCATCAACTACGATCAAGTTTTGTAGGGCAGCAGCACGTTCAAAGCAAAGGTCATAATTGGTAGTAAAAATTTTCAGCCTCGGATTGCGCACGCTACGACGTGAGAGTTTGCGCAAGAATGCGCAATGAGCATCGAGATTGTCGTCTTGTAAGAAGCTCCGACATTTATCGAGAATAATTTCTTTGGATTTTTTTACAAACTTTTTTACTTTTTTATCATCTTTGATCTGTAACCATGCTTCGCAACGCGACAATAAAGCTTCGATATTCTCTTTTTCCTGACTTATATCAAACTCGATTTTTTTGATAACCCATTGTGCTTCTGTAGTTTGAATTCGCTTTTCAGTATCTGGTGCGCCTGCATTTTCGTTTACAGCGTAATCCCAAAGATTCCACATAGAAGGGCCGCCGACATTACCCAACGATGTACCACTGCCAGACAACACAACCAGATTCGGCATTTGCAATGCTGAAAGCAGCATTTCACGCAAAGCGTCGTTGTTTAATTTAACATCTTGTTCTTTCTGACCTTCTTCCGTTTCACTGAGCGAAGATTTATCAAGGTACCGCCAGTCTTGCTCTACCGATGTAAAGAATTTCCGTATCTTTTTTGCAACTGAATCAACTTGATTGTTTTCATTCATGGATTTTTCCAATTAGTGATATTTAATTTTGAGTGACGTTAAGGAATCATCATACTGAATCGATGAGGTTACCTCGGTCGTCAAACAGCCCAACTCTAGCGACACTTTTTTCATTATCTTAAGTTTCCGTGCTTTGGGAACCAACTCTAATCTACTTCATGCAGTCATCACAGCAAGCCATGCTCAGCAAAAGAGTACGGCTGGCCGTCACCGATAATAAAATGATCAAGCACCCGAATATCAAATAAAGCCAGCGCTTGCTTGAGTTTATCGGTGATGTGCCGGTCGGCTTGGCTGGGTTCGGCAATGCCTGACGGATGGTTGTGGGCGAAGATGACTGCAGCAGCATTATGCTGCAGGGCTTTTTTGACGACTTCTCTTGGATAAACACTGGCGCCGTCAATGGTGCCGCGAAAAAGCTCATCGAGTTGTATCACCCGGTGCTGGTTGTCCAAAAATAAACAGGCGAAGACTTCATAACTGTAGCCGCGCAATTGGGCGCTCAGATAGGCGCGGGTAATTTCAGGACTGGTTAAGGCATTGCCGCGTTGTAAGACTTCTTTAAAATGACGCCTGGCCATTTCTAATACAGCCTGGAGCTGAGTGTATTTAGCATCGCCTAAGCCGTTAGCTTGGCAAAAGCGCTGCCGATCCGCATCCAACATGGCCTTTAAAGAACCAAAGTCAGCAAGTAAGTCGCGCGCTAAATCCACTGCCGATTTGCCAGGAGTGCCGGTACGCAAAAAAATAGCCAGTAACTCGGCATCGGTTAACGCCGCCGGTCCTCGGAGCAACAACTTTTCTCTGGGGCGATCTTCAGCCGCCCAGTCTTTAATCCCCATGAACATCCCCTTAGCGCGCTGGTTAAAACTAAAGCGTAGAAGAAATGCCCTATCCTTGCCATAATAGCCAGTCTTTTTGTACACACTGGGCCCATTTTATAAATGGCTATAAATAAACACATTCTATTAGCTGTAAGCGGCGGTATTGCTGCGTATAAATCGGCTGAACTGGTCAGATTGCTACGAAAAAATGGTGCTGAAGTGCGGGTAGTAATGACGCAAGCGGCGACCCAATTTGTTAGCACGCTCACATTTCAAGCCTTATCAGGGCACGCCGTACATACTGATTTATTAAACGCCGAAGCCGAGCATGCGATGGACCATATTAGTCTGGCACGTTGGGCGGATGCCCTACTTATAGCGCCAGCTAGCGCCAACACCATTGCGAAATGCAGTTGGGGACTGGCCGATGATTTGTTGTCCACACTCTACCTTGCGGCAACTTGTCCGGTTTATGTTGCGCCGGCAATGAATCAAGCCATGTGGCATCATCCGGCTACCCAGGAAAACATAGCCAAACTAAAAAACCATGGCGTCATCGTCATCGGACCAGAACCTGGCGAACAGGCCTGCGGAGAAACAGGTCTGGGCAGAATGTCCGAGCCTGCTGCGATTTGTGAGCACATTTTAGCCCCGACCTGCCCCCAGTCTTTACGAGGGGTAAACGTATTAATAAGCGCAGGGCCGACTCGCGAGCCTTTGGATCCCGTGCGTTACCTCACCAATCGAAGCTCAGGAAAAATGGGTTATGCCCTGGCTAATGCGGCGCTGCAAGCTGGCGCAAACGTTACTTTGGTTAGTGGGCCAGTATCGCTGCCTGCACCTGCAGGTGTTGAGCTCGTAAAAGTAGACACCGCCGCTCAAATGTATCAAGCGATAATATCTCGCGCTGAAGCACATGCTATTTATATTGGTACCGCTGCGGTGGCGGATTACACGCCCATCAAAGTGCAGCCGGAAAAAATCAAAAAACACGACCATGAAACCAGCATCCTTTTAAAAAAGACTGAAGATATTCTGGCCGCCGTTGCCAAATTGCCGCAGCGTCCTTTCACCGTTGGTTTTGCCGCCGAAACAGAAAACTTAGAGGCCAATGCTGTCGGCAAATTGACTAATAAAAACCTGGATATAATTGCTGCCAATTGGGTAGGGCATAATGCACAAAATGGCGGCTTCGATAGCGAAGTTAACGCCCTGCAATTATTTTGGAAAAACGGACAAAAAAACCTAGCGCTAGCCGATAAACGACTGTTAGCTAAACAACTGATTGATGTCATCGCAGAGAGATTTAATGAAAAAAATACAGCTTAAAGTGTTGGATAGCCGCATTGGCACCGAGTTTCCACTGCCGGATTATGCAACTGCAGGTGCGGCTGGCCTGGATTTGCGAGCCTGTTTAGATGCAGCGGTAGAATTACAACCCGGCGACACTTTATTGGTACCCACAGGATTAGCTATTCACATTGCCGATCATCAGCTGGCGGCGGTGCTACTGCCCCGTTCGGGATTAGGCCACAAGCACGGCATAGTGCTGGGCAATCTGGTAGGTCTGATTGACTCAGACTATCAGGGCCAAGTATTTGTCTCTGTATGGAATCGCGGCAACACAGCCTTCACCATCCAAATCGGCGAGCGTATTGCGCAAATGGTGTTCGTGCCGGTGGTGCAAGTTGAATTTGAGCAAGTCAGCGAATTTGATGAAAGCCTGCGCGGCACCGGCGGTTTTGGCCACACCGGACGCCACTAAATCTACTATAAGGCACACACTATGACGCGCATCTTTGCTTTTCTATC
>Ga0208882_1001166_pt1 | contig 10537 bp, 7 predicted proteins | sample LakWasMet14_LOW5_2_FD_183862 | JGI IMG/M metagenome (GOLD analysis project Ga0208882, IMG submission 183862) | Freshwater sediment methanotrophic microbial communities from Lake Washington under simulated oxygen tension - Sediment Metagenome... | ecosystem: Environmental > Aquatic > Freshwater >...
ACACCGCCTTAATAAAGAGTTTATTGTAACTACTCCGCTAATAATGGAACGCGGATGCCAAAAGTATAACGCCATGGAGGGCGTGTAGTAGGGTAATGCAGGAGCAATTACCGAGGCGCCGCCAGGCGACACTGATCAGACGGATTTACAAGGATTTGCTGGTTCCCAAGCTCCAGCTTGGGAATTCGGTGCCGGAAGCTCTAGCTTCCCGTCTCGCGAAGCTGGAGCTTCGCTATCTGGGTTCCCAAGCTGGAGCTTGGGAACCAGCGTAAATTTCGCCCTTCGCCCTTCGCCCTTCGCCCTTCGCCCTTCGCCCTTCGCCCTTCGCCCTTTGCCTTTCGCCTTGAACCTTACGTACAAGCCTTATACATTCCATCCAACACCAGTGAATTCGGGCTGACCACACCGATAATCTTGTTATTTTCAATGACCGGCGCCCTGACCAGATTATAGTTGGCAAATAAACGCGAACAATAGCGGATGTCCATATCGGGAGATACCGAAATCACCGGCTTACTCATGATTTCATAGACGTTAACCCGATCCGGCGCACGGTCTTTCGCCAACACATGGCGGGCAATGTCGCCGGAATTAATCATGCCGTATTCGTCATCGTCATGGCGTTTATTGACGACCAGCACCGAGGTTTTAAGCGCTTTCATCTTTTTCAGGGCGTCTTCTATGGTGGCAATGCCGTCGATGGTGCCGAAGTCGGCTTTCATCACATCTCTGACACGAATTACAATGCGCGGCGCAATCATATTTTATCCTCAAGTTCCTGGGTTAATTTTTCAACTTGATGCATGACGCCGACAGCGTCTTCGACATCAATCTGAATGGCAATGCCGGTGCCGGGTCTGCTGTCGAATTGCGCGACCTTGGCGATGGCTTCCAAAATATGTCGACTGAGATGCTCTTCGACCAGCAACAGCAAAACATCGCGCTGAGTTTCCAAAGTCAGGCCGAAAAAAGTTTTCGATTGTTTCATGCCTTCGCCGCGAGCATTATTGACCACGGTTGCGCCTTTAGCGCCGTTTTCACGCGCGGTATCAAGCACTAGGTCGGTCTTGTCATCTTCGACAAATACGATAATTAATTTGAAATGCATGGTTTTCCTCAGGATTTGGGTGAAAGACTGCCTTTGTTACGCCATTGTGCGATTTGAGCATAGCCCAAGACGGCAATGACGGGGAATAAACTGGCAAAGGCGATCAAGCCAAAGCCATCCAGTAACGGGTTGCGGCCGGGAACGGCAGAAGCCAGCCCCATGCCTAATGCACTAACCAGCGGCACAGTGACCATCGAGGTTGTAACCACGCCCGAATCGTAGGCCAGACCGATAATCATTTTAGGGGACAACCGGGTTTGTACCATAACGATGAAATAGCCCCCGACAATATAGAAATAGAGTTCCGACCCGGTAACGATCCGAAAAGTGCCGAGAGCGAGACCGATGCTAACGCCGATGGCGACGGAAATCCTTAAGCCCCAGGCTCGGATCGCGCCGCCGGAAATTTGTTCGGCTTTAAGGGCGACAGCGACTAAGGATGGCTCGGCCAACGCAGCAGCAAATCCAATGCTGGCGGCAAAAATATACACCCAGTAATAGGCTTGCCAGAAGACGGACTTATCAAGCGGGTTGACCCCCAAGAATTCAGGGGTGGTCAGCTGCGACGCCATTAAACTTCCAATCGGGAATAACGCCAGATCCAGACCTTCCAGAAAGAAAGTAATACCCAGCAACACATAGAAGAAGCCGATAATGGTTTTTCTGGGGTGGAGCAAAGGTTTTCGAATGACCAGCAGCTGAAAGCCGATAATAATGGCGAGAATCGGTAAAATATTTCGACTGGTTTCCAGTAGCTTCAGCGCAAAATGAATCAGCCAGTCGATCATATGATCATTCCGTAAGCCAACACAAAAATCGTCGCCATCAAGGTCGCAAAAACCACAAGCCCAAAACCGTCGGTCAGCTGGTTACGGCCTTTGATTGCTGTGGACAGGCCGACACCCAGGACGATGACTAGTGGAACGGTAATGCTGGACGTGGCGATGCCGCCGGCATCATAGGCAATGCCAATGATTTCGGCAGGGGCGAAAGGCGTCATGATCGCGATGCAGATATAGCCGAATAGAACCGGATAATACACCGGCCAGCCCCGAAGTATTCTCAAAACCCCGACCAAAATAGCAAGACCGATCGACACTGCGACAGTAATGCGCAGCCCCAGCGCATAACTGGCCTTTGCCGCCTCGGTTTGCCCTATCCGGTTACCATTACCGGCAATGGTTGCGGCTTTTTCAGCAACCGAGGCCAACCCCGGTTCGGCGACTGCAGCGCCAAAGCCCAGGCAAAAAGCAAAAGCCAGCAACCAGGACAAGCTACCTTTGCGGGCAAACGCAAAAGCCATCGACTCGCCAACCGGGAACAGGCTTTGTTCCAGCCCCTGAACAAACAAGGTAAGCCCCAGAATAACGAACAGAGTTCCGCCGATTAAACTGCCGACATCGGGAATAGGTTGGCGAATAATAAAAACCTGGAATACCAAAACAACCGCGAGGATAGGCGCCAAGTCCAGAAAACTGCCGAACAGTTGTTTAATAAAAGGATTTTTAAACATTCAAACTCATTGTCCAGGTTCATTACAATAGTTACAATCTGATACGCACTGTCCACTAAAAGCACGGGAGCCGAAAATAGACGCCTCCAAGCGACACGAAAAAACGTAGAGTCCTGGTTTCTCGACTTACAGTGTAATACCAAGTAATGCACTCACATCCCTTTCGATTACGCTCAGAACAGGCGTGTGATTGGAAACCGGCATCCTACATGTTCCCTGTACCCTCGTTTCTTCGCGCCTTTCGTCGACTATGCTTTTTATGGTTATATACATGCGTAACATCAGTTACGATTATCGCCGTAAATCCGCCCGCGCAACAGGTATTTAATGATAAATATCGATGATGTCAGGTTCTAACCCTTACCGCACAATGCATTCCGGCGTAAACACAAAGCCGATGCCCTGCTCGGTTTTGATCGGAGTATTTATTCGGGTCACTGCCGCGATTTTCTGGCGCAAACGAGCCACCACCATGTCGATGCGGTGGAAATCAAAGCCATCCAGATTCCCACCGGTCAAGGCCAGCGCCAGTTCAACCCGGCTCGCCGCTTGCCGGTCGCCCCTTAACAGGCAATCAATAAAGACAAACTCGCGGGTGGTCAAGCCAATCCGTATACCCTCAGGCGTTTGCAATATCCAGTCGGCGCGCAACAGCACCCAGCTTGGTGCTTTGCCGCTTTTTGCCACAGACGCAAGCTGTTCTCTGAGTCGGATAGCGGACTGAATGTTGGCGACCAATTCACGCATATCAACCGGCTTTACCAGATAGCGATTCGCACCTTGATTCAAGCCTTCCACTCGGTCATCCACCGAACTGCGTCCGCTCAAAATAATGATTTCGATACCGCCCAGCTCGCGCAGATGACGCGCCACTTGCAACCCACTTTCCCCCGGCAGCCCCACATCCAGAATCGCCACCTCCACGGGGGTCGCCAGCAGCTGCTTATAAAAAATTCCTGCACTTTCCGCACCCCACACCGAGTAGCCGCAGGAAGAAAGGTAGCCCATCAATGAAAGACGCAAGTCTTCCTCATCTTCCAACACGGCAATTCTCGGCATCGTTATATTAACTTCATTGTTCATGTACCCACCTTTGTTGCGGCAATATCAGAGTAACCGTCGTTCTTTGCCCTACTTGACTTTGCAGATGAATGGAACCACCATGCAGACCGGCAATCTGCCGAACCAGATACAGACCCAACCCGGCGCCAACCACCCGGCCAACCTGAGTGCTGCGGAAAAATTTGTTAAACACCAAATCCAGCTCATCGGCAGCTATCCCCACGCCTTGGTCGGACACCGCAACGCGCAGATCGCCGTCTTCGCCTATGTACGCCGAAAGATCGATAACGCTGCCCTCCGGCGAATACTTGATAGCGTTTTCAAGCAGGTTGTCCAGCAGCACCCGCAACAGCTGTGCGTCTGCATATAACCAACGCGGCTTGAACACGGCAGGGGGCAATGAAAGACATAATTGGTGACTGGCAAGCTGGGCATAATGATCACACAGCGTTTGCAATAGAACCGGCAAATCAACATTCGTCTCGCATAGCGCCCATTGCCGGGTATTTAACCGATCAAAACTAAGATAATTATCGAAAAATTGCGTCAACCGATGCGCGCCTCGCAGAATGCGTTGCAGGATGACTGCGGAGTCCTCATCCTTCACCTGTAGTTCGAGCAACTGGGTGGACGCCTTGATAATGGCAAGCGGCGAACGCACCTCATGCGACACCATGCCCAGAAACTGATGCTGATCTTCCAGTGTTTGCTCAGCTACCGTTTTAGTCTTTTGCAGCTCAAGAGTCCGTTCGATGACTAATTCTTCAAGCCTTTCCCGCTGCCCCTGCTCCAATTGGGAATGGGCGCGCCGCGTCCGATTCAGCTGATCCGCCAACCCTCCGAGTATGAATGCCGCGCTGAACAACAAGGCAAGCGGCACCCCGTAAAGATCGAGCCATGGAGAAAGCGGAGGCAGCCAGTTAAGGGACGCAAAATAATACACCAGCGACATTTGCCAAGGCAGCGCGTACGCAGCATACCCATAGCCCCAGAGCGGCACACCCTGCCGTGAGGCAAAATATCCCAGCACCGGACTACCTATAACCAATACAAGACCCAGCAACATCATCAGCAGCACAAAAGTTCTATAGTAAGAAGAAGGAAAGAGCGCCATCAATATCGCCAGTAACAGAAAACAGGCTATGAGCAATTGTACGACGCGATCCAGGCGCGGCAGGAATCGAGGGATTTTCAGCAACATACGATGCACAATCAACAGCAGAACCGCACTCAACGACTCGAAAAAACCAATCGCGCGTAATGCCCATTCCGGCGAATCCGGCCACAGCTCACGAAAGGCCAGACCGCTAAATCCCCAGATAAACAACATATAAGATAATGCCGCCAACCCATACACCAGAAAGGCCCACTCGTGAGCGAACAGGGCCAGCAACAACCCAAACAATAACGCCAGCACTAGCACGCCGGAAATAAAATAGACCACCCGTTCAATGTGCCATTCCTGTAGTAAAAACTGCTCCGGCTTCCACAAGCCGGGTTCGATCATCATCACTGTTTCACTCGCTACCCGAGCCAGCACCTCCTGAGTCGAATGTGGAGGCAGATCAAGCTCAAAGACTTGGCGTAAGGTTGGAATCGCACGGGTAGAAAACGGTACGGCCATACCGCCTCGGGTTTCCTGCCACTGCCCATCCTTGCGCTCAAACAGACTCACATGCCGCAACCTTGCCTGACCTATCACCAGCCATTGCGTAGCCGCTTTATCCCCCTGATTTTCCATTCGAATGCGCAGCCAGAATGCCGAATCGGTAGAACCCAAGTTGGTGTGCGCATCCGTAGCAATAGGATGAAAAGCCAATTGCCCGGACAGCACTTGATCAAGTCCGGCCCTGGCCGATACATCTTCGGCCAGCATCACCCGTTGCAACTGCGGCACTGTATCGCCTACCGCCAGAGGAACATACATCAGGCAGGACAGACACCACCAACAACAGAGTAATAAGGCCTGTATCCAAAGTGGATAGCCCCGCTGACTTTTCATCTGCTCACATCAACCTTCATTTCGATAGACGGGTTAAACCTTAATTACACAAATCTTCGCAGCACCACGTAAAAAACGGCCTCATTCAAACTTATACCCTTACTTTCTTTAAGAAACTCATATCGTGCTGCATGCCATAAACCAGAAACCACACCAATGAAATCGTCACAGTGACGGTGCAGGTATTCCAGTTTGCGGACAATACCTTGCTTGGCGGTAACGAACTGGAACCAGCTATCGCGGAGTACCTCAACCGCCCAGTGACTTTTACCGACTTGCAAAATGCTACCACCGTGACGCCGTGACCGACCATTACCGCAAGTCCGGTTGAATCGTACTCTCCCATCTGCCATAGGTATCTACACAGCTTTTTTGCATCATAAATACAATGGCTTGCAAGTTGACTTAACTCCCTCTCCTGTTGGAGAAGGTTGGGGAGACGACTGCACGGATGCAGAAGGTAGAGCAACGCAGGGAGCGGTTGCCGAGGAGAATAAAAACAACCCTTTATATCTCCCTCAAGGGAGAAGGAGCAGATACTTGTGTAGATACTTATGCCCATATGCCAAAGCAAGATATTCAAAAGGGAGCCCTCACTACCCGCCGTGATTGGCGGCTCCGGCTCTGACCCAAGTGCCGACATAGTTAATGCGGGACTCCGACGGGACGCGGGTTCCCCCCATTAAGCCACCAGACTTTGATAACTTTTGTGAAGTTTTGTGAAACTCTGATCAACCTCGTTAGTTGACAAACCACCCTCTGTCTTAGATTATGTAGGATTATGCGTACATTTACGTAGTCCTGCAATTAAATTACGTAGTCTTGTCATTACATTAACTAGACCCAAGGAACAATAGTATGAGCCGCCTCTCCCGCCCTTGGTCAAAAGCGACACATCAAAACTCGTCCCGCTCATTGCGGTTGGTATTGGAACCGCGTATGGTTTTTGACGGATCGGTGACGGATACCATTGATGCTCAGATTGCGGCGGAGCCCGTGCCGGATACCAGTCCCGATATAGCGCTCTATATTGAACCGCAGCAAGCCCTGCCGGATGCCTCTCCTGTGTCCTCGTTGGCCGCGGCCGAGGCCGAGGCTTTGCATTTGATATCCGAATTCCTGCAACAGCCCGATGCGCAAGATCAACTGTTCACCTTGTTCAACGGTCAGCAAGACGCGGCCTCTCAGGAATGGCTGAATGCGGCCCAAGCCTTGTCCCAGGACATTCAGGAGGGGCGCTACTCGGTTCAGGTTGAAGCCATCAGTAATGCGCAGATCGGAGGCGTATTCGGGGCTTATACCGCGCAAGGCCCAAACGGCGAACCCACAATCTTCATCAACCAGGATTGGTTGAATGGAAATCCAGCACAGGAAACGGTCAGCCGGGTCTTGATTGAAGAGCTTGGTCACAGCCTGGATCACGCGCTGAACGGAAACATTGATACCGCCGGTGACGAGGGCGAAGCTTTTGCCGCCTCGGTGATGGGGCAAACCTTGACCGATCAGGCACGCGAGCGCATCAGCACTGAAAACGATTACAATACGGTCACCATTGACGGTATTTCATACGCCGTTGAGGATGCCCAGGTCACTTTTTCTCAGGTTTACCAGGGTACGCCGAGTGCTTTGAGTGAAGAAGCTAACGAGATTAGCGCAATCGCGCCGATCACCCCGTTTACAGGTACTAATTTCAAGTTTACCTCGTCCAATCCGACAGACACCTACTATTCAGGCAACAATGTCACCGGTTATCTGAGCTACAAAGACAGCGGCGGCACAGACCAGTCGATTTACGGCGTAGTCAGTCGGCAGGTCAAAACAAATGGTGTTACCAATGCCTTTTACTTTTATGCACCAGGTGCTGATGGCGTTATCGGTACGGGCGACACGGGCGAAACCGCCTATCTTTTGGTCATCGATACCTCAAAGTTCGCCACCAATGGCACCTACAGCACGAGTAGCGATCCAGTAGATACCGCACTGAACAACTATCTTAACAACTACACCCCGGCAAGCGCTGTGGTTGACACCGGGACTGCTCTGGAAAAAGGCGGACTGAGCAACGCCACAGCAGGCAGCAATGCCACCGGCAATGTGCTGACCAACGATGCAGGAAGTATGACTTTCACCGTGGCTGCTGCCGGCACTAGCAGCGCAAGTTCAGCCGTAACCGCCACTTTTGCCTCCGGAGGCACAGTCATTACAGGTACTTACGGCACCTTGACCATCGGTACCGATGGCAGCTATAGCTACGCTATTACCGACGAAACCAACCCCAGCGTGCAGGCGCTAAGAACCACCAGTAACACGCTAACTGAAACATTTACTTATCGAATTACCGACACCCACACACCGGCGACAACATCGACAACAACGTTGAAAATAACCATCCAGGGCGCAAACGATACGCCGACCACCGCTAACGACGTTGGTAGCGCTAAGGTGAGCCTGTTGGTAGACGGAACCGCATACTCAGGCACCGATACCGTTGGCAGTAAATCCACGGGTAATGTGCTCACCAACGACACCGATGTCGATAAGAACAGCGAGACTAAGGCTGTCGCCGGACTCACGGCAACTGGCGCCTACAGCAGCTACACCGCTGGAGGGAATTCTACCAGTCTCTCATTTACTGCCGGCAACCAGAGTTTTTATAAAGGGGTCTCGGTGGGAGATTACCTTTACACTGCGAATATGGGCGGCAACAGCTACTACCTTCTCAAGACGTCCGGAGGAAGCGATATTCAGGTCACGAGCAAGGCCGTGAATGCCGACGGCACTTATTCAATAGGTCTCAGTGGGACGATTGATCACTACTCGACCAGCACTGCCTACCCTATCACCAATGGCACCACGAAGGTCGACTTCTACCAGGATTCATCCAGAAATGGCGCCAATCTTCCCAGTGCGAAGGAAGCGATCGTCAGTACTGCGACTGCCGTTCAGTTTTCGACGGTCACACTCACGGGTATCACCGGCAACTTGGCCGTCGGTATGACCGCGTCTGGAACCGGCATTCCCGACGGTGCAAAAGTGACAGCCATCTCGGGCAGCACCGTTACTCTTGACAAGATACTGGGCACAGCGCCGAGCGGCACCCTCAGCTTCCTCGCTGCCGGAGGTGTCACAGTCAACGGAAACTTGGGCACTTTGGTTCTGAATACTGATGGCAGCTACGTTTATACGCCGCTATCCGACAGCACAGGCGGCACATCGGGTACCGAAGTCTTCACTTACACCATGCAGGATGCCGGCGGTCTAACCAGTACCGCGACGCTGACCATTAACGTACAGGCTTCCAGCGCTAGTGATCCCAATGCCAAGGACGATGCAGTCACCGGCACCGAGCAAGGCGCCAGCGCAGGCATCGATCCGGTCGGCAATGTGGTTACAGGGGCTATCACTACCGGGAGCGGTACCGGTGCCGCTGATACTACCCCCAGTGGAACCTCTTTCAGTGCCAATCCCGTGACTGCGGGACGCATAGCGTCAGCCGCAAGCAGTACCAGCATCGTCTCAGGCAGCTATGTCGATTTCGTGGGCGTTTACGGCACCCTGCGGCTCAATTCGACGGGTGCCTACACCTACACCATTAACAACAGTAATACTCAGGTCAATGCATTGAATTCGGGCAGTTCGCTTGCCGACGTCTTCTATTACACCGTCACAAATTCCGGGAACAAAACCGACACCGCCACGCTGACCGTCACGATCAACGGGGCTAATGATGCACCCGTAGCTAACGCTGATGTTGCCAGCACCAATGAAGACACAGCAGTCACCATTGCTACAGCTGATTTATTGGCCAATGACACTGATGTAGACAATACGTCCCTGACGATCGCAAGCGTTACAGCGAGCACCGGCGGCACCCCCGTTTTGAACGGTGATGGCACGATCACCTTCACGCCCACTGCTAACTTCAATGGAACCGCGACCTTTACCTACAGCGCTTCTGACGGAAGCGGCGGCACAGCGACTGCCACAGTCACGGTGGCAGTCGCTGCGGTCAATGACTACCCCATTGCCAAGAACAATACCTATACCGCTTTGGCAGATACGCTCTTGGCAAGTAAGAACGTCATTACTAATGTTGACGCCACAGCGGGGACAGACAGCGATGTTGAATCGACAACTGCATCGTTAACGATTGCCCGTGTCAACGGCAGTGCATTCACTGCAAATGGTACCGATGCCAGTCACCTTCAAGCGAATGGCTGGATGCAGGTTGCTCTAACCAATGGCACTTTGTATATCAAAAACGACGGTACGACCGAATACAGTCCTTCGACAGGAAATACGACGGGCGATTCATTCACTTACTCGGTAACTGATGGATCAGGTGAATCCGACAGCACAACGGTCAACTTTATTTTTGCAGCAGATACTACCGCGCCGGTGGTCGCCGCCAGCCAGTCGTTCAACTACGCCGAGAACCAGAGCGCCAACGCGGTGGTCGCCACCGTGACCGCCACCGATGCGGTCGGCGTCACCGGCTTCCGCTTCAGCGCCAACAGCAGCGCCACCAGCGCCGACGGTTTCTACACGCTCGCCAACGACGGCAAGATCAGCATCACCGCCGCCGGGGTCGCCGCAGGCGTGGCCCAGAACGATTTCGAGACCGCCCCCAACGCCTTCAGTTACGGCGTCCAGGCCCGCGACGCCGCAGGCAACTGGTCGAGCGCGGTCACTGTCGCGCTGAACGTCACCGACGTCGATGACACTGCGCCGGTGGTCGCCGCCAGCCAGTCGTTCAACTACGCCGAGAACCAGAGCGCCAACGCGGTGGTCGCCACCGTGACCGCCACCGATGCGGTCGGCGTCACCGGCTTCCGCTTCAGCGCCAACAGCA
>Ga0208882_1001171_pt1 | contig 10532 bp, 11 predicted proteins | sample LakWasMet14_LOW5_2_FD_183862 | JGI IMG/M metagenome (GOLD analysis project Ga0208882, IMG submission 183862) | Freshwater sediment methanotrophic microbial communities from Lake Washington under simulated oxygen tension - Sediment Metagenome... | ecosystem: Environmental > Aquatic > Freshwater >...
CCGGTCACGGTGATTTTGTCGGCATTGATTACAACAAGGTAATCACCCGTATCAACGTGCGGGGTGTAAACGGGTTTGTGCTTGCCGCGTAAGCGACGAGCAAGTTCTGTGCACAAGCGACCGAGGGTTTTACCGCTGGCATCAACAACATACCAGTCTTGCTTAACAGTCTCAGCCTTGGCGCTAACGGTCATGTTCTTCATGACGGCTCCAAAGGAAAAATTGGGTGAATAAGAAGCGGAATTGTAACCAGCCAGCGCGTTTAGCGCAAGCCCATCGGAGCTTAAAAACCAGCCATGCTAGGATTTTGCCTATGGCAAAGCCCTTGGCACCCCCGAATACCGCTTCCGAGATGGCTTTGCTGGCTGATCGTTGCGTCCAATGTGGTCTGTGTTTACCGCACTGCCCCACTTACCAGCTGGATCGCTGCGAGACCGAATCTCCGCGGGGCCGCATAGCTTATATGAAAGCCCTGGCCTTGGGGCAGATAAATGCCAGCGAGGCCGGGGACAGGCATCTTGACCATTGCCTGGGCTGCCGCCGTTGCGAATCCGCCTGCCCGGCCAATGTGGAATATGGCGATTTGCTGACTTTGGCGCGCGAACAACAATACCAGCGCGAGTTGCCGCCCCTTCAAACAAGATTGATGAATGGGCTGCTATCCAGCCCCAGGCTGCTCGGCATGACTGGGGCCCTGGCTCGGGTCGGCAGTCGGCTTCCAGATCTGCCGGGGAACAGCGTTTCCCGGCCCGCATCGATCAGCAATACGAATAAGCAGGTCGCCATTTTTGCTGGCTGTATTGCCGACACCTACGAAGCCAGCACCCGGCTTAACCTGCAACTGTTATTGAATGCGATCGGATTTTCCGTACAACCCATAACTCGGCAAACCTGCTGCGGTACAGCCGCCGTGCATCTGGGCGATACCGAAACAGCCAAAGCACTCGCCGAAAAAAACAGGGCTGCCTTTAAAAGCAATATCCCCGTACTGACCCTGGCGACTGGCTGCCATGCGCAACTGGCGCAAAGCCTGCAGGCACAGAACAAGGTTATGGATGCGCTAGATTTTATTTTGCAGCACGCGGACAAACTGGCTTTCAAGGCAGCCAACAAGAAAATTGCGCTTCACATTCCCTGCAGCCAATCGACGGTCGTGAAGAGTGACGATGCCGCTCGCAAGCTATTGGCGATGATCCCGGAACTTCTGATCCATCAGTTACCTGATCGCGGATGCTGTGGCGCTGCCGGGTTGCATATGCTGACCGAACCAAAACGCGCCAATCGATTACGCGCACCCTTGCTTGAAGACATTCACGAAGCGAAGGCAAGCCAATTGCTATCCTCCAATATCGGTTGTCGTTTACACATCGCCAATGGACTTAAAATACCGGTGCGGCATCCGATTGATTTTCTGGCGGAACACCTAGCATGAGCGAACGTCATTTCAGCTTTTTCGACAAGGCCATCATCCAGGCGCAACGTGCAATGAGCACAAGCCTGGGCAATGCTTTCGCCGAACGCGAATATCCGGCAGAAAACACATTGCATGGCATCTTGAATGATGAAGAGCAACGCCATGCGGCCGGCTTGATGCGGATCAATCACACCGGCGAAGTCTGTGCGCAAGCACTGTACGTCGGACAGGCCGCCGTGGCTCGCGACGAAGACACGCGAAAACAATTACTCGATGCCGCACAGGAAGAACAGGACCACCTTGCCTGGTGTGCCGACCGCCTGCGTGAACTCGACGCCAAACCCAGTATTTTCAATCCGATCTGGTACGCCGGCAGCTATACGATCGGTTTGGCGGCAGGGTTGCGTGGTGATGGCTGGAATCTCGGCTTTGTGGTGGAAACCGAACGCCAGGTCGAAGCGCACCTGGAGGAACATCTTGAAACACTGCCGCCATCAGATGCCCGCAGCAGGGTAATCCTGAAAAAGATGAAGGAAGACGAAGCCCGCCACGCCGAACATGCCGAGCAGGCAGGTGCGCGCAAGCTGCCGCAACCGATTCCGAGAATCATGGCGCTGACGTCTTCCATCATGAAAGCCGTGGCGTATCGTATTTGATTCTTCTGGGGGCTGCTTTAGCAGCGATGGACTTTCAACACTGTCGTGAAGTTCGACATTCAATCGCTGCTAAAGCAGCCCCCACAAGAATTAAAAAACCGCCTCTCGGCGGTTTTTTAATTGAAGCAATTCAATACAAAATCAATCAATCAAATTACGACCATGAAACAGTTCCGCAATCTCGCGGCGTAATTGCATTTCGATCCGCTGGCGATCCTTGAAGCTCAGGTTTTTCGCCTTTTCTTCAAAAAGATAAGTATCCAGATCGAAATCCTTCAAATGCATCTTGGTGTGGAACAGGTTTTCTTGATAGACGTTGACGTCGATCATCTCGTATTTTTCACGCGATGATTTCAGCAGATAGTCCTGAATCGAGTTGATCTTGTGATCGATGTAATGCTTCTTGCCTTTTACGTCGCGGGTAAAACCGCGGACGCGGTAATCCATCACCACGATATCGGAGTCGAAACTTTCAATCAGATAATTCAATGCCTTCAGCGGTGAAATGACGCCGCAGGTAGCAACGTCGATATCGGCACGGAAGGTTGCGATGCCATTATGCGGATGCGTTTCCGGATAGGTGTGCACCGTTATGTGGCTTTTGTCGAGATGCGCCACCACGGCTTCGGAAATCAGATCCTTGCCGGCGGCCTTCTTGTCGATCACCGGTTCTTCGGAAATCAGGATGGTGACCGAAGCACCTTGCGGATCGTAATCCTGGCGCGCGACATTAAGAATGTTGGCACCGATGATATGCGCCACTTCAGTCAGAATTTGCGTGAGTCGCTCTGCGTTATAAACCTCGTCGATATACTCGATGTAGCGCTGACGTTGTTCTTCGGACACTGCATAGCAGATATCGTAAATATTGAAACTCAGGGACTTTGTAAGGTTATTGAAGCCTTGCAATCGTAAGCGCGGAAGCGGCTTGACCACGGCGGTGCCCTCCAGGGGCGAGTTGACTAAGGGGCGCATTATCGGGCAAAAGACCCGGCGGGGGAACCTTTTCAATTTTTAACATATAAAACGTTGCTGAGAACTGCATCACAGCCTAAGCTAAGAGACATATTTTTGACTGTGAGCGAGTTATGACACCGCACCGCACCACTCTGAGCGTCGTTAAGGCATTCACGCCTGTACATAGCCCACTGGAACTCGATCCGGGTTCACTTAGCCGCTTCCTGGACCATTGCCACCGTCGCAAACACCCTACCCGCAGCGACATCTTCCGCCCCGGCGATTCTGCCAATACGCTTTATTACGTGATCAGCGGCTCCCTGAGTGTGATCAGCGAAGAATCCGATGGCCGCGAACTGGTGCTTGGGTATATCAACGCCGGCGAATTCATCGGTGAAATGGGTTTGTTTGTTGCCGCCGATCAACGCGAGGTCCTGCTGCGCACCCGTGTTCCTTGCGAATTGGCCGAATTGAGTTATGAACGCCTGCACCAGTTGTTCGAAGGTGCTCTTCAAGTCGAATGCCCGCGTATTCTGTATGCGATCGGCTCCCAGCTTTCGAAACGTCTGCTCGACACCTCGCGCAAGGCAAGCCGTCTGGCGTTTCTCGATGTTACCGGCCGCATTGTTCGCACATTGGGCGATCTATGCCAGGAACCTGATGCCATGTCGCATCCGCTGGGCACCCAAATCCGCGTTTCGCGCCAGGAAATTGCCCGCATCGTCGGTTGCTCTCGTGAAATGGCCGGCCGTGTCCTGAAACAATTGCAGGAACAAGGCCAACTTACCGCCCGCGGCAAAACCATCGTGGTGTTCGGAACCCGTTAATGGATAGCAATCCGGCCGCTTCCAACACACAGGTCTATATTCGTCCTGCTGTTCTGGAAGATGCGCCGGGCATAGCCGCTCTGCTGGTAGCTCTTGGCTACCCCTGCAGTACCGAAGAAGCCGCAGTCAGATTAACGCAACTGCGCGATGAACCAGAACAGCAATTATGGATTGCGCAGGAACATGGTGAAGCCATCGCCATGATCGCCATGGATATTCGCTACTACCTGCCCCTCGGTGCGCGTACATGCCGGATTACTGCCCTTGTCGTACTCGATGCCTTTCATGGCCGCGGCCTCGGCAAACGCTTGTTGCGTGAAGCCGAACAAAAAGCCCGCCAGGCCGGCGCTACCCGCGTTGAATTGACGACGGCAATGCATCGCGAACAAGCACACCTTTTCTATAAAGCATGCGGTTATGAAAATGCCTCCCTGCGTTTCGTGAAACGCCTTGGCGATGCATGAACAGGCAAGCATCGGGAATATTCTGACATGCGCCTACGCACCAGAACCATTCTGCTGGTGTTCTTTTTTGTGGCGCTATCGGCACTGAGCCTTACATTGGCGGGCCGCTTCTATCTGTACCCGAAATTCATTCAACTCGAAAACGAGCAAGCCATCCGTAATGCGAACATCGGGCTTGAGCTTTTAAACAGCGAAGTCAACTTCATGGCGGACCGCCCGCCTGACTGGGGTTATTGGGACGACACTTTCGAATTCGTGCACGACAGAAACAAGGAATACATCACTTCCAATCTGGAAGCCGGGTCTCAAATCAGCCTGCAAGCCAATCTGATCGCAATTTACGACCGGCAAGGCAATAAGGTCTGGGCTCGTGCGATGTTGCTCGACACGCAGAAAATAATTTCACTCGACGAATACGAACTCGAGAAACTTCCACTTAGCCACCCCATGCTTTCGCACGAAGACAGACCGACAACGCGGGCGGGCATCATGAATTCTTCTTACGGCCCGATTTTTCTGGCATCCACACCTATATTGCGCTCGGACCGAACCGGTGTCAGCCAAGGCACTTTCATGTTCGGCCGCTTATTCAATCCCGAAAAAGTACGACGCATCGCAACTCAGGCCGGGCTTGAATTAAAACTATCGCCACACGTCGCGGGTGTTTCCGACCTGCGCCCCACTTCAGCCAAAAAAGAATTCGCACGCCTGCAACATACGCCTCTTGTCATCTCGCGTACCGACAAACTGACGCAGGTAAAAACCACCTTGTTCAGCATCGACGATAAACCCATTATCGACATGCTGGTTTCCATGCCTTCCGACATTTCAAGGCGCGGCATGAAAACGCTGGATGCGATCACGATAGCGATATTTCTTGCCGGGCTTTTCCTGAGCCTGGTGCTGACATACATGCTGAACCGCTCGGTGACTGCGCCGATCAGCCGCATCACACGGCATCTCGCCCACATCGGCAATCAGGAAGATATTGCCGCCCGCATCAAACTGGAACGCGACGACGAAATTGGCGACCTTGCCAACGAGTTCGACCAAATGCTGCAGCGCTTGAGCGACACCCGCAAACGCCTGTTCCAGCAAAGCTACAAAACCGGCGCAAGTGAAATGGCGAGCGGCGTCATTCAGGACATCAACAAGAGCATGCAGCCGCTTCGGGAAAACATGGAGCTGCCGATCAGCCTGCTCGACCGGGCACACACCAGCACCAGCGCCAGCCTGATTCACGAACTGGCAGACACCAAAGTCGGCAACCATCGTTTCATCGAAATCACCCAGCAACTACTCGATTTGAATAACGAGCAAGCCCTGCTGCTGGCGGAAGCCCGCAGTGAAATGCGGCGTTTGCGCATCGGCGTCGAACAATTGCAGGAAGTCATCTCCGACTATTCGAAGTTTATTTCGCAAGGAACGGAAACCGGCATCGTTTCCGTCTCCAGCCTGTTGAATACCGCATCGAAAAAACTGAGTGCGGACGAACGGAAGCTATTGAACATCGATATCGATCCAGCGGTTTACCGCGTTGCGTCGGCGGCGGCTTCGCCCAGCTTGTTGCAACAAGTGATCCATGTAGTGATAACGCATTTCGTCGGTGCCGCCGAACTGGCTGACAAGCCTCCGCTGCACCTGCGCATCACTTGCCGGACTGAAATGTCCCACGGCAATGCGCGACTGCATTTCTGTTTCGACGATGATCGACCACGCATGACGAACGACGGGTTCAGCCAGTATCTTTCCGAAAACTGGTCAAGTGCGAACATCGAAACCGGACTCAACCTGCCTTGGGCAGAAACCGCAATTACTTCCATGTCAGGCAAACTCTATGCCGAGCCATCGCAATTGCTGGAAGGCGTCGCGATTCACCTGATACTGCCGCGCGCCAAGCTCGATGAAAAATAGGCCCGGGGATTAAGAAAACAATCGCGCGAGTTCTTCGCCGGGATTATCCGCACGCATGAAGGTTTCACCGACCAAAAAAGCATTCACATCGTGCCGGCGCATCATTTGCACATCATCGCGCACCAGAATTCCGCTTTCGGTCACCAGCAGCCTATCCTTCGGCACCATGTCTTTCATTGCAATGGTAGTTTCAAGACTGACTTCGAATGTCCGCAAATTGCGATTGTTGATACCGATCAGTTGCGCATCGATTTGCAGCGCACGCTCCAGTTCTTCGACGTCATGCACTTCGACCAGTACATCCATACCCAGATCCATCGCCAGATTATTCAGATCGACTATTTGTGCATCGCCCAATGCAGCGACGATCAGCAGGATGCAATCGGCGCCGAGCGCCCGCGCTTCATAGACTTGATACTCGTCGACGGTAAAATCTTTCCTTAGGACGGGTAAGTTGCAGGCTGCGCGGGCTTGCTGCAAATAGATATCGGCACCCTGGAAAAAATCGATATCGGTCAGCACCGACAAACAGGCCGCACCACCCTGCTCATAGCTTTTAGCAATGTCGGCCGGATTGAAATCGGAACGAATCACGCCTTTGCTTGGGCTTGCCTTCTTTATTTCGGCAATGACAGCGGCATGGCCAGCGTCAATCTTGCTATAAAGCGCGGCAGTAAAACCTCGTGTCGCTGACTGTTGCTCGCATTGCGCTTTCAGTTTTGCCAATGAAACCGTTTCGGCACGCGCACGAATTTCTTCGGCCTTGCGTGCCAGGATTTTATTCAGGATATCGCTCATTTCATTCCTTGATTTTGTCTTTAATTGCCGGACCGCCATAAGCTCGTTCAACTCTGGCTACCCGCAATTCAAAATGTTCATACCATTCGTTGCGACCACGTTCGCGGGCAAGGCTATGCTCGGCGTTACGTTTCCAGGCAAGAATATGTTCTTCGCTTTGCCAATAGCTCACGGTGATGCCGAAGCCATCGTTACTGCGCACGCTCTCGACTCCGAGATAGCCCGGCTGCTGTGTGGCCAACTCGACCATACGATCTGCCGTCGCGCCGTAACCGGCTTCTTCGGCTCGTCGTTGCGATGAAAAAACAACCGCGTAATAAGGTGGCTTGGGTGTTTTGGCAAAATTACCCGTGCTCATGTCATGCACTCGCGATTCGGCGTGTTGCCGCAATATACTCGTGTACTTTTTCCAGCGCCGAGCCGTTTTCCAGTACGCGCCGCGCAAGCGCAACACCCGATCCAATATCGGCAGCGCTATTGGCGGCATACAAGGCCGCACCGGCATTCAGTAAAACAATGTCTCTTGCAGGCCCCGGCGTATTTTCCAGTACTGATATCAACATCGCTTGCGAAGTTTGTGGTGAATCGACCCGCAGGCTGTCCAGACTGCTGCGTTTAAATCCGAATTTTTCCGGCGAGATTTCGTATTCGCGAATCTTGCCTTCATGCAATTCGGCGACCAGGGTTTTATCGGCAATCGTTATTTCATCCAGTCCGTCGTAGCCATGTACGACCAGCGCATGTTGCGCGCCAAGTTTTTGCATCACACGCGCCTGGATGCCGCATAAATCCGGATGGAACACGCCCATAAGGATATTCGGAGCACTGGCAGGATTGGTCAGTGGCCCAAGAATATTGAAAATCGTACGTACGCCCAATTCCTTGCGAACCGGCGCGACATTTTTCATGGCCGGATGGTGAATCGGCGCAAACATGAAACCGAATCCGGTTTCATTCATGCACTGCGCTACTTGTTCCGGTTGCAATTCAATCGCGGCACCAAGCGCTTCCAGCACATCGGCACTACCCGATTTGGATGACACACTGCGATTGCCGTGCTTGGCTACTTTCGCACCGGCAGCCGCCGCAACAAACATCGCCGTGGTCGAGATATTGAAGGTATGAGCACTATCACCGCCAGTACCGACGATATCGACCAGATTGCTGGCATCATTCACGATCACTTTCGCCGAGAACTCGCGCATAACGCTGGCAGCTGCGGCAATCTCGCCGATGGTTTCTTTCTTGACCCGCAAACCGGTCAGCAAAGCCGCCGTCAATGCCGGCGAAACATCGCCGCGCATGATGCAGCGCATCACCTCGACCATTTCGTCGAAGAATATTTCGCGGTGCTCGATAACGCGTTGCAGGGCTTGTTGGGGGGTGAAGTTCATAATATTTTCGCTGGCTCGCATTTCATTATCGCAGGAGGCCGCTTGCGGGCGACCGTGCTTGGTCGATATTTCTCGTCGCCCGCAAGCGGCCTCCTACGTTTGTTCGAGGAAATTCTTCAGCATGGCATGGCCGTGCTGCGTCAGGATCGATTCCGGATGGAATTGCACGCCTTGCACCGGCAGGGTTTTATGGCGCAAGCCCATGATCTCGTCGAAACTGCCGTCTTCGTTTTCGGTCCAGGCGGTTATTTCCAGGCAATCGGGCAGCGAATCCTTTTCGACCACGAGCGAATGGTAACGCGTGGCTTCGAAAGGACTCGGCAAACCGGAAAATACACCCTGGCTTTTGTGGTACATCAGCGAGGTTTTGCCATGCATGATGGTTTTTGCACGAATCACCTTGCCGCCGAATGCCTGTCCCAGACTTTGATGCCCAAGGCAGACACCCAGAATTGGTACGCTGCCGGAAAGTTTCTCCAGCACCTCGAGCGAGACACCTGCTTCGTTTGGCGTACAAGGGCCCGGCGAAATCACGATGCGATCCGGTTTCAGAGCTGCAATATCGTTGACGCTCAGGTCGTCGTTGCGAATCACTTTCACCGCCTGACCTAGCTCACCGAAGTACTGGACCAGGTTGTAGGTGAAGCTGTCGTAGTTGTCGATCATTAGTAACACCGAATTCTCCTAACCATCAATCAGATAAACAATGTAGATATCTGCATTGATATCGAGAGTGCCCTCGCTTAAATCCACGCTTCCAATCGCCTCGGATCTTGCGAACGTATTGTTGGACGCGACATTTATCGAGTTTGCGTAATTTATGTTGGCGCCAGCATTACTGACCGTATAGACACCGATTATTTTCTTTCCAACCGCAGCAGCCATTGCATCCGCGCTCTCGCGAGCATCCTTGGCAGCGGCATCAATCAAACGCTTTCTTACTTCCGATGCCTTGGAGTATTCGAATGAGCCCGTCTGCAGCCTCATCAATCGGCTGGCGGGAATTTTGGACATATATTCTTTCAAGGCAACGATCGATTTAAAACGAATGGATACTTGTTTCTCGTACAAATTCCCTTTGAATACGTTCGTTTCTGTCTTGCTGTCGTAGTCGAATTCCGGGCTAATTCTCAAAGCGCCCACTTTTATATCTGTGTTCGGAACGTTTTTTTCGGAAGCTATTCGAACCAGCTCCTTGCTAAGGCCTTCGATAGTTGCCTGAGTACTGGCGGTGTCCTTGGTGACTTCACTTAGTGTAATTCTCAAGGGAAATACATCGGGCACAACCTGTTCGCTCGCAGTGCCGTGCACAGCTATATAGGGTTTCCCGACTGTATCCTCGGCAAATACGTTAGTGCTGGCAAAAAGCAGAAAGATAAAAATAATTTTAATATTCATTCAACACCTCGATGAGATATCCGATTTCAATCACAAACCACCCGCCGCCTGAGCCACCGCCCGAAACAACGCACGCCCTTTATTCATCGTCTCATCCCATTCCTTCTCAGGATCGGAGTCATAGACAATGCCCGCACCGGCTTGCACGTAAAGCCTCCCGTCCTGGATAACCGCGGTGCGAATCGCAATCGCGGTATCGGCATCGCCCCACCAACCGAGGTAACCGACGGCACCGGAATAGATATTGCGTTTAATCGGCTCGAGTTCCTGGATCACTTCGAGCGCGCGAATTTTCGGTGCACCGGAAACCGTTCCGGCAGGAAACGTCGCCTTGAAAACATCGGAAAATTTCAGATCGCCACGAAGCTTGCCCTGCACTTCGGACACGATATGCATCACGTGCGAATAACGTTCGATCAGGAAACGATCCGGCACGGTAACGCTACCCGGTTCCGCAACGCGGCCGACATCGTTGCGACCCAAGTCGATCAACATCAGATGTTCGGCGAGCTCTTTCGGGTCGGCCAGCAATTCTTTTTCGAGCGCGAGATCTTCTTCATGGTTAGCACCACGTGGACGTGTGCCGGCAATCGGGCGCACGGTCACTTCGCCGCCTTGCAAGCGAACCAGAATTTCCGGCGACGAGCCGACGACCTGCGTGCAGCCTAGATCGAGAAAATACATGTACGGCGATGGATTCAACGCACGCA
>Ga0208882_1001176_pt1 | contig 10505 bp, 7 predicted proteins | sample LakWasMet14_LOW5_2_FD_183862 | JGI IMG/M metagenome (GOLD analysis project Ga0208882, IMG submission 183862) | Freshwater sediment methanotrophic microbial communities from Lake Washington under simulated oxygen tension - Sediment Metagenome... | ecosystem: Environmental > Aquatic > Freshwater >...
AGTTTGCGGCAACTTCTCTTTACCATTTTCTGTTTGTTCCGTTGACATTAGGTTTATCGTTTTTATTGGCGATTATGGAATCGACCTATGTCATGACCGGCAAACAAATTTACAAGGATATGACCCAATTCTGGGGAAAATTATTCGGCATCAATTTCGCGCTGGGCGTGACCACCGGCCTGACCATGGAATTCCAATTCGGCATGAACTGGTCGTATTTCTCGCATTATGTCGGCGATATTTTCGGCGCGCCGCTTGCCATTGAGGGCTTGATGGCGTTTTTCCTGGAATCGACCTTTGTCGGCCTGTTCTTCTTTGGCTGGGATAAATTAAGCAAAGGACAGCATTTAATGGTGACTTGGCTGGTCGCTTTAGGCAGCAATTTATCGGCATTGTGGATTTTAATCGCTAACGGTTGGATGCAATTCCCGACTGGAGCGTACTTTAATTATGAAACCATGCGCATGGAACTCTCCAGCTTTGCCGACTTGTTATTTAATCCGGCCGCCCAGGTTAAATTTGTTCATACCGTTGCCGCAGGTTACACCACCGCTTCTGCTTTTGTGCTGGGCATCAGCGCTTACTACATGCTCAAAGGTCGCGATGCCGCCTTTGCGCAACGCTCTTATACCATCGCCGCAGGATTCGGCCTGGCGGCCATCCTGTCGGTTATCGTGTTGGGCGACGAAAGCGGCTATACCGACGGCGAAGTCCAGGAAACCAAACTGGCCGCTATTGAGGCCGAATGGCATACTGAAGAGGCACCGGCGGCATTTACGGCTATCGGCCTTCCAGACCAGGAAGCCATGGAAACGCGGTACGCTATAAAAATCCCCTGGTTATTGGGTTTGATCGGTACTCGTTCCATTGATGAGCCGATTATCGGTTTATCGGAGATTATGGAAAGAAATCGTTTGCGCATCCATAACGGCATGAAGGCTTACGGACTGTTGCAAAACTTAAGAGAAGGCAACAAAGATCCCATTGTCCGTGCCGAGTTTGAACACTATAAACAAGACCTGGGCTTCGGTCTGTTGCTTAAACGTTATACGGAAAAAGTAGTCGATGCGACCGATCAGCAAATAGAACTGGCGGTGCAGTATTCAATACCTCGAGTCGTGCCTTTATTCTGGACGTTTCGGGTCATGGTGGCTTGCGGCTTTATCATGTTGGTGATTTTTGTTTTAGCGGTTGTCGCCAGCTCAATTCGTAAATGCCGACAAGATTGGCTGTTACGTGCCAGCCTTTATATGATTCCTTTACCCTGGATTGCCTCTGAACTGGGCTGGTTTGTGGCCGAGTTCGGTCGTCAACCGTGGACTATTGCGGAGATTTTGCCGACCTTTTTAAGCACATCCTCTTTAACCGAACTGGATATATACCTGAGTCTGTCAGGCTATATCGGTTTATATACGGTATTTTTGATCATCGAAATGTTCTTGATGCTCAAATTCATCAAGTTAGGTCCCAGCAGCCTGCATACAGGCCGTTACCATTTTGAAATTGCCACAGGAGCATAACTATGACTTTCGACTATGAAACCATGCGCTTGATCTGGTGGGCCCTATTAGGTGTTTTGTTGATCGGCTTCGCCATTACTGACGGCTATGATATGGGCGTAGGCATCTTATTACCCTTTTTGGGCAAAAACGATACCGAACGCCGCATCATTATTGATTCAATAGGCACTACCTGGGAAGGCCACCAGGTCTGGTTTATCACTGCGGGCGGCGCGTTATTTGCCGCCTGGCCTGCCGCCTATGCCGTCGCTTTTTCAGGGTTTTATTTTGCATTGCTGCTGACCTTGTTTGCGTTATTTTTACGACCGATAGGTTTTGATTACCGCAGCAAATTACCCAGCCAGAAATGGCGCAACAACTGGGATATTGCTTTATTTATCGGCGGTTTTGTACCGGCGCTAATCTTCGGCGTTGCATTTGGCAATCTACTGCAAGGCGTACCGTTCCACTTGGATAACGATATGCGTATTTTTTATACCGGATCATTCTGGGCACTATTAAACCCTTTTGCATTAGCCTCGGGACTGATTAGCTTATCGATGCTGATTATGCACGGAGCCGTCTATCTACAGCTTAAAACAGAGGGCAACATTAATCGGCGTTGTAAAAAAGTAGTCGCTTTTTCCACAGTCATCGCACTCGCAATTTTTGCTGCGGCCGGCATCTGGGTCGCTAATATTGACGGGTATCAGATCACTTCTGAAGTTTTCCCAAATGCACCGTCCAACCCAGCATTGAAAACAGTTTCCAAAGCACAAGGATTATGGCTGGACAATTACGAGAATAATCCTGTGTTGTGGACTATTCCCGCATTGGCTTTTGTTGCCGGAGCTGTGACTATTCTGCTGTCAAAAATTGAACGCCCGGGACTGGCATTTATAACCAGCTCATTAGCAGTAGCCTCCATTATTTTAACCGCGGGTATAGCGATGTTTCCTTTCCTGCTGCCGTCAAGCTCAGCTTCAAATAGCTCATTGACCGTGTGGGATGCCAGTTCGAGCCTGAGCACTTTAAAAATCATGTTCTGGGCTGCGGTGATTTTTTTACCCATCATTGGCGCTTACACCACCTGGGTATTTCGTGTATTGCGCGGCAAGATAACGGCGGAGCAAATTCACGAAGTTGATATAACACCGGAACAGAATCATCAAACCGATCGTACGGCTATTTAGGAGATAACTATGTGGTATTTCACTTGGATACTGGGAGTATTGCTGGCCTGCTCATTAGGCATTATCAATGTGCTTCGGCTGGAGGCGCAGGAAACATGGGACAAGGAACATATCCCCCTGGATCCGCTAACCCAGTTGATAACGAAAGAGACAATGCTGGTCCGTTTAAAAGAAAAAATTGAGAACTCCAAACGCAACGGTTTTCCTTTTTCTGTTCTTTTTATCAGTTTAAAGAACTTTAAAGCCAAAAATAATTTATCCGAATTTGAAATGAACGCGGTGTTACGCAACGTAGCCGACTGTTTTCAAGAAGACATCAGACCGGGTGTCGATATTGCAGCAAGAATGGGTGACCAGGATTTTCTTATTGCGCTGCCGGGGTCTCCATTAAAAAAAGCCGAACAGGTCGCGGCGCAGATTAAACATGAAATTACAGCATGTGTTAAAGCGCCCCATCTGGTTGTTGATGTGGGAACAGGGGTTGCGGAATACTCCTCGCCCACCGCTCCTGATGAACTTTCCGCTACAGTGAATGAAGTGGACGAATTGATCAGAATTGCACAACAGAAAAGCGTATAAAACCAGGCGCAAACTCTACGGACGGATTTACAAAAATCCGTCCGTCTTCAAGTAACACCTTGAATGGTCGTGTTTTTAGAATTTTTAATGCCACGCAGGACTCGGAGAAAAATACAAAATTTCGTACCCTTCCTGATAAAAACCGCTTAACAAAATCCTTAGCTGAGACAGCGTTTGAGTATAACTGATGGGTAAATCGTTCATGATCAATAAAACCATTAGCATTCATAAAATTGGCGATGTACTGGTCGATAGTTTTCATTACCTTGCATTATTCGGCATTGGCGCCACGATAGTCTGGTCCGCTATTCATGATTATATGGGGATGATGAAATCGGGACATGCCAGTCTGGAAGATATATTGTTACTGTTTATTTATCTTGAACTAGGCGCTATGGTCGGCACTTATTTTAAAACCCGTCGATTACCGGTACAGTTTTTGATTTATATCGCCATCACTGCGTTATCACGCCATTTAGTTATTGATGTACAAAAAGTGGCCGATAGTTTCCATCTCTATTTACTGCTCAGTATAACCGTCGCCATTGCCATTCTCAGCGTTTCCATATTGATATTGTCTTACACGGCCAAGCATTACGGATGCCCGGAAGATAGTGAACGTCAAGAAGAAAAATAGCGAAGCATCTCCACCTAATTCAATGACGACAGCGGGCGTTGATATTTCGGATGCTTAATCGACCGTAAAGCTGGCAGCAAACCCTGTCTGACCTATGTTTATTTACCAGCCTGTTCTCGTAACAGGTCGATCAATTCGGACTTGCTCAGAGGACGGCTGACAAAATAGCCCTGAGCCAAGTCACAGCCATGGCTGCGCAGGAATTCGAATTGCTCTTTAGTTTCCACGCCTTCGGCGACAACTTCAAGACCGAGCTTTTTGCCAAGCGTGATGCTGGCCTCGACGATAGCCGCATCATTAGCATCAAGGATCAGGTCGCGCACAAAGCTCTGATCGATCTTAATCGCATCCAGCGGAAAGCGCTTGAGATAGGACAGCGATGAATAACCGGTGCCAAAATCGTCAATGGCAATGCGAATACCCAGAGCCTGTAATTTTCTCAGAGTGTCGGCTGCCGCTGCCGGATCCTGCATGACGATATTTTCGGTCACTTCCAGTTCCAGCGCATCCGGAGGCATATTTTCCTGTCTCATGATATGGCTGACTTTGTGCAGCAGCTCCGGGTCGTTAAACTGAGAGGCCGAGACATTGACAGAAATGCGCATCCCCTGAAACGCCATTTCCCTAAACTCGGCACAAGCCTGACTCAAAATCCATTCCCCAACCGATATAATCAATCCTGATTCCTCCAGCATTGACACAAAGCCGGCCGGCGATACCAAACCGCGTTGCGGATGCTGCCAACGGATCAGCCCTTCCACCGCGACGATACGGCCGGTGCTAAGCTCCGCCTTAGGTTGGTAATAGACAATAAATTCATTACGTTTAAAGGCCAGCCGCAGATCGGTTTCCAGTGTTAACAGCTCATGGCTGCGAGCGTTCATGTCCGGGGCATAGAAACGGTACTGGTTATGGCCCGCTCCGACGGCCCGGTACATGGCCGTGCCGGCATTGCGCAATAAGTCTTCAACATTCGCGCCATCGTGCGGATAGATTGCGATACCGGTACAGAAGGTAATGTAGGCTTCCTGCAAACCTAGCGACATTGGACGTTCAAAAACCGCGTAAATCTTGCGCAGCACCGCTAATACACTCTCAGAACGCGTCAAATCGCCCGCTATGATCGCAAATTCGTCACCGCCGTAACGGGCAATGGTATCGTTAGGGCGTAAGGCGGCCTGCAACCTGCCGGCAATCTGCTGAAGCAAGGCATCGCCGATCGCATGCCCCATGCTGTCATTGATCCTTTTAAAGTTATCCATATCCAAAAATAATACCGCAACGAAATTATTGGCATGCCGGGCGCGCTCCATTTCTGCGCCCAACCGGTCCATCAGCAGAATCCGGTTCGGCAGTCCGGTCAGAATATCGTGAGTAGCCTGATGCTGTAATTCGGCTTCGAATCGTTTGCGTTCGGAAATATCGCGGGCAATCGTGGACAGGTACTCGACCTCGCCTGCTGCATCGCGATGCACCAGCAGGACTTGCGATACCGGGACTTCTATTTCGTCCATGCGCCGCAAGGCAGTTTCTCCGGACCAACTGCCTGTGCGATAGGCGATAGGCCACGCCTCACTCTGCAATTGCTGCTTGATGCGTTCGGGAAACAGCTCTTTCAGGCAAAACTTACTGAGATCCACCGCCGGATCGAGGCCAAGCAAGCGGTAGCCGGCATGATTAAGATAATTCAGGCAACCATCGAGATCGAAAATAGCAACCAAGTCGGTTGTAGCCTCCAGGATGGCAGCCAGCTGGGCACGCGCCTCCTCGGCTTTTACGCGTTCAGTAATATCGCGGCCTGTAGAGACCAGATGGGTGACATGCCCCTGCTCGTCTTTTAAAGGCGTGATGACCTTCTCCTCATAAAACAGCTCGCCATTCTTTTTGCGATTGATCAAAGTTCCCCTGAATATATCGCCCTTGGTCACCGTTTCCCAGATACCATGATAAAAAGCCTGATCATGCCGGCCGGATTTTATCAATGAAGGCTTACCGTCTACAGCTTCAGCGCGGCTATAGCCGGTCATTCGCTCGAAAGCCGGATTGACATACTCAATAAAACCGTTGGGATCGGTAATGAGTACGCTGTCGGCCGCCTGCTCCACGACCAGAGACAGTTTTCGCAATCTCTGTTCGGTCTGACGACGTTCCCGGCGCTGCTGCGCTTCTTCAAGTTCGCGCTCTACAGCCGGCATCAGGCGGGATAGATTGTCTTTCATGACGTAATCCTGGGCGCCGGATTTCATCGCTTTCACGGCGGTATTTTCGCCAATCGTACCTGATACAAAGATGAAAGGAAGATCAAGATCGTGTTGCCTGACCACTTCAAGGGCTCGCATGCCGCTTAAGTGCGGCATCGTATAATCGGACAGTACAATATCCCAATGCTGTTGCAATGCGTCGGTTAAGGCTTGTTCCGTCTCAACCCGTTGCCATTCGACAGGCCGCCCTCCATCCAGCTCCAATTGATCCGCCACTAACAACGTATCATCTTCGGAGTCTTCAACAATCAGAACCCGCAATGGCTGCGTTTCATTTGTCCGCTTCAGCATAACGTCACCTTTTTTTACAGTCCGGACAAGGAGGCGGCGGTTCATTGAGCAGTATCCAGTAAAGCCCGAGCTGGCTGGCTGCTCGAACGAATTCGTCGAAGTCAACCGGCTTGCGGACATAGCTGTTGGCGCCCAGCATGTAACCTTTAAGCCGGTCCTCCTCTTCATTGGATGAAGTCAGCAGCACAACCGGCAACAACTGGGTTTCTTCATTGGCGCGGATTCGCCGTAGCACTTCCAGACCGTCGATCTTGGGCAACTTCAGATCCAACAGCACAACCAAGGGTAAGTCGCGAGGATCGCGCCCGGCATAAGCGCCTGTTCCGAACAGATAATCCAGTGCCTCGGCGCCGTTGCGCGTTACAACGATAGTATTGTTGATTTTAATTTTCTCAAAGGCATGTAGGGTAAGCTCCTCATCATCAGGATTGTCCTCTACCAAAAGAATAACTTTATTTTTCATAAATTCTCCCGAGCTTCCAGCGTAAAATAAAAGGTCGCTCCCTGCTCGACCTTACTTTCGGCCCAAATTCGTCCGCCGTGCTTATGAATAATCCGTTGTGCAGTTGCCAGTCCGATGCCGGTGCCGGGAAACTCCTCGGTACCATGCAAGCGTTGGAAAGCGCCGAACAGTTTTTCGGCATAAGCCATATCGAAGCCGGCGCCATTGTCGCGTACGAAATAGACTGGTTCATCGTTCTGCATTTCCATGCCGAATTCGATCCGCGCATCAGCCCGCTTACCGGTGAACTTCCAGGCATTGCCCAGCAGATTGTCCAGCACGATATGCAATAGCCGGCCGTCGCCCCAGACAATCAAGCCGGGTTGAATTATGCACTGTACGGCGCGGCTTGGCTCCTGCTTGCGCAAGTCATCAATCACTTCAGTTGCAATCAGGCTCAAATCGATGTCTCCGCGTTTCAGTTCGGAACGGGTGATGCGTGACAATTTAAGCAAATCGTCAATCAGTAGCGCCATGCGCTGGGCGGCGGCTCGTATCCGTTTCAGCCGGTCCCGGCCCGTGTCATCCAGCCGGCCGGCGTATTCATCAAGCAGGATACGGCTGAAACCGTCCACAGCGCGTAACGGCGCGCGCAAATCATGGGAGACCGAATAGCTGAAGGCTTCGAGCTCGTGATTGACCGATTCGAGAACCATGGCTCGGTCGCGTAACGCGGTATTCAATTGCTGGATGCGGCGCTCTATTTCTTTGCGTTCGCTGATGTCTTCGATGATGCCGTCAAAATAAGTATTGCCTGTGCTGTCTTTTTTTATGACGGCTGTAATAGATGCAAAAAACTCTCGCCCTTTTAGAGTAACTAGCGGTACCTCTTCGTTATCGATATATCCCTTCTGCCTAACTTTATGTACAAACTCCCGCCAGCAGCCCTGATCCCGGCACAAGTCATTGACAGGATATGTCTGTAGCTGCTCGGCGGACTCTGCTTCGAACATCTCGACGATGGCTGGATTAACTTCCAGGAAGCATCCGGTCGAAGTTGGCGAGTGACGATAAACACCAACCCGCAGATTGTTAACCAGCTCTTGATACTTGGCTTGCGCCTCGCGTTGCATCTGTTCAGCTCTCTTACGGACTGTAATATCCCGGATGATACTGATTATGAACAGATCCTGCCCTATCTTCAGAGGGCTCAAGTTGATCTCTACAGGAAACTCGCTGCCGTCCTTGCGGCGACCGCTCAGATCAAGACCCACTCCCATCGGACGGACTTGCGGGTTTTCTGTATAAACTTGCCGATAGTCCTGATGGCGCGTACGGAACTGCTCGGGCACCAACAATTCGATCGGCTGATTGAGCAACTCGTCGCGGCTATAGCCGAACCAAAGTTCGGCCTGCGCATTAACCAAGACAATACAACCTTTATCATTAACAATGACAATGGCATCAGGCGCCGATTCGAGCAGCCCCCGAAATCGAGCCTCGCTGGCGCGGAGTTCTTCTTCTGCATGTTTGCGTATCGAAATATCTCGGATGATACTGGTCACGAGTTTTTCCTTTTTCGTTTCCAGCGGACTCAGGTTAAGCTCCACAGGAAATTCGCTGCCATCCTTACGTCGGCCATACAGATCACGGCCCACTCCCATCGCACGAACAACCGGATTTTCTATGTAAGCCTGACGATAATCTGGATGATGGGTACGAAAACGCTCGGGCACCAACAATTCGATCGGCTGATTGAGCAGCTCGCTGCGGGCATAGCCGAACCACTTTTCAGCCTGCGCATTGGCCAATACGATGCGCCCTTCCCCATTGACGATAATAATGGCATCGGGCGCCGACTCCACCAAATTGCGAAACCGCGCTTCGCTGTCGCTCACTTCTTCTTCTACCTGTTGCCGCCGTGTACGGTAGTGGGCAATGAACCAGCTGACTACGCCCGACAACAGCGATAACGCGATGAAAGCAAGCAACCTGGCTTGCAACACATTTTGGGTAAGGAGTTTTTCATCCGGTACACGGGCAATTAATAACCAGCGTTCATCACCGCTAACAACATTTTCGAGGATGTCTCCGAACAGGGTTTTCGGTAAAATTTCGCTATAAGTAAACAAATCGCCATTAGCCATGAACTGCTGGCGCTCGGGATGCTCGATAATAGAGGCCCAAGCTTCGGCATAGTCATCGGCGAAGCGCGTACCCTTGCGGTCCGGGTACATAAAACCCCATTCCTTTTCAGGATCAGCGCCGGTTAGCCAGTAACCTTCGTTATTAAGCAGCCATAAGCTGCCGATGCTCTGCTGGGAAATTGCCCGAAACTGTTCAATCAGCCGCTGCCCCCAGTAATTAAGGAGAATAATGCCGCGTTTTTGTCCGTTTTTATCAAACACCGGCGTACCGAACCGGATCACAGGCTTGATCGGCTGCTCGATTTTATCTTGCTCAATGGCAAGATCGAATGGAGAAATATAAACACTGTCCCTATCCAGGGCCAACGTTTGCTCCACAAAATAGACCTGGGATTTATCCTGCAACTCCCTTTCCGGCACAACGACCGGCAGTCCTTGGGCTCGATCGACACGGACCCTTTCCTGTCCTTTCTCATCCAGAAACACGATGCCATCATAGCGCTTCCGGTATTTAACAAAAGTAACCCAATCAGCGTTTAAATTGGCTCTATTTACTGAGGATTCCTGATCGAGCCAATTATACAGCGCCGGCTTGTCTCTTAGATAAAACAGGTCGTCGTGCAATTCCTGCAATTCTTCGACGATAAACTGACTGCCCGCTTTTATAGTTTGCCGCTGTTCATCGCGTATGTAGGCGAGCATTGATTTTTCTTGGGTTTTATAAACGCTCCACAACGCGATGGCCAAGGCCAGCGTTAGCAGCGCCCATATGAGAATGAACTGGCGTATTATCGGCCAATATTGCTGATCCTTGTTTGAGCTAAAAAACTTGCCATTCATAGTGATAGCCACCATTTCAGTTTATCGTTTTTAACATCATGCAAATCAGTGCAAGCGTTTTTGAATAGCTACGTACAACTTATCCCTTATTAACTCTTATTGCAAATTTTTAGGTAGCGGTTAAACGCATAAGGTATTCTATTTATTTGGTTTTATTTCTCATACTTCCAAACTGTATCTTCCTTAAACTCCCTGCTCTACGCTATAAATAACATCGACCCACCCAAACCGGCTCACGGCGCATCACCATCACTACGGTTTTATTTTTGGTAAAATTTGCCAGTGCTTTGAACACATCCTGCTCCGTATCGTCGTCCAAGCCTTCGTAGGTCCATCCAGACCCCATACCGGCGTATTTTTTAAGATAAAGCCGCGCCAAGGCTGTGGGCGTGGGAAAAGGGCAAGCCCTTATGCGAACGAAAAGACCAAAACAGAAACTGAGTACGAGTTCGTTATTTTCCAAATTGAATCTAACCGGCTGGAGAGAAGAGGTGGCTTTAATCTCTGTATTGGACACTAAACTTCTCGATAGTGCCTTTTGGCTTACGTGTTATTATCCTTGGCTATCCGTTTTTGATGCACTTGATCCACGCCTCGATGAAATGAATATAGACAA
>Ga0208882_1001179_pt1 | contig 10493 bp, 5 predicted proteins | sample LakWasMet14_LOW5_2_FD_183862 | JGI IMG/M metagenome (GOLD analysis project Ga0208882, IMG submission 183862) | Freshwater sediment methanotrophic microbial communities from Lake Washington under simulated oxygen tension - Sediment Metagenome... | ecosystem: Environmental > Aquatic > Freshwater >...
CGCGGCATAAGCTGGGGAGTTTGCGACATAAGCGCGGGCGGTTCTTCGTTGTTTGGATGTTGAATTCAGTTTTTTCTCGTTCCCACGCTCCTGCGCTCATCGTTATACACAACGCTGTTCAAGAGCCGGCGTGGTACCGGACAGCCGACGTAGGGCGTGCCGTGCGCGCCTTATAACGCGCATGAAATCAGCTCCTCAAGGCGCGCACGGCACGCCCTACGCGAAGGCCTTACGCACTTGCTAGAATGTGTTCTCGTTCCCACGGGCTCCGTGGGAATGCAGTCAAGGCGCGATGCGCCCCCTACCGGGCTAGTTAACGTTAACGCTATTGTTAGGAGTTTTACTCAAGAAGGTCAACGGATTACTCCGTTCCCCATCGTCAATCTTTGCGCTAGTCTGGTTTGACCTGTCTTGTTACTTCGGACAAGGCCATTCTTGGGCAAGTGCGGCTTTTACGAGCGCCTCGCCACTAGAGTCCCATGAATCCGGATGCTCGTTTAAGTATTTAGTCACAACATTCGCGGCTTGGTCTGACGTTATGTTTTGCGGGCAAAATAAGCCCGAACCGATATTCGAGTCGATAACACCCATGATGTAATACACATACGCCCCGGCATCGTACAGGTCGGCATCGTCTATATCGCCGCTTTTATAAGCCCCAGACTTATCGTGAAGCTTATGCCCATCTATAAACGCATTAAAACCGGCGTTAGCCGACATGGGTACCAGCATTGCGGCGATCAGGATTAACTTTGCAGCTTTCATTTTTACACTCCCTAGATTTACATTCATTAAAACAGTTTTATGCCGTCAATCAGACAGGTGCAGCGCATTACAGCGCCTAGTCAGCTAACGGTCGTTATTTTCCGATTATCAACAGGCATTTTATTTTCTTAATGTACTTTAAGACGTTGGTTTGATAAACGGTACATTGGCCGCCTGGAAAATTTTTAATTTGATCTCGTTGACTATCCAGTAAGTTCAGCATGGTGATTAACACCAGTTTGGCTTACTTGCGTGATTGCGTTCAGTTACTCGTCCAATTGCATAATAACTGCTCTCAAAATTGAACTATTTGCATACTCTGGAAATAGGGGCGCAAATGGCGAAGTCGTGGCCGACTGAAATTAGCCATTTCTTCTGATTGAGTTGACCTCTGAAAGGTCAAGTTTATATCAGAAACAGCTTATTTATAACGTTAAGCTCTGCGGGAACCAAAGTATTAAATAGGTTTTCCACAGAGCGTTTTGCTAGCTTACTCTACACAAATTTTATGCATGATCTCTGTAGGAGATTTGCTCGAATTTGATGCTTTTGTTCTACGCTGGCTTGCTTCTTCCGGCAAGCATTGAATTAATGCTTGGATTATTGCGTATCGATAACCACGCCATCCAGAAGCTTGATGAAATTCCGCTTGGGCTTGAAACGGACTCGTAACTCGGCCAAGTAATGGCAGAATTCGCTATGCCGCTTCTGGGCATTCATGATCGTTCCAACCTTATTAATCAACTTTATCGCCTCGGCATAAGCCGTATTGTTGGTTTGATCGACGATGGACGGGATCACGCGCTTATAAAGGATCAGGGCGTCGTTCGGACGCGCCCGCTCCAATTTACCAGCCAATGTAATCAGTAAGTCCTGTTTGCAGCCGCCTGCGTGTATCGCCTCCCAGGCAGCATCAAGATCATTCTCCCATAGAGCGATTTCAAGCCGCAAAGAATAATCGGGCATTGACGGCTTCGGTTTCCAGGAAGCCGTCAAAGCGGCTTGGGCGGCAATGACTTCATCGACTTTCGCCAAAGCGCGCTTGCGCTGTTCGGGCCATACCCCGAGTTGTTCGGCTACGGCATGCAGTTTTTTATAATGCGCCAGCGACGCCGATTCTTCGAACTGAACCCAAGTCAACGCTAAAGCTTCATCGTTGCGTTTCAGTTTCAAGTAAGCCGCGACCAAAAAATCGCGCAAGCGGTTATCCGGCCTTTCAGGAAAAGCCCGCAGCCCGCGCTCAGCCCAATCCAACGCCTTATCCTGCTGTCCGGCCTTGACCCATATTTCGGCGATAGTCAAATAATGATACGGCAACGACAAATCGCGCGACTTGATCGCCACCAGTTCCTCCACATCGCCGCTTGCCTTGGCCAGGGACTCCATGAGGGAAGTAATACGATACCGACGCGCGTCGTAACCGCCATCGTCCTGCCTCGGTTTGACCGTGGCCCACTCGGCTTCGGCCAACTCCCGGTAGCGGCGCATGCCTTTCTCGCCAAGAATATCTTGATAAGTATCGGCATCAAAACTGCAAATCCCGAAAGCCGATGTCATCTCCAAACTAAACAGACGCTCCGCCAATGCGATAGGCTCGGGCTTCGCCAATTCGCAGGCGCGAAAATGCAAACCGCCAAGCTTTTCCACGATAGCGCCGACTTCGCCGTCCGAATCGTCAATCATGTCCAACGATTTTTCCAGGCGTTGAATCGCGAATTCGGCCAGCTCGACCAACATCCCGGCGCTCTCCGGCGTCAGCAGTTCCTCCATGGATTCGACGATCTGCTCGAGATTACCGGCAAAATTGCTTGTCTCTCCCCATTCTATAAAACCGCTCACGCGCGTTGCCTGTTCTATCGACTTACGGAAAACTTTGACTACATCAGATCCTCCGCCTGCACGCTCGGCCTTGAATAGTAAAGATCGATACAAGCGGTCGTCGCGTTCGGCGGTGTCCAGCAACAGCGCTATCAATACTTCCGGCGCTTGCGTCATCAAATAGTCTCGAATATCGCGCCACGGATCTCGGCGTTGTTTTTTAGTAGCGACAACAGCGCCGGATCCCGTCTGTTCGGCAAGCCAAGCTAAGCCGACAGCAACGCAATGCTTACAGAAATAGCCGTCAGCCGCGCGCGGGCAGCTGCAATCGTAACCGAGGCGGCCCTTATCTTCCCGTAAACTAACCCGGTAAGTTTCCGTGCCTTCAACGCGAGCGCTGAGCTTATTGCCGGTATCGCGAAGCGCTCCTACCGAACCGGCGGAAAAATAATCCTTGCCGCGTTGAAAAGCCGCCGTCCCGGCCAGGTCTTCAAGCGTTTTACGAGTGATCAGTTTATCTAGCATGGTTAATTTACAAATGGTTATTCCGAAAGCTCTTGGCGGCTCCTCGGCATTGTTTTAATTCACGGTCCCGTTGAGTTAACGATACCTGTCTAATACGGTATTACTCCGGCAAAGACGGAAGCTTTAAAATGTGAACTGTTCAAAGCGGGGTAAAAACCAACCGGTTAGATCTGTATGGCGGATTCGCCGTTAGGCAATCCGCTATCCAGCGAACGTTTGTCATCGGTGTTGTGCGTGTGTGGCGGTTTGCTGCGCGAAACCACCTTACCGCGTTGCTGCAATTATTCCGGCAATTACACCAAAAACCGGGGAGTTTGAGGCATAGGAAGGCGTAGTTCTTTAGAGAAATTCTGCAAAAGAGTGTTTGTACGTCGAATTTCATTTTTTGCGGCATCAGAATTCATCTTTGGTCTTTTTCTTCTTACGTTGCTGCGGCAAAGCCTTAGCGGCAGCCTCCAATATACTCAAATTGTATGCTTCGCCTTCAGACTCTAACAGTGCCCGGCGTTGGGCAGCAAATTTCTGATATTCCGCTTCGGCATGAGCATTGGCTTGCTTTTTGGACAAGCTACCAGCATTGGCTAGTACATTGCGATCATTAAACGTCAAAAAACTGTTCAGTTTTTCTTCCCAATCCTTCAAAAAGATTTCCTTACGTCGCTTGGCCTGATCCTCGGCAAAATCCAACCACATCACTACAATCCTGTTGAGCTCGCTGATTTCATTTTCAGACAAATAATTTTTGGCGATGGTGACATCGGCTTTTTGTACCGTCCCTGATTTACAAATCGTTAAACCCATGTTCGCTTTACTGCTGTTGGCTCTATCATGAATCAGCTCCGCGGCTGTTTTACCGGTAACCGCAAAATGCAGCTTGTTCTGGATCACTTTAAAAAACTGCGTCGTTTCCGCCAGAGAGGGTGAATAATCCGCCGCCAAAGCAAAAATCTCCCGCACTCTTAAATACATGCGCCGTTCACTGGCACGAATATCGCGAATGCGTTCCAGCAATTCATCGAAGTAATCCGGTATCCCCGCGCCTGCAACGGGCGGATTTTTCAAGCGCTGATCATCCAGCGTGAAGCCCTTCACCAGATATTCGCGTAATCGCTCAGTCGCCCAGCGGCGGAACTGTGTACCGCGAGTCGATCGCACCCTGTAACCTACGGCCAGAATCGCATCGAGATTGTAATGGTCGATATTGCGACTTACTTGGCGACCACCTTCTTGGCGAACTATCCGGAATTTCCGGATAGTTGCCGCCGGCTCCAGTTCGTTTTCCTCATAAATATTTTGCAAGTGCTCGTTAATGGTTCGAACATCTTTCTGAAACAGCTCCGCCATCAGCGCTTGAGTCAGCCACAGCGTGTCTTCTACGAACCGGCATTCGACTCGGGTTTTACCGTCTTGGGTTTCGTATAACAGAAATTCGCCGGAGATCATGGATTACTCCTCAAGTTAAATATCCTTTACCGTCAATTCAAGATTAGTCAACGTCGGAGGCGCTGTATCCAAACACTCGGGGTGACGCGGATGTGAAATATCCAGAACTACAGAACGTACTGTGATGGCGTCATTGGAGTTTTGTTGAGCGTGTTTTTCAGCATCTTGTCGAAGCCCGGTAATGGGTCTGCGTTGCGACTGACCAAACCAACCAATCAAATATATTCCACTGCTTCGGGAGGTGCTGTCCAAATATTGATCAACTAATTGCTCGGCAATATCTTTTGCCGGTTTGGCTTTACTATCTGGTTTAACTTCAATAACTACACATGGATTCGACAGGTTTGTATTTCCGTTTGGAGCAACGGTTTGAATTAGCAAATCGGTTCGTTCACCGATTCCAAAATCCCGCCAATTCTGAACCTCTACTTCCCGGTTAATAATAATGCGCCGCCCACGCCATTCCCTTTCTAAATAAAACTTCAAAAAATCGGATAAACGCTGCTCAGAAACAGGCTTACTTTGTTTTTCATTCCAAAGAAAAACAGCTAAAGGCGGCGAACCGTGTTGGGCTTCATCCGCAAAACTTTGTAAAGCTGCTTCCACGACATCCATCAATTCTCGACTGTTGCGAACAACCGAAGTATGACCATCCGACAATAATGTTATTGAATCGGCAAAAGACAGTTGAGTGCGCTGTTTCCGCCAGAGATTTTTACAGGCATCCGCCCTGGCACGGATTAACCATAATTCGGGATAGTCTTGGCAAATACGGTCTAGTTCTCTAATTGATTCTGCATTACCTAAGCTCTTAAGCCAACCGATCATGCTGTCTCTAAATCTAGCTGCATCATGTTCTCGTGTGACTGTGTAACCTTGATTATTGACCGGCGGGTCTTCCGAAGGAGGAAACAAAATCCTCAGATGGTCATATAACCAGCCCAGTTGGCTCACATCCAGCTTTGAATAAATTTCGTCCGAATATCCGCCGGAATAAGCCACCGATAAAATAACTTCCTTGGCTAAATCAACGTTTTCGGTCAAAAACTGTTGAATCTCGCCCCAAACTTGTACTGGAGCATGTATAAGCAACGCTATTGCCGTAGAGCGTCGGTTGGCAATATCAGATTCATTTTTCAACCAATAGATCAGTTGCTTAATAATATTGTCCACATTCTTCTGGATCAATGACTCAGCTAAACTTAAGCGGCTATCAAATTTCCAATTAATAGCATTCAATCTTGTCACTGCCAATTTCTGCAAAAAATCAGGATGCCAAACTTCGCGACAAGATTGTAATAAGTGCACAGAACCAGTTTCACCTTGTTGATCGATCACTTTCAATACCGCATCATCAAACGCTTCTGGAACCAATGGTCTCATTTGGCGGAATAATTGCTGCCGGGTTTCTGGCTCAAAGAAGTGGGTAACCGCCACTAAACACCAACGGCTTAAGTGTTCCGGAGGTAAGAGTGGCAAACAATTCGTCTCAGCGAGAATGGCAACAGCTAGTCCGCAAGCTGCTTGAGCAATAGTGCGTGAATTTTGTAGTAATACCTCATCCTTGGGTGGTATTGCTTGTTGTAGATAATTTAAAGCAACCTCGGCAATTCGATTGCGCAGACTACCATCGGCTTTTTGCCAACCTGGTAGAGAGTCAGGATCATGAGGAAATACTTGAGAACCATCTTCTTGTAGCGCTAAAGATGAAATCAAATATTCCCAACGGCTAACATCCCCAATCTCACAATCTGATAAATTTTTTTGGATATAAAACTCAGGCGGATTGGGTAGCTTACTTTGAGCTTCTGAGCGCTGATTAAGTCTCAACATTAGCTCTTTATTCTCAAAATATTGTTTTCGGTAATCAATGGTTGCTTGGCTAGTTAAATTTGTATCCTTAACCAACCATGCCAAATGCTTAGCTAATATGGGATCAGGTTTAACAGCTTCTAAACCGGCTCTGATTAATACTTCTTCAACGGCATTGCGGTTTTCATGTCGTTCAATGAGTAGGTTAAGCGCGCTGGCAATCACATGACGTTCAGATTCTGAACTGGTGTTATCAAAGCGCTTAAATAACCACATACAATCTTCTTCTCTAAAACAATCAATAGCGAAAAAATTCCAAACTTCGCTTGCATCGATTTGTTTTATTAATTCAGCCAGAACAATACGCCGCCTGGAAATATTGCCGAAAAAATCTTGCCGCTCATCTTTTTCTAAATCGTCAAACAAATAATTATAGTGACTACGCAGTACCTTGATTGCACCAACTAAAGCCTCGACTACACCTTGCTCATTCAAATACCCAAAAGCCTTGGCTAATAGCTTACTTTTCAGTTTGTTCGAAGCGAATTGATCATGGCTTATTGGCGCATGTTTGGCTATCCATTGCAATCCGGCAATTAACCCATCCGCATCCAACTCATTTAAAAACGAGTCCTGAAAAATCTGAAAGCGAAAATCGCCAGAATCATTTTCAAGAAAATCCGGCGAAATTTGCCTAAAAAACGCTTCCGCCCCCATCAAGCGCAAACCCAGGGTTGAAAGAGCTATAGCTTTAAGCGATGAATCTTGCACAGATTTAGCTAACGGAATTAACATCATTTTCGCATCGTCATCCATGTTAACCATAGATGAGGCAGCCTGCTTGCGCAGTTCCATATCTTCCTGCTGATCTAAAGCCAGCTCCGCTAATATCGTACCCAATTCTTGCAACTCGCAAGCATTAACAATTTTGATCGCCAAACTACGTGCAACTAATGGGTTGCGTTTATCAGTAATAAAACTACGCAATTTTGCTTCCAAACCCGGATATTTAAGCTTGGCCAGTTTTTGCCAACCGTAAGTAGCTCGTTGCTCTTCTGCGGCACGCTGTAACAGTCCATCAACCAAAACCGGCAAGTCACCCTGCGCTAATGTGGCAAAGTCGGCTTCTAATGCGGCTTCCGGTTCATGTTTAACCAGCCAAATCAGAAATTCCGAGTCGAGCGCAGCCAGCCATGCTGCTGTTTCATGTAAGTCCGGGATTAAACGTCGGCTATCTGGATGTAACAGAACCTTTAACTTTTGCTCGGTAGACACATTGCTTTTAGCAATAAACCACGCTGTCAGAAACTCGCCGAATGTTCGGCTGGCGAATTGAAAGCGCTGTCCGTCAAGCCGGGCAAAAATGCCGGTTTGTTCTAAAGTTTCACTGACCGCGATTTCTGTAATTTCGAATTGTGATTCTCTGCAAGTTACTTGCTTGGCATCGAATAACACGTTCGAGCATTCAACGCTTGGCCCGTTCCAGATGCCGTTACTGCCTTGCAGGATATAACCCAATGCGATTCTTGCAGCGGTTTGAAAACGCACATCAGCCGGAATTTGACTTTTACTAGCGGAATCTCGTCGTTCGGGACTGTCTTCGCAAAGCAGTTTTAACCCCTTTTCAAAAATCTCAGTCCGTTGACTGGGCAGTTTTTCTTGTTGATAAAGACTCAAAATGAATTGCAGAGTAACCGGCAATGCTGCCAATTGCTCAATATGCTGTTCGGCAATGATCTTTAATAGTGATTCTGCATTGATGCTTTGGAGCTGCGCGGCAGTACGAACATCATCTTCAAGCAATGGACATAAACGCCATGTCTCAACTGCTGTTTGGGCTACGGAACTCCAGCGATCTTGAAATGCTGTTTGCAAGAGTTCCGGCCAATGTGATGGTCGACAGGTGATCCGAACAAATACACGCTCAGGTTTATCGATTTTTTGAATAAATTCGCGAATCAACCATGTCCCTGGTGAATGCAATCCACATTCATCCAATCCATCCAGCAGCACCCATAACCGCTTACCTTGTTCAATTTGTTGCAATTTTTGCTTATCAAAAAGTTCATTCTTTAAAGACTCCTGATCCCCAGGACCATAGGTCTTAAGATCACAGAAAGTGAATAAATCGTCAGGTTGCTGCTCAGAAAGCCGTATTTTTTCATCGCTCAGAACTTGGCTTTTCCCATAGCCCGGTTCGCCCAGAAGTATCAAAATCGGTATTTCGGTTAGATCAGCCAACTGTTTGGGAACCACAGGATAAAAATGACGGTATTCTTCCGAAGGTAACTGCAAAAAACCACTTTGAACACCATCCTGATGATCATTGTTACTTTCAGGCAGCCAATAACGTTTCCAGGGGAATATAGTCTTGATCATCGCCATGTCGAACTAGCCCAAGAAAAACAAAACTCCATCAAAACCAGTTGTACGCTCATCAATTATCTTCCCCGCTACGGTTATCCAGCCGATGGCGCGAGCGCTCTATCGCATCGTGCAATTTTTGCTGCAACAGGGCTTTGGGCGGCAGTTCGGTCAGGTATTCGGCGACATGGATGCCGCTTTGGTCCAACTCCAGCAATTCGATCTGTTCTTGTTTTTTGCCGCTGCACAAAATGATACCCAGCGGTGCGGCCTCGCCCGGCTCTTGTTCGTACTTGGCAAGCCAGCGCAAGTACAGTTCCATCTGGCCCTTGTCGGCGGCCTTGAAATCGCCAAGTTTGAGATCAATCGCCACCAAGCGCTTCAGGCGGCGGTTGTAGAACAACAGGTCGATGTAGAAATCATCATTGTCGATCTGGATGCGCTTCTGCCGGGCCACAAAGGTAAAACCCGCACCCAGTTCCAACAGGAATTGTTCCAGCTCGCGCAGGATGGCGTCTTCCAAATCTTTTTCCAGGTAGCGGTCTTGCAGGCCGAGAAAATCCAATAGGTAGGGATCTTTGAGCACTAAACCGGGGCTAAGTTCCCCGGTGTCGCGCAATGCAGCCAGCTCGGCAGCCAACAAGTCGTCGGCTTGACGCGATAAGGCTGTACGTTCGAATAGCATGGAATCGAGCCGTCCTTGCAGAGTGCGGGTACTCCATCGCTCGGCTTGGCACAATTGCAGGTAAAATTCGCGTTTAAGCGGATCGTCGATATAAATCAGGCTGCGCAAATGCGTCCAGCTCAATTGTCTACTCAGTGCGTAGACATTTTCCTCGGCGGGGAATATTTCTGCGAAACGCAGCATGTGGTGCAGGTTTTTACTGGAAAAACCGCGTCCGTAGTCTGCTTCCAATTGTTTGGATAAAGTCAGGACGATTTGTTCGCCGTAACCGGCACGCTCGCCTTTTAAAACCTCGCTCCGGATGCGCCGGCCAATGTACCAATACAGCAAGGTCAACGCGCTATTAACTGTGCTTGCCAGTTGCGCCCGGCTGGTATCGATCAGCCGGCGGATGTCGCTAACCAGAGCATTGGCATCACCGCCGGATAAAATTTGAGTCATTCTACAATTTGTCAAACGTCCAAATTCGCCACATCCAACGCATTCTTAACAATAAAATCCCTGCGCGGCTCGACCACATCGCCCATCAATGTAGTGAAAATCTCGTCAGCCGCAATTACATCTTCGATCCTGACTTGCAGCAAGCGCCGGTTATTGGCATCCAGCGTGGTTTCCCATAGCTGTTCGGGGTTCATTTCGCCCAGACCTTTGTAGCGCTGGATATGCTGGCCTTTTTTGATTTCCTTCATCATCCATTCAAAAGCCTGCTTAAAGTTGCTGACAGGCTGCTGTCTTTCGCCCATTTGCATGAATGAGCCTTCGTTAAACATACCGGCTGTATCTTGGGCATATTGCGCGATTTTTTGGTAATCCTTGCCGTTGAAAAAGGTAGACGGCAACACGAAGGTTTTGGTGATGGCATGCAGGCGCTTGTTCACCACGACAGAAAAGTCACTGGCCGATTTGTAGTCCAGCTGAATAGTGTAGACGCCTTTGCTGTCGCTATCGGTCAGTTTTTGCTCCATATCGACAAACCAGGCGGCGAGCTTTTGTTGATCCTGTCTCAGTTCATCGTTGATTACGTCCATATAGGCAAACTGTTCCAGGAAAATCTCATCGTAGCGTCTGGACAAACGATTGT
>Ga0208882_1001180_pt1 | contig 10492 bp, 7 predicted proteins | sample LakWasMet14_LOW5_2_FD_183862 | JGI IMG/M metagenome (GOLD analysis project Ga0208882, IMG submission 183862) | Freshwater sediment methanotrophic microbial communities from Lake Washington under simulated oxygen tension - Sediment Metagenome... | ecosystem: Environmental > Aquatic > Freshwater >...
AAGGCGTGTTCAAAGGGCTTAACAACCCATTTACAGCCACCCGTTACCATTCGCTGGTCATAGAACAGCAAAGTATTCCCGATTGCCTGGAAATAACCGCCTGGACACAGGATGCGGCGGGCAAACTCGATGAAATTATGGGTGTAAGGCACAAAGAACTGGATATTGAAGGCGTGCAATTTCATCCCGAATCGATCCTGACCGAGCATGGGCATGATATGTTGAGGAATTTTCTGGAGAGGTGATTGTTTCCATACGCTATCATGGAACTGGACATGTTCTGTAGATTGGATGCCTAAATGAGTCCAACAGTATTTAAAGAAAATGGTTATCGGTTCTTTTTCTTTTCCAGAGAAGAGCCCAGAATGCATGTTCATATTGTTTCAGTAGACGGAGAAGCTAAATTCTGGCTAGAACCTGAAATTGAATTGGCTAAGAATTATCAATATTCAAGAAAACAGTTAAAAGAAATCGAATTACTTCTGGAGGGACATTACGGTGAGCTCATTAGCGCATGGCAACAACACTTCCCCGGTTGAAGTTACGCATATATCAACCCACGGGGTCTGGCTACTAACTCATGATGAAGAATTATTCATGTCCTATGACGATTTTCCGTGGTTTAAAAGTCAGCAGATTAAATCAGTCATTAATGTTGAAGAACAATCGCCGGGGCACTTTTATTGGCCTGATATCGATGTCGATTTAACACTGGAAATCATCAAGCATCCGGCACGCTTTCCATTACAGACAAAAAACTGTAACCCCGGATAAGCCAGTTTGAGCGAATGCGAAACCCGGCTTATCCAATACACCGCACAGATTTCCGTAAACGCCTGACCTACGCCACTCGTGGTCGGCCTTACTCCGGCATATATCCGACATTAATCAGGAGTGCATTATGAGTCGTATCGTCTGGCTGTTTTTAAGCGCCGTATTATTCGCATCGGTCACGCAGGCAAAACCGTTAACTCCCGAACAGGTCCCGGAGCCTCTCAAACCCTGGATAGCCTGGGTATTGCACGATAGCCCGGAGCCCATTTCCTGCCCTTTCATCTACAACAGTTATGAACAAAAACGCTGTAGCTGGCCCACGCAAACCCAGCTGGACTTGACGCCCGATAAAGGCGTTTTTTCGATGAGCTGGCTGGTGTATCAAGATAGCTGGATCAGCTTGCCGGGCGATAAAAACCACTGGCCGCTTAATGTGACGGTTGATAACAAGACCGCGCTGGTCATGGATAAAGACGACAATCCCTCGATTAAACTGGCGTCGGGTTTGCACCAGATAAAAGGAGGGTTCTTGTGGACGGCCATTCCTGATAACCTAAAGATACCCGACGATACCGGGCTGATTGAGCTGCGTATTAACGGGACGGCAATACCGACCCCGGCCATTAAGGACGGGCAACTGTGGCTGAAAGAAAGCGAAACCGGCTTGAAAAAACCGGAAAACCTCCAAAACAACCTGGACATTCAGGTCTTTCGAAAAGTCATTGATGAAGTACCCGCACAAGTTTTAACCCGACTGATGCTGGACGTTTCCGGCGAGCAGCGTGAAGTAAAATTGCCCCGGCCTATTTTGGACGGTTTTATCCCGTTGAGTTTACAAAGCCCATTGCCCGCCCGACTGGAACCCGACGGACAATTATTGATGCAGCTGCGCCCCGGCCACTGGCAGATCGACATACTGGCGAGAAACACTAAAGAGCTGAATGCGCTCCCCGCTCCCAGGCTGGAGCTTGGGAGCGAGCAAGGTATCCAGTGGCCGGAATCGGAAATCTGGGTATTCAACGCCAGCCCCCAATTGCGGGTTGTTGAAATCGAACAGCTCAGCGCCATCGATCCCAATCAAACCAATTTGCCGGACGATTGGAAAAATCTCCCGGCTTATAAAATCAGTCAGGGCCAGTCCATGGGCTTTAAAACCATACGCCGGGGCGATCCGGAGCCCGAACCCAATCAACTCAATTTAACCAGAAAGCTGTGGCTGGATTTCGACGGCCAAGGCTACACCGTCAATGACATGATCAGCGGCACCATGACCCGCGGCTGGCGGCTGAATACCTTGCCGCAAACGCAATTGGGCAGAGTCACCTTAAACGGCAACAATCAATTTATTACCCAGGATAACTCCGGCAAGCAAGGCGTGGAAGTCAGAACCGGCTCGATAACACTGGACGCCGACAGCCGTATCACCGGCCCCGTCAATGCCGTCAGTGCGGTTGGTTGGGAACAGGATTTCCACAACGTCAGCGCCGAACTGAACCTGCCGCCGGGCTGGCGCTTGCTGGCGGCCGGCGGCGTTGACAATGTGCCTGACAGCTGGCTTTCCCGCTGGACATTGCTGGACTTGTTCCTGGTGTTAATTGCAGCTCTGGCGACAGGCCGGCTGTGGGCTCCCTATTGGGGCGCTCTCGCCCTGGTCACCCTGGTGCTGATCTGGCATGAGCCGGGCTCGCCGCATTTTGTCTGGCTGAATATTCTGGCTGCGACCGCCTTGATCAAGGTATTGCCGCAAGGCCGGTTTTTAAAATTCGTCAACTGGTATCGCTATGCTTTCTGGCTGGCGTTAATCATGCTCACCTTGCCCTTTATGGTGGCGCAGGTGCGCACCGGACTTTATCCTCAACTGGAAAAACCCTGGCAAAGGGTCAATATGCAGGAACCCCAATATCGCGCTATGACAGAAATGGAGGCCCCGACATCGGCACCAGCCCCTCAAATGAAGAGCGAGATGAGCGAACGCGCATTAAAAAGGTCTGTGCCATCCGATTCCTCATCGTCTTATGGTTATTCTGACGCAGCAATCGATTTTGAGCGCATCGACCCTAAAGCCAAGGTGCAAACCGGCCCCGGCTTGCCGCAATGGCAATGGCATAAAGTATTGCTGTCATGGAACGGTTCGGTTGATGCTCAGCAGCAGCTGCGCTTATGGTATTTAACGCCGACACAGACCATGCTGCTCAACTTCATCCGTACAGTTTTGGTTGCGGCGCTGGCCTTGTTGATGTTTGGCGCCTTTGAAAAACTGAAGTTTAAAAAAGCGCAGCCTTCGGCACCGCTGTTGCTGTGGTTTTTGCTGTTGCCTATGCTGTCCATACCTTCGCAAAAAGCCTATGCCGAAATTCCGGATAAAGCCGTTCTGGATGAATTGCGCAGCAAGCTGTTGGAGAAACCGGTGCCGCCGGACTGTTTACCCGGCTGTGCGCAAATTCCGCAGATGAAGATAACCATTAACGATAAGGAACTGGCAATCGCGCTACAGGTGCATGCCCAGCAATCCGTGGCCATTCCTATACCCGCCGAATATGAACAATGGTTCCCCAATCATGTTTTTGTTGACGGCAAAATAGCGCCGGGGCTTTATCGCGATAACAACGGCTTGTGGCTTAACCTGAACGAAGGAGAGCATCAGGTGGTACTGGGCGGGGCTGTGCCCATGTTAAGCAAATTCACGCTGCCGTTGCCGTTAAAACCGAACTGGGTCAGCATTCAAAATACCGGCTGGCAAGTCATCGGCCTACAGGAGAACAGCGCGGTTGACGATCAACTGCAATTTAGCCGCATCAACCGGACCGAGCAGCAACGCACAGCCGAACTGGAACCCAGTACCTTGCCGCCGTTTGCCAGGATTGAACGTACCCTGCACCTGGGTCTGGACTGGCACATTGTCACCCGGCTCATCCGGATTTCACCGGCAAACTCCGCCGTGGTATTGGCCGTCCCCTTGCTGCCGGGCGAATCGGTCACTACGGCAGGCGTTCGGGTTAAAGAAGGCAAGGCTGAGGTTAATATCCCGGCTCAGCAAACCGAATTGCAATGGGAATCTACGCTGGATAAATCGGAAAAAATCGATTTTGTCGCGTCCGAAACAGAGCAATGGATAGAGGTGTTGAAGGCAGATGTAAGCCCCGTCTGGCATGTTGAAACGACCGGCATCGCGATGATTCACCTGAATAACGACGGGCAATGGCTGCCTGAATGGCATCCCTGGCCGGGCGAAAAAATTACCCTGCACATAACCCGGCCCACAGCGGTGGAAGGCCAAACCTTAACCATCGATAACAGCCGGTTAAGCATCAAGCCGGGGCAGCGTAACCAGGAAGCCGAATTGAATATCAGCCTGAGAAGTTCGCAAGGGTCGCAACACACGCTCATCCTGCCGGAAAAAGCCGTATTGCAAGCCGTTGCCATTAACGGACAGACCCAGCCGATCAGGCAGGATGGCAGAAAGCTCACAGTACCGATCAATCCCGGCAAACAGGATATCTCAATCAGCTGGCGGGAAGCGGCCGGCATAACAGCTGTTATGCTTACGCCACAGGTTGACTTGGGAATAGCGAGTGTCAACGCCAACCTGAATATCGGCCTGGGTCAGGATAGCTGGGTATTGTTTACGATGGGGCCGAAATTGGGGCCTGCGGTTTTATTTTGGGGCGTGCTGATCGTTATTGTTATGCTGTCTCTGGGCATGGGCAAAATCCGGCTGACACCGTTAAAAGCCCGGCACTGGTTCCTGTTATTGGTGGGGCTTAGCCAGATTCCCTTGGAATCGGCGGGCATTGTGATTGCATGGTTAATGCTGCTGGGCTGGCGCAAGACGCAGCCGGTTTCCGATGTCCACTATTTTAATATAGTGCAAGTTGCTATCGGCGTATTGACCGTGATATCGCTGGGCATGCTGTTTTTAGCGGTCGAACGGGGCTTGCTGGGATCGCCCGATATGCAGATTATCGGCAACCACTCCTCGGCATTCAACTTAAACTGGTATCAGGATAGAAGCCCGGCGATTTTGCCGGTTGCGACGCTGATTTCAGTGCCGCTGATAGCGTATCGGGTATTGATGCTGGCCTGGTCGCTCTGGCTGGCGGTGTCGTTGCTGAACTGGCTGAAATGGGGCTGGGAGTGTTTCTCAAGCAATGGGCTTTGGCATAAATCCGTAGCTAAAGAGAAAATTGTTAAGCCTGAAGAAAAATAATTCACCACGAAGGCACGAAGCACACGAAGTTTTTTCACTACCTTAGCGTCTTCGTGTCTTCGTGGTCATTAATCAATTTGTTTCATTTTGGGTTCAATAAATCCCCATGTCCACCTTTAAGTTCCAGCAGTTTTCAGTATTGCAGAAACACTCCGGCATGAAAATATGCACCGATGCCGTGTTATTCGGCGCGATGGCTCCGGTCAATCCGGGCGACCGCGTGCTGGATATCGGCACCGGCACCGGCGTGCTTGCGCTGATCGCAGCCCAGCTGGGCGCGGCGAAAGTCACCGCAGTGGAATTAACGCCAGAAGCGTTTAAAGAAGCCGACATCAATTTCAACAACAGCCCGTGGGCAAACTGCCTTGAAGCCGTGCATCAGGATATCCAGAGCTTTGCCCTGACCGCCAACCGGCAATACGACCTGATCATCAGCAACCCACCATTTTTTGAAAACCACCTCAAAACCGTCGATACCTTAAGAAACATCGCCCGGCATACCGACCAACTGCCGTTTGCCGATTTGATCGGCATTGCAGGAAGCTTATTATCCCCGCAAGGTTTGTTTTATTTGCTGCTTCCCGCTCATGCAGCAGCAAAATTTTCAGCTCAGGCTTTGGAAGCGGGATTTTATTTGGTCAAGCAAGCCGATTTTCGCGGCTATGCGCATAACCAAGCCAAGGTATCCGCGCTGACGTTCAGTCGCTGTAAAGCCGCAATGCCTATGGCAAGATTGCTGACTATCTATGAATCCCGCAACACTTATAGCCCAGATAGTGAAGCTTATTTGGCCGATTTTCTGCTGCGGTTTGCCAAAGACCAGCAGTCAAATCCAGAACATAAGACATGATTGAAAATAGGTGTAAAATCAATAGGCAGAGTCTGTGGGCTTTAATTTAATGATGGCATAGCGCACGCCTAAAAAGGCGCTTTAACCTTTATATGTTGGAAACCGGGCATCAATCAGATTATGATTATGTACCAGGACAGAATGCCTGGTTTTATTTAATGGTGGTTTATACATTTTTTCACACTCTTCATATCCGGTACTTTACCGGTTATTGACGACTTAGTTTCTAATCTGACGGCTGTACACATGATTGCAATTAACGCAGTACCTCAACGGAATTAAAACTTTATGGAAGAACTATTCATCGGCTGGCTGAAGGAATATGGCTACGTAATTTTGTTCCTGTGGAGCATATTGGAAGGAGAAATAGGCCTGATCATGGCTGGAATCATGTCGCATACCGGCGACATGCAATACTTCATGACGATTTTTGTGGCGGGTCTAGGCGGGTTTACTGGAGATCAAATCTACTTTTACATTGGCCGTTTTAATAAAGGCCTTATTCAGCGTAAGCTACATAGCCAGCGGCGTAAATTTGCGATTGCGCATTTGCTGTTAAAAAAATACGGTTGGCCCATTATTTTTATGCAGCGCTATATGTATGGCTTGCGGACCGTCATTCCCATGTCGATTGGCATTACCAAATATTCGGCAAAGAAATTTGCCTTGATTAACCTTATCAGCGCGTGGGTATGGGCCACTATTACGATAACCCCCGCTTATTTCTACGGTGAGGAGATATTAGGTTTATTGGCCGATGCTAAAGAGCACTGGTATTTTGCCCTGCCAATTGCCGGAGGATTTCTTTATGGAATTCATGCCTATTTCCAAAAACTGGAGCGGCATTTCTTGCAAAAACGGAGTAACCGTTTTTCAAATGATGAGAAACAGGAGCAGGCCAGCGAATCTCCGGAAGATATAGCTGCGTGACGGACACGCTTTTTATGCTCGACCTTTCCATGCTTAAAACAAGGACGGTTTAGGGTTTACCCATCCGCCGCTCCATCACCGGATATCATAATGTCGGGCGACAAAATATATCGCCCGACATTGGGTCAACTTTTGAATATAACCCGATTAGTTAACTACCCGATGTCCGCGGTTTCTCATACAGCTGGAATAGGCTCTTTTGTACGCGGATTCTGCATCAAGCCCCTTATAAGCGCCACCGCCGATACCGCCCGTTGCCGCACCGATGGCTGCACCTGTTCCGGGGTTCCCCGTGATTGCACCTATTGCTGCGCCGCCAGCCGCGCCGATTAAACCGCCAACGCCGGCACCGATAGCGGTTTCTTTGGCAGTGCCGCTAGAGGCATGACTCGCCAAATCTTTACATTCGGCCATATCTTGATTGATGCGATAGGAATTAGGATCGTTATAGGCATCAACGGTTGGCGTCCATCCACCTTGGCTGTAGCAACCTGCGATTAATGTACTGCCTATTAAAACGATACTGGTGGTTAGTTTTTTCATATTGTTTGATTACCTTTCGGAGAAATTGATTTTTTACAGAATACTTCATTTTTTATGAATAAAGTATGAATACCATAGCACTATAATCGATTGAAATCATACAAACATTTCTAGCATAAGAGCTCAGACCCGTCAATCAAACGGGGACTGGTGCTGGCTTGCAAAGTTTAAGCGTTATAACTCCCTTAAAACCTGAAGCGGGGATTTGTTAACCACATTTCTTACGCCCCAATAACCTGCAAAGCTGACAAATAAAACGCCGATCAGCGGCACAATTCCCCATAAAGAATAATTAACATGATATTCCATATGCATGACATGGGTGTACAAGGCGTAGAGTATGGCTTCAGAAATAATGACTGCCAGCACGCCGGCAATCAAGCCGAGCAGGCTAAACTCGATAATGTGGGTCTTTCTTAAAAATAAGCGATTGGCGCCCAGCGTTCGCATCAATGCGCCCTCATGGATACGACTGTCCAAAGTCGCGTAAACAGCAGCGTACAATACCGTAAAGCCGGCCATCAGAGCAAAATACAGCAGGTAATTAATCGCTTCAGTCAATTGGCTCAGTATGGTTTGGAATTGACGCAAAATTAAATCGACTTCCAGAAGGGTGGTGCTGGGGTATTTTTTTATCAGTGCGTTTAAAAAGTCTTTTTGGTTTTCCGGCAGATAAAAACTGGTGAGAAAAGTGCTGGGAAACGCGTCCAGCGTACCGGGCGAGAAAATCATGTAAAAATTCGGCTTCATGGTATCCCACTGAAGTTGGCGAATACTGGTAACGGTGGACGTAAACTGCTGGCTGCCGACGGTAAAAGCCAACTGATCGCCCAGCTTGATTTTCAGGCTGTCGGCCAGTTTCTGTTCGACGGAGACCTGCCCGGCCTGAGCATCGGTCCACCAGCTTCCGGCCGTAATTTTATTATCCTCCGGCAGCTCTTTAGTCCAGGTCAGGCTTAATTCCCGATGCGTGGCACTTTCGCCCTGCGAATCTTTGCTGACGATTTGTTGCACCGGCGTGTTGTTAATGGCGACCAGTCGCCCTCTGACTACCGGATAAAACTGGCTGCCGTTGATTTGCTGCTGTTGCAGGTCTTGCTGAAAGCCTTGTTGCTGTTCGGGAAAAATATTCAGCGCGAAATGGTTGGGCGCATTGGCGGGCAGCTGTTTGTGCCAGTCATTGATCAGATCGGTACGCACAGTAAAACTGAGCACCATCGCCACCAACGTAATACTGAAAGCCAGTATTTGGCCGACACTGCCCCGAGTGTTTTTTAACAAACCCTGCAAGCCGAAACGCCAGGTCAGGCCAAGATGCGGCAGTAATCTCCGACTAAACCTTAGCAATGCATAAACCAGCAAACCGAGCAGCAGCAATGCCCCCATACCAATGCCGATAATGATCGCCGTCATTTTAAGATCATCGGTATAGCGCCAGATTAAAACGCCAATAATGCCGATTGCCAAGCCGTAAATCAGCCAAGCGCTGCTCGGCAAGGGTTCCAGTTCGCGGCGCAACACCCGTAAAGGCGAAACTTTTTTAAGGCGCAATAACGGCGGCAATGCGAAGCCCAACAACACAGCCATGCCGATGATAAATCCGAAAAAAACCGCCAACAAGCCGGGATCAGCGACCTGCTGAGGCAATAGCGACCTCAATAAATGAAACAGCCCCTGCTGCGCAAACCAGCCCAACAGGCAACCTATCGCGCTGGCCAATAAACCCAACACGACAAACTGGCTGCCGTAAAGCCAGAGTATTTCGTTCTGCTTGCAGCCAAGGCAGCGCAATATCGCGGTAGCGTTAAAGTGCCGTTCGGTATAGCGCCGGGTGGCCATCGCAATCGCCACGCCGGAAATCAAAATGACAACAATGCTGGATAAGCCCAGATAACGTTCCGCCCGTTCCAGCGCCGAGCCCAGCTCCGGGCGATCTTCATGGATGTCCATGATGCGCTGGGACGGATTCAGCTGCGGTTTGACCCAACGCCTGAACTCGGCTAAAGCTTTGCTGTCGCCGCTGAATTGAAAGAAATGACGCACCCGGCTACCCGGTTGCAAAATGCCGGTCGCCTGCAAATCGTCGGCATTCATCATCACGCGCGGGGAGAAACTGTAAAAATCGCCGCGTTTGTCGGGTTCGTACGTAATGATATCGCTGACGGTCAGCTTTTTATCGCCCACGGTTAGCGCATCGCCAAGATTAACTTTAAGCGCCGACAGGACGCGCTTTTCAACCCAGGCGGTTCCAGGTTCCGGACCGGAGTGCACGGTGGCTTCAGTCGAATAGTCGGAGGTGGTGGTTTTTAAAAAACCGCGCAAGGGATAAGCGGAACTGACCGCTTTAATGCCTGCCAGTAAAAGCTCGTCATGCTCAATCAACACACTGGAAAATTCGACCGTTTGCGCTTGCGCGAGGTTGAGCTGCGTTGCCTTGGACAGCCATTCGTCCGAAATAGGCGCCGGGCCTGTGATCACCAAATCGGCGGCCAAAAATTCCGCCGCCTGGGTGGTCATGGTGCGTTGCAGCCGATCAGCAAACAGCGATATGGCCGTCGAGCTGGTGACGGCAATAATCAAAGCCAGTATCAGTATGGTCAACTCGCCGGAACGGCTGTCGCGCCATAACAGCCGCAATGCTAAATTAAATCGTGCCATAAATGTGTCCATAAAATTAGCGTTTGGAATTTACCACGAAGACACGAAGAGCACGAAGTTATTGAGCATTTCTTAATGACCACAAACTTCAACCACCTGTATGGACGCAGATACAGAGTCTGTAAATGGCAATATTTAGAGTAGGCGGCCCTATTCAATTGAAAGGCGTGCATCGTCAGGAAAGCGTTACTCTTTAAACCTTCGCGCTCTTCGTGTCTTCGTGGTGGAAAACTCTTAAAACCATTGCGCAACATCAATTAGCTACTATGCGCCCTGCATCGAGTTTAATGACACGCTGGCAGCGAGCCGCCAGGACTTGATCATGCGTCACCAAAATTAACGTCGTCTTGTTTTCCAGATTAAGCTCGAACAGCAAATCGATAATATGCGCCCCGGTTTTGCTGTCCAGATTGCCGGTCGGTTCATCGGCAAACAAAATCGAGGGCTTGGTCACAAAGGCCCTGGCCAGGGCTACGCGCTGCTGCTCGCCACCGGAAAGTTTCTGGGGCGTATGCGATAAGCGATGCGAC
>Ga0208882_1001185_pt1 | contig 10461 bp, 6 predicted proteins | sample LakWasMet14_LOW5_2_FD_183862 | JGI IMG/M metagenome (GOLD analysis project Ga0208882, IMG submission 183862) | Freshwater sediment methanotrophic microbial communities from Lake Washington under simulated oxygen tension - Sediment Metagenome... | ecosystem: Environmental > Aquatic > Freshwater >...
GTTCCTGGATGGGCTGCCGAGGGAGTATTGCCTGTCAGCACGATCAATTTCTGTATCCAGCAGCTTTGCAACATGATCCAGCAGCTGATCCGCATGGTGACGGTTGTTAGTGATGCCTGGTAAGGCGTGAATCTTTGTTTGGATAGATTTGTACTTTTTGATTGTATTCGGGTGCAGGGGGATGACATGATCGAAATTCACCGCCAGCTTATCAAAAACAGATGCACTTTTAATCACATGCAGCCGGTTGATGTAAGGATTGGCGCTGAAAACTTCTGCACTTAGTTTAGACAATGCGACGACTTCAATGATGCTGTCGGGCAGTGTTTTTCTAAGCAGCTTTATTGCAGGGGTCATGAAAACATTATTTCCGGTGCTGCTGGAGGTTAATACAAGTATGCTTTGGCCGTTTTTAATCATATCAATATCAGGTAAAAATTAGTCATTAGATTGTATATAAGATATTCAATCTGCCCGGCCTGACTTTAACCTATAAACGGTTATTGCGGTATATGGATCGGACTAAATATTCTGCAGAAATGCATTTAGAGCAGTGGTGATCTACATGAGGCATTAAGGCCTGTGAATGCGACAGTCTCAACTTGAACCAGTTTATCGTAGAATAATTTTTATATTAAAATTGTTATTAATCATTTGATTATATTATTATGTTAATCTAGTTTATACTTTTTGAATATGGCTTGTTAAGCATTGCAGCAATGGTCCGTTACCATCCTCATGCTTAAGCCGTGATGGCTCGAAGTTTAAACATGTTATTGTGTATGCGTTCGATATGGTTGCAGGCGATTCTCATATCGCTATCGTTACGGTGATGCAACGCGATGCATTAAAGCTAATACAGCAGGTTCGGTAATAATATATAGACTTTGTATGCGGTTGAATGTATATAATGGATATATGACATTTTCAGGGGCTACATTATGCAAACGCATTATGTTTTTATTGATTATGACAATACGCATGTGGGGAACTCTATCCTCATCAGCAAGAGCTCACAAAAATTAATCATCAAGATTTATCTGGGGGCACATCATAACGTGATCCCGCTTGCTTTGGCATGTGCTTTACAGCCCCTGGGTTCAGACGCCGAATATATACAGTTCGACAACGGCCGCCGCAATACGATTGATTTCAATATTGCTTTTCAGCTGGGCGAGTTGGCAATCCAGCATCCAGATGAGCAATTCTCGATACTGAGCAATGATCCCGGGTTCGATAAGATTATCACGAACCTGAGGGAGAAAGGCATCAACTGCGCAAGGTTCTCCGATATGACAAGTTTTTCAAAACACCTGACAGAACCTGCTGTGCCTGCCAGAGAGAAATCCAGGGCAGATAAAGTCATTGATATTAAAGATACCCAGAAGTGGTAATGTCTTTTTAAAATACAGGTGTGTTTTACAAGCTATTCTGCTTTTTGTTCGCCAGGTTTTTTTAAAGCAAGTTCTTGCAGAAACTCTGCAATATCCCATTCGCAGCCACCGCAGCCAGACAGTGCGCCAGTCCATCTTGAAATAGCGTCAATATCCATCCCTTGTTCGAACAAGGTTCGGATGTTACCTTTTTTGGTGCCGCTACACTGGCACATCACTTCATCTTCGGGGTTGGTACTCATCATATTCATGGACGCGCGTTTGCTGACGGTGTTGCTGATAGCGCTTATTGTAACATCCTGCTTTTTTTGGTGCGCAGGCGCTATTGATTAGTGCTTCCAAACCCATCATCTCGGTTTACAATTAGGCTTGAGTCTCAGTGTATCAAGCCTACCCATAGGCATCTCATTTAAAATTAGCCGGAATCAATATGTCACAACAGCAGTTACCCACTGATCAAGCAGATGGCCTGATATATGCGCCTTGGGAGCGTACTTTTAAACGCGTTTTAACGCCATTTGAAGAGTTCATCCAGCGCCAGACCACAAGTGGCTTATTGTTAATGAGCAGCGCAATTGTTGCGTTGTTTCTGGCCAATAGTTTTTTAGCTGAGGCATACCTGCATTTTATTCACCTGCCCGTGAATATCAGCATTGGTAACTGGGCCATTAACATGAGCCTTCATTATTGGGTGAATGATGGCTTGATGGCGCTGTTTTTCTTTGTCGTGGGCTTGGAGCTAAAGCGCGAAATCATGGTTGGCGAGCTGTCAGATATACGGCAGGCCGCATTGCCCATCATTGCGGCTATTGGCGGCATGGTGCTGCCCGCACTGATTTATCTGGCATTTAACCCTGATGGTGATGCCGCCCGCGGCTGGGGCGTGCCCATGGCCACGGATATTGCATTTGCAGTGGGCGCGCTGGTGTTGTTGGCGGGCAGGGTGCCTAAAGCCCTAGTCACGTTTCTGGTTGCACTTGCCATCGCAGATGACCTGGGGGCGGTTCTCGTGATCGCATTATTCTATACGCAGGATTTAGCCATTCACTGGCTGGCAGCTTCTGCCGTGCTGGTTGCCTTGCTTTTAACATTGAATTTTGCCGGCATCAGAAAAGTCATGCCATACTTTCTGGTGGCGGTTCTATTATGGTACGCATTACTGCAATCTGGCGTACACGCCACGCTTGCCGGGGTGTTGGGCGCGTTTACGGTACCTGCCAGATCCAAATATGACCCCGGTTTGTTTATAGAGCGTATCAAGACCCAGGTTGGGTTGTTCATGAGTAGCCGTCATCAGGATGACTCGCTGATGACGAATGAAAAGCTCCACTCGATTGCAGATCAGCTGGAAGAGGATGTACGCGGTGTACAGACGCCGCTACAGCGACTGGAACATATCTGGCATTTGCCGGTAGCATTTATTGTGATTCCGATATTTGCACTGTTCAATGCAGGTATTCCGCTGCAGTTTAATTCACCGGGTGAGACTTTTGCGCATCCGGTCATGCTAGGCGTCATGTCCGGATTGTTATTCGGAAAATTCATAGGCATTACTGGTGCCTGCTGGCTGGCGTTACGTCTGGGCCTGGGGCAGTTGCCAACCGGAACGCGATTCAGCCAGATAGCCGCTGTGTCAGTGTTGGGCGGCATTGGGTTTACCATGTCGATTTTCATTGCTGAATTAGGGTTTGCGAATCAGCCTGAGTATTTGCTGATGGCGAAAACCGGAGTGCTGGCTGCATCGCTGCTGTCTGGTTTGATTGGTTTTGTATGGCTGTGGTGGCTAGGGAGAAGCCAGGTTTAAGTGAAGTGCTTTATTAATGCTATGATTTGCTTAAGAAACATTAAGGCTTAATTCAACAGCATGAAGGTTACCTCATATTCGCGTCATGATTTGTTCCGGATGGCTGCTCTGGCTTTATGTTATGCATTGCTTGCCAAGCTGGTTCTTACTGTGTCTACAGCAAATGGTAATGTGACCATTTTCTGGATACCGGGAGGTTTTGCACTGGCAGCCTTGCTGGTCGCGGGCTGGAAATTCTGGCCGGCTGTTTTTTTAGGGGCTGTTGCTGCCGGCCTGATGGTGAATGACCCGCCCGTCGTTTCGTTTTTGCTTGCAACAGGCAATACACTGGAAACATTGCTGGCTCTCTGGCTGTTTCATAAACTTCTGGGCGATAAGCTTCAGCTCAAACAACCCCGTGATTTTGTTTATCTGGCTTTAGTCGCTATTTCCAGCCCCGTCATCAGTGCCCTGATAGGGCCATTTGCGCTGTTAATGGCAGACTACCTCACCTGGCAGACCATTGCCGGCAATGTACTTCACTGGTGGCAAGCGGATGTGCTGGGGATTCTTCTGGGAACCCCGCTGTTTTTAATCTGGCGCAGCTTTCCTCATCGCTGGTTTTCCGGCAAGGGCTTGATTGAAACCTTTGCACTATTTTTTCTTACTTTATTTGCCGGCCAGGTTGCATTTTTGGACTGGACGCCAAATTCAGGCCCAATGGCATATGGATACTGGATGTTTCCGCTTGTGGTATGGGGCGCTGTACGCCGTGGCCAGCACGGAGCCTCACTTGTCATCTGCATCACCGCTATTCAGGCATTGCTCGGCGCATCGCATGGCAAAGGCCTGTTTGCCAATGATATTGCAGCTACCGGCTTGCAGAACTTCTGGTTCTATATGCTGACCCTTACTTTTGTCGGTATTGCGCTGGCGATTTTTGTCGAGTCGCGCACAAGGGCGAAAGACGCGTTAAAAGATGCTGAGACCAAACTCAAAACCATCCTGAACACCATCCCTGACCTGGTATGGCTAAAGGACGTTAACGGGGTATACCTTGGCTGCAACGCCCGCTTTGAAAGCTTTGTCGGCAAGAAGGAGCATGAAATCATCGGTCTGACCGATTATGACTTATTTGATAAGGAACTGGCTGATTTTTTCCGCAAAAACGATATTGCAGCGGTGGGCAAGGGTAGCCTTAATGCCAATGAGGAAGTAGTGACGTTTGCAAGCGACAGCCATCAGGAAACGCTGGAAACGACAAAAACCCCGATGTATGACCGTCTGGGTGAGCTGGTTGGCATTCTGGGGGTTGGCCACGACATCACAAAACGCAAGCAAGCAGAGTCCGAAATTCAGAATTATGCCAATTATGACCAGTTAACCCATCTGCCGAACCGCCGCCTGTTTCATGACCGGCTGGAACATGAGATTAAAAAAGCCCAGCGCGACTCCTGCCATATTGCACTGCTGTTCATTGACCTTGACCGCTTCAAAGAGGTCAATGACACGCTTGGCCATAAAGTAGGGGATGAATTACTGGTTGAAGCTGCAGCACGCATCAAACTTTGTGTACGTGATTACGATACAGTTGCGCGCCTTGGCGGTGACGAGTTTACGGTCATCCTGTCTGAGTTGCAGACTATTTCAGGTATCGGGCGCATTGCACAGGATATTATTGACCAACTCACGCGCTCCTTTATTTTAAATGATCGTGAAGTCTATATTTCTGCAAGTATCGGCATTGCAATCTACCCGGATGATGCATCAAATGTGACTGACCTGATCAAGCAGGCCGACCAGACCATGTATGCAGCAAAAAATGATGGCCGGGGCTGTTTCCGTTTCTTTATCAATGCCATGCAGGTCGCAGCAGAGCGGCGCATGCAGTTGAGCAACGATCTTCGTAGCGTCCTGGGTACAGGTCAGCTCAGTGTGAATTACCAACCTATCGTTGATCTGGCAAACGGCGATATTCTCAAGGCTGAGGCATTGCTGCGCTGGAACCACCCGGAACATGGCTACATTGATCCGTTCGAATTTGTTCCGATTGCCGAGGATAACGGTATGATCCGCGACATCGGTGACTGGGTGTTCATGCAGGCGACCATGCAGTTAAAGCGGCTGATAACCTTGCACGGGCTGGACTTTCAGATCAGTGTCAATAAGTCGCCTGTGCAATTCATGCGGGATGACCGCAGTTATGACCATTGGATTGAAAAACTCGGGGAGATGGGGCTGCCGGGGCGCTCTATTGTGGTGGAGATCACAGAACGGCTGCTGATCAATAACGATGCCAAAATCAACAAGAAGCTGCGTGCGTTTCATGAGGCCGGCATGCAGGTATCCATTGATGATTTTGGTACCGGTTATTCATCACTGGCTTACCTGATAAGGTTTGATATTGATTACCTCAAGATAGACCGCTCGTTTATCAGTAACCTGGCGCCGGATGCTGCTGAATTTGCGCTATGCGAGGCGATTGTAGTCATGGCGCATAAGTTGGGCGTCAAGGTCATTGCCGAAGGTGTGGAAACAGAGCAGCAGCGCGATCTGCTGAAGAAAATCGGTTGCGACTATGGACAAGGGTACTTATTTTCCATGCCACTATCGTCCGAGAAGTTCGAGGAACTGCTGTTACGGCAATCCTGAGCGCAGCTTTTTCATGATTTCACGTACCCATTTAACATCAGTGGCGGCTGAGTAACGCAGGCCTCAGTCATTTATTCTTTCCACTCCGGATTCCAGACGACTTCCCAAAGGTGTCCGTCCGGATCCTGAAAATAGCCGGAATATCCTCCCCAGAATGTGTCATGTGCCGGTTTGGTGATGGTTGCGCCTGCGGATTCAGCCTGCACCATCACATGATCAACCTCCGCCCTGGACGACACGTTATGACCCAGCGTCATTTCAGTCACACTCGGGGCAGCCAGAGGAAGCCCCGAATCATGTGCGATGCTTGTTCTTGGCCATAGCGCTAAACGCAACCCGGGTTGCAGTTGTATGAATACGACGGCACCATACTCGAACTCTTTACCGATGATGCCCTCGGTGGAAAACCCAAGGCCATCTCGATAAAAATTTAAAGACTTTTCGAGATCGTCCACTCCAATCGTGATGACAGTAATGCTTGGTTTCATCAGTAGCACATCCTTAAGGGAACATTGCTCGGGTTAATTATGAAGCCTCACGTTAATTATGAAGCAAAGTACAGTTATTCAGGAGTATTGTAAGCACTAAGCTGCCTTGGTGGGGAGGTTTGTTTCCGCCTCACGAATAGGCAGGTTAACAAACGCTGCCGCGATGGCAAGCACAATGTCTGCATACCACATCCACTCATAGCTACCGTTCTGCGCAAAGGTGATACCGCCTAACCAGGCGCCGAAGAAGCCGCCAATCTGATGGCTAAGCAAGGCAAAACCAAACAGTGTGCCTAAATAACGCGTGCCGAATAACTTGCCAACCAGGCCAGCAGTGGGCGGCACTGTTGCAAGCCAGGTGAACCCAAGCACCGCAGCAAAAATATAAAAGGTGAATTCTGTTTTAGGTGCCATCAGGTAGATAGCAATTGCAATGGCTCGGGAGCCATACATCCAGAACAGGATCATTTTCATGCGCCTGGTTTGCCCCAGCCACCCGGCGTATATGCTGCCGGCTACATTGGCAAGGCCGATAATGGCCAGCGAGGCGGCCCCTACGGATGCCGGCAGGCCACACAGATTCACTTCTCCGGGGAGATGGGTCACTAAAAACGCAATATGGAATCCGCAGGTAAAGAACCCTGCATTCAAACAAAGATAGCTGCGATCTTTGAAAGCGATACGTAGCTGCTCACCTAGGGTGATTCCATTAGCCTGTGATAGTTGATGCTGTTTGGCCGCCTCTCTGTTTTCACGAAATGGGAGGGCAAACAGAATCGTTGCCAGTGATGTAACTGCCAATACCAATAGGGCTGCAACCCAGCTAAATGCGCTGATGATGGCCTGCGTGACAGGTGCAAATACAAACTGCCCCAGAGAGCCGCCCGCGTTAATAAATCCGGCAGCGGTCGATCGGCGTTCCGGAGGCAGCCTCTGTGCTGAAGCGCCGATCAGGATAGAAAAGCTGCCTGCACCGGCACCCGCTGCCGTTAGAATGCCTACTGCAAATATCAGACCAAACCCGGTCGTTACAAATGGTGTAATTGCCAAGCCTGCTGCCAGCATTAAGGTGCCGAGCACGATTACCTTAAAAGAGCCGACTTTATCCGCAAGCATGCCAAATATCGGCTGCGCCACGCCCCATGTGAGTTGAGCGACTGCCATGGCAAAACTCACTGTCACAATACCCAGGCCTGTGGATGTATTTAATGGCGACAGGAATAAGCCCATGGATTGGCGTATCCCCATCGTGATGGCTAGAATTGCTGCGGCTGAAATTACCAGTGTCCAGAATGTACGTTGTGTGGTCATGAAAAATGATTACTCGAATAGAAAACCCATTGCAGCATTCACCAAATTCCGGACTGCTTTTTGAAAGGAAACAATACTAACTTAAGATCCTGTTTTATGCATAAGCACTTTTCATGAGTCACAGGATCATTTTTCACCAATCTGGCTGCGAGCGTTAATCCATGCCGGTATCAGGGTATTTACTATTGAAATAAATATGATGAATTGTGAGGTTTAGCACTAGCCGGGAGCATAAATTCATGCTCAAATGATACTCAGAATAGAGTCAATTTTAATAAACAGATAAAGACTCAAATGGGGGTTCGCTACCGTGTTTCGCCATCCGATTTACGTCGATTTGCCACTACTGCATGCATGGATTTTTAGTGCTTGTAATGAAGTTTAATTGATGCCTATGCATTTCTGCTGCCTGAAAACCACAGAAGATAACTCCTTTGCTTTGCGTGCAGATGTCAGAGTAAAAGCGAAGGCTGGGTAAATTTGCAGCTAATCAAAAGAAAAAACTCTATTGTTCGTTACCTGATTACGATCATTCTGGTTCTGGTAACGGTGCTGCTGACTGGTTTGGGGGTATTGATCGATCGCCATATCAGCAGTCGGCAAACAGAATCGCTGACCATTTCCCATTTGGATGTGGCGGATAGACTGGCTCTTAGCCTGAGCCTGGCATTATGGGATTCTGACTACGCTCAGGTCGATGCAATCGTCACCAGTACATTCAGCAATAACGATGTGCACGGCATTGCCATCCATACACATCAAGGGATATTGGCTTGGGCCAGGAATGAATCTGGCGCTGTGCAGAAAATAACACAGCCGATTGACCCAAAAGGCCTCATCGCACAAAAACGCGTGATCACATCGCATTTCCAAGAGATTGGCTCCATGACGCTGTATTTCACGTCCAAATGGGTCGATCAGGATATCAAAAAAACCAGATGGTTTATTCTCGCCGCCATTGCCTTCATTGATCTTTCATTAATGATAGGTTTGTATATTGCGCTTAAGTGGACAGTGCTCAGGCCATTGCTGCGCCTTGAGAATTATGCCAAAGACCCGAAGAGCGAGGATGCGAAGGGCAACCTGGTAAATGCGCCTTTTTTTGTCGGTGAACTTGCCTCCCTGAGGGAGTCCCTGCTGGAGATGGTGAGGGATGTGCGTAAAAAGAATGATGCGCTGATCCAGTCTGCAGACCGCATGAAAAAACTCATCGAGTATTTTCCAATCCCCATTGCGCTGATCAATGATACCAAGATCTTCTATATGAATGATGCTGCAACCAAAACATTCGGCTATCACGAAGATGATCTGGCTAGCTTTGATAAATGGTTTGTGAAGGCGTATCCGGATGCAGGCTACAGGCATCTGGTTCTTTCAAAGCTGGAATCGGATTTAACCAATGCTAAAAAAATGGCCGAAATTTTTGGCAATGCGATTGTGCCAACCGCCATTTATAAAATCGCAACCCAATCAGGTACGGTAAAAGACGTTGAGCTAGGCGGGATGTATACATCTGAAAACGGTATCGTTTTTCTGATGGATGTGACCGAACGTATCAAATACGAAAACACGTTAACGCAATACCGCTACGAACTGGAAGCACTTGTAGAAGAGCGCACGGCAGAACTGGAATCAGCACGGGTGCAAGCCGAACTGGCAAGCCAGGCCAAGAGTATTTTTCTGTCTAATATGAGCCATGAGCTGCGCACGCCCCTGAACTCGGTCATTGGATATTCGCAGCTACTGATGCGCGATGCGACCTTTGATAGCCATCAGAAAACTAACCTGGATACGATTTACAGCTCTGCGAATCATCTGCTTAATTTAATTAACTCGGTACTCGAGATTTCAAAAATCGAAGCTGGGGCGACATCATTAACAATGGAGCATACGGATATCAAGTCTATCGTGATTGATACGATGGAAATGATGCGGGTCCGGTCTGATGAAAAAAATATTCAGCTGGTATCAGATATCGGCGCTTTACCGCCAATCGTGATCGTTGATTCTTTCAAGTTAAAACAGGTTTTATTAAATCTGGTATGCAATGCCATCAAGTTCACGAACGCTGGCGGGGTAACGCTCAGGGTGAACGCAAAGCTTCAAGGTAACCAGAAAGTCAACTTGAGCTTTTATGTGATTGATACCGGGCAGGGCATTTCTGCCGATGACATGAAGCGTATTTTCAGCCCGTTTGTCCAGCTTGATTCACCTACCAGGCACACCGGAACTGGCCTGGGGTTATCCATCAGCAAAAAGTTTATTGAAGCGATGGGAGGCGAGATAGAAGTCGAGTCTGCTGAAAACGTAGGATCGAAATTCTATTTTTCCCTGAATCTGGAAATAGGCAGCAAGGAACGCCGCGAAAAGCTGTTTTCGTGGTCTGATTTTGTAAATCGCGGCACAGGGCAGAGGATTCTTGTGGTAGATGACACTGATAATTCCCGCAGATTATTGATTCAGTTACTGGCCCCGCTGGGCGCTGATATTGTTGAGGCAATCAGTGGCAATGAAGCCAAATTACGCATTGCCGAAACCGTGCCTGACTTTATCTTTATGGACTGGCGCATGAGTGACGGTGATGGGTTGTCGACGATCAAATGGCTGCGCGCGCAGCCAGTCAAGCAGCCCAGAGTTGTCATGATGACTGCAAATGCATTTTCGGAAGATAAAGCCAGGGCGCTTGAGGCTGGCGCTGATGACTTTCTAATCAAGCCTATCAATGAAAACAGCCTGCACCTGATACTTGCGGATTTCCTGAATTTGAAGCCGGAAGAAATCGAAATTCCAGCATACAATGCGGTTAGTGCGGATGATTCGCTATATATTTCAA
>Ga0208882_1001186_pt1 | contig 10457 bp, 13 predicted proteins | sample LakWasMet14_LOW5_2_FD_183862 | JGI IMG/M metagenome (GOLD analysis project Ga0208882, IMG submission 183862) | Freshwater sediment methanotrophic microbial communities from Lake Washington under simulated oxygen tension - Sediment Metagenome... | ecosystem: Environmental > Aquatic > Freshwater >...
CACCATACAAATCAAGCACTTAGGTTAAAACCAAGTGCTTTTTTTATGCCTGAAAATCTCCACGTTGCACTCACGTTGCAGTTGAAAATAAAAAGCCGCAACAAACCGCAACTCTTGCCAACATTTCAGGCACAAAAAAGCCGGTGTTACCCGGCTCAGATTATCAGGAATTGTTTTCTTCGTATTCTTCAATGTTTTTCCTGATAACATCAGGAATATCAACTAGCAGGGCTTTGCTAATTTTCGCTTTAGTATGACCAAGCGTTATTGCAATTTCTTTCTCAGACTTTCCTTCGTCTATTAGTTTTTTTACTTCTAGAGGTAAGACGCCGAAATCATAAAATGTTTCTGCATTTGAGGCTATTCCATAATATTCATGATCCATAACATCTTCATCAATATCAACTAAAACTTCTTTAGCAAAATTTTTACGTTGATCCCTATTTTTTAGTAAGTTAAAGCCCTTGCTTTTCGCAACAATTGTTGAAAGTCTATTGAGTCTTTCGTAATCAATATCTTCAGCCCCTTCTTCATATTCTTCATCGTCGTAATCCGAAAATTTTTCATATATATCTATTGTTGCGCCAATGAACGTGGGATTTCTACTATAAATCCATGTTTCTGTTGTTCCTAGCCGAATATATGAGTGTATGCATCTTTCTATTCCGTTGTAAAAATCTGGAAAATCAGAGCCTTCATTATTAAATATTTCGATGTTATAAGCACATATTGAACCTTCTGTTAACAAATAGTTGTCTATATCGCTAATATCTTTTATTTCGAGAATAAATCCTTTGGGTGTTATTTCATCGCATTTAATTATTGGTATTTTAAGAGCATTTATTTTTTTAAAAGCAGTATCTATTGTTTCTTGATGTTTTTTAAAAAACTCTTTTTCTGAAATTATTTCTTGAGCTTCCATTTTTGTTTTTCCTGGGTTAATTGGTTGCTACTGTATGTTTCGACAGAGAAAGCATAACCAGAAAACCAATTAGAGCAAGAATTTACACATTGAGTTATGACTAACTAAATGACATAAGTTGATCAATTTGCCTTTATACCTTGATTTTGTTTCCCTATTGCCTGAGTATGACACTTAAATTTTGGGCCAAGGCATTAAAATCAGCATGACAAACATTGATCAACAAATCGCATCTTTCGCAGCCGAGCTAAATTTACTAAGCAAGGAAAAAGATATTGAAACCTTCGACAAGCGCCTGGATAGCATTGTAGGGCGCATTGAACAGGCAGGGTTGATGGAAGAAATGGATGCTCAGTTGAATGAAGCGGCTGACGTGTTGACCGAGTTGCTGACTAAGGCCGAGAAAAACTTTATTCCGATAACAAACAAAATCACGGTATTCACTGAGCAAGACCTAATACCTATTATCGAAGAAGCCACAAGCGACTGCGACGAAGAGCAATGGGCAGACAGATTTCTTGCCGGTGCTGCCGGTCTGTTAAAAAGAAATCCCGTGATGTATCGCTCGTTCGGGCCGTTCTGGTGGCCGCTGAAAAAGTACCTGCAAGATGGTGGGCTGAACAGCGGTGAGCCGATTGATGATGAGTTATTTGACCAAGTAACAATGGGCAGCAAGTCTCTAGATATTGCCGCCGCCTATGCTTACCACGATTGGAGCACCTCCAATATGAGCACAACAAACTCTGTTCATATTGTTCAATCTAGTGATGGTGAGAATGCCGAATACCAAGTGATAGATGATGAATTTGAAGCGTTAATTGCATTTGGATCGTAGTATTTTCTCGTGTCAGTTTCCTAGAATTTCCAGAAAATAGCTGAAAGCCAGACACAAGAAAGCCGATTGCCTTAGTGGGCTATCGGCTTTAATGAAATCAAATTTGCTTGTTAGTTATACTGGTTCTTTGACCTGTTCAGCGTCGCAATAGGCGTCTACTGTAGCCTGTATGTCCATGAGTTCAAATATTACTGAATTGATCGCACCAGCCATAAGCGCATCAGAAAGGCGGCCAGCGCTCTTACTCTCAAGGGGGGTGGACAGTGCATGCAGAACGCCTAGTGCTCTTTCGAGCATAAGTCCGACAGTATCGCTTAAGTCGGCTCTATCGGCTATTTGGGCTACTGACAAGCGGTGGGATAAATCTATGTTTGGTTTATTCTTCATGATTATTTTCCGGTATAAAAAATTATACCCTGCACATGAACTTAATCGGGTGCCGGGCTGTATTTAGGTTGGCGTACAGGTCTAGCCCTGCCAGTCTTTCGACTGCCCAAATCAGCCCGACATAGTAGACTGGTAAATTTTGCGCAATAAAAAACCGCTTAACGCGGCTCTATGCCGCTAGACCAGGAACGCCAATTCCTATACTAAATGTGTTAGTACAGGGAAAGAATAGTCCACCGTCTGACGTTAAGTCAAGCGGCGAGTGCATTATTCATCAAACAGGTGAGAAATGTCATGCGACATGGATCGCACCAAAATTTTTTGGAATGCTTGGCATGGCGAGCCGCGATTGCCAAAACCTGCGATTTGCCGGTTTGGCGGATCGATGGCAATACTTCTGCGGTTATAAACTTTTTGGAATGCTTTTGCTTCGGGCTTGTTGCTGAATAATGTAGCTGAATATAAGCCCGATTCACTTATAAGCGTCCGATTATTATGTAAACCGACATTTTGTAGGTTTGCTTTTTTAACTTCGTCATCATCAAGCTTGCGGGTCAATGAATAAGCAAATAATGTCAACCGCTTAAACCGCCAGTCACAATATGCGCTATTTTTCGGTCGCTTAAATCCTGGCCTACATCCTGATTGGCTATATTCACCGTCAATGGCCGCTGTTCCGGAGTTGACAACGGCTGGATAACGGGCGGAGCATCCGCTATTTTCGGCGCAGTCGGCATGACTGGTGGCGATGGCACCGGTGCAGAAACGGTCTGCGAAGCAATATTGCCAGCTCCTGCCGATAGCCTGTTGTATAACTGCATGTCGCCCGCATTGATGGCCGCAACTTTATCAAGGTACGGCTTGCCCTGTTGCTTTCGGTAGGCGTTGGCCTGTTCGTCACTGGCAAGCTCTGTTACCATAGTTTCATTATCGGTGACTTGCACCTGGCCGCCGTCCAGCGTTTCAAACTTATACCGTCCGCCCTGGGTTGGGTCTCCGGATATAGATGGTGTTGCGGCAATTTCGGTAGGCGCTGGAGAGGAATTTTCAACACTTACCCTGCCTTCTTTAAAACCTTCAACCTTTTTCATGCCATCCATTAATGCATTGAACTCATCAGGGTTAAGGTCCGCTATTTTTTTACCTTTTAAGTCAAGTCCTCTGGAAGAGGCTAAAGCATGGATTCCTGATGCGTATGCCTGGGTATCGGCTTTCCCGGAATAGTCGGATATGGCATATTGGGGCAGCATTTCCTCTATGGTTTTATCACCATGTTTTTTCGTAAGCAGTTTCGTCTTAGCATTTCTTCCCGCATCCTCGGTGCTGAATATAGCATTACCCCACTGATCCAGATCGACCACACCATCGTAAGCTTTCTGCGCCGATAATAACGCTTGTTCTTTAGTTCTTTTGCTTTTAACTGTTTTATCTGCGCTACCTGCATACTCAAACTTTAGGTTTCCTGGGTTATTGTTTCGCCAAGATACCGTGCCGCCCTCCCTTGTTTCCTTGCTTCCATCGTCTTTTTCATAAACTCTGGTTTTTCCTTCCGTCTGAAGCAGACTTTTAATATACCCAACACCTTTACCAACTGTCGTATTATCACCAACCCATTCGGCACCCTTGCTGGCCGCATCTACCCCTTTGTTTTTCAGATCGACCAATGACGGAATAACAGTATCGGCTGTATAACCAACAAGGTTTTGATGAATGTCTTTGACGGCTTGCCCAACGTCAACCCCGGCCTTTTCTTTTATAAAATCATTTGCTGCACTGGCTTTATCAGCAACCCAATCAAGTCCTTTCTCGCCGGCTGACTTTAATCCAGTCCACGCATCAGAAAATAACTTTAAAGCGCCATCCCACGCCACCATCAGCTTTCCGGGTATATCCGCCTCTCGGAGCTCATTGACCCATTCGCCGGTTTTTTCTCCAATAATTTGCCCTGCTTGGTCGCCAAAGAACATGCCGACAGCACCGCCAATAAAGCCGCCTATCGCAGCACCAATAGGGCCGCCTAATGCGCCAGCCATTGCTCCAAGCTTGGCCCCGGCCATCATACCGCCCATGCTTCCGGCTAACCCGCCAACCGATTTACCGTTTCGCCTAGCCTTCTCACCACGCGATAATCCGCCGTCGTTTTCATTGCCAAAAATATCAGACGCGGCACCGATACCGCCAAGAAGCAAGCCGAGAACAGGGACTTTTTTGAGTAGCCCCTTACCGAGACCCTTGCCCATTCCCATAAGACCTTTTCCAGCGCTTCCGGCCATGCCAAGTAACCCGACACCGGCCCCAGCCCCAGCAACCTTGTTACCAAGCAAACCAGCCATCATGGATAACACACCGCTGCCGCCATCGCCGATTGAGACGCTAGGTTTTTCCTCAATATTTTTCAGCGTCTTGCTTGCGGCCTTGTTGAATACTGACTCGTCTTTCCTAAAACTCTCCAGTGATTTAAATATTTTTTTAGACCAGCGCTCTTTCTTGTCGCCACCGCTAAAAAGTTCGATGCCGCGCTGCATCGGTTCGGCCACTTCCCGAAACGCTTTTACGGTCGGATCAACTCCCTCAATACCTGAACCATCGGCTAATGCTGACAAACGATGGGTTAATTTAGCAACTGCGCCAGCTGAAACATCACGTAACCCGGTGCCTTCGCCGTTACTGGTAAATTTGCCGGAAGCATCGCGCTTGCCGGGTACAGCAGCCGTTTTATTTGGCGCTGGCCGCAACCGTTCAATCAAGTTTTCCACTCCGGCTTTACTGGCCCCGTTGACATCATTCGCCGCTTTCGCCGGATATGCCGATTTTTTGGCTGCAACCGGCACGGCAACTGTTGTCTTCGGTTTATTCAATACCGGTGCACTTGCTAACGGCTGTTTGGTGCGGTCTGAGGGGCTAACAACTGCCCGTTTAATTGCCGCCACATCGCCTTTAATGTCCAGCAAGTATTTAGGCATACGTCCTAAATCGACAGGATCGCCGACAAGAAAGCCGTGTTGGTCAGCCTGAATTTTCATTTTTCTTTTCCTGTTAATGTCTGGTTGGGGATGTAGGGCGCGGTTGGACAATGAGCTGGTGCGCTACAAATAAAATCTGAAAAAATGCATTCTCATCCGCTTTAGTTGTAAATTGGATTGTGTTGTTATCAATCGCATCGATAACAAATACAAACGATGGTGCCAACGCGGCCTCAACTTCTACTGGGTTGCTTGCATTGATAGGCAAAATGCGCGATAGGGCAGACAGCTTTTGAAGTGTTTTGCTGTTAATCAACTGTTCGTCGGTAAACGTTTTTGATTCGTTTTCACCGCTGCTCATGCTTTAATCTCCTCAATAAGCTTGCAAGCGGCCATTACTCGGACTTCTGCGCCCGCAGAAGCGTCCATCATGACTTGTTCAAGCGTTTTTAAGGCCAGCTTTTTAATCGTGGTTGGAGTTCGATAACCTACCGGTCTGCCAGGACCGGGGCCTATTTTAGATTTTGTGTTTGATGCTTGATTCTGCATGATATTTTTTCCTAAATGTTAGTGTAATTTAATGTATGCGCTTAGTTTATTTGAGAGATTGTTATGCTACATCAGCGAACATATCATCAGCCTCAGCCATCGCCTTACTAACCGCCGAACTCTTATCGCTGCCCGCCTCATCACTGACCATATAAACCGCATCCTCAAGGAAACTGAACGATGCGGCATCAAAAATATCCGGCGATTTGATGCCGTTTTTGCGCATGACTTCCTTTTTCTCCATCACATAACGAAGACCACCGGCCTCAGCGAAGTGATAAGGAAGGCGTGAGCCTTGCAGCAATATTTTTTCTTTGAGCCGCTTATCTATGCTCATTCGGAATGACACCCGACCTGATTTTATGGCATCCCTAAGCCGGACCATTGCACAGGCCCGCTGGTTATAAAACCGGTCACGGTATTCCTTCTTAAAACATGGCTTGCCCCATTGGACCTTGACCACCGGAACCCCGGACGCTTCAATCAACTTGTTGACCGTTGCACCTACGCCGCCGTTGTCGACCATCAGTGTGGCATTGGACAGCTTACCAACCAGATTAACCAAGTCACCGGCAAAGATAATCTCGTTTTTGCTGTTGGTGCAGTACGGTATCTCGATAAATTCAACTCGCCTTGCATCGACCCCAAGGTCACCATGACCGACCACTTTAGCCACCAACGCCACCGATTCATCCCGGTATTCTCCTAAGCCCACGTCAGCCAGCACCAATAAGCCGAACTGATCATCATCACTAATAATCTGCCCAATATCGAACGCCCTCTCAAGTTCCGACCGGGTTAAGAGGTTGCTGCCAGAATCTTCGGCAAATAGCCCCAAAACCCGAATGCGGTACTCAATCGAATCGCGACCACCGGTTTCATTCTCGCGGTCTTTCAGCCATTGCAGGGTAACGAACGGCGAGGCTTCGGACGTGAACCGCAACGCCGCCCACGAACCACCGTTAGGCTTGGACAAGTTATGATGAGATTCATAAAACCGGCCCGCATTGCGCACCCCTTGGGAAGCCATCAAGGTTCTGTTGCCGGGCTGGGTCTGGGTACCATCGATTACATCAAAGTGGTCATCGGAAACGCCCGCCGCTTCGTCAATGATGATCAACTGCCAGTAACGGTGCTTACCAGCTACACCAATCGCCTGACCTTGTTGCATGGCAACCTGGGTAATAAACCACTGCTCTTCAAAACCCTTTACGGCTACGCGGGTCTTGGTGATTTCGTAATAGTCATTTATCCAGGCATGAGGTCCATTAGCAATAGCCAGATAAACGTCGCTCATTTCCTTCCAAACACCGTCGGCCACCTGATTGATGCGTGGCGCTCCAATGTAGGTGTTCGAGCCTATTTCAATCTTGCCCTCGTAAACAGCGACCGGATGACAGAGCAAATGCCAGAGTGCAATACGGCCGAACCCGGCTGTTTTACCGGTTGAGGTTCCCGATACAACCGAAACTTTGGCATTAGGCGGGCTAATTTCATAAAGCAAGTCTTCTTGGTCTAACGATGGCGACATGCCACAGACGCTAACAGCAAACCCGAGCGGGTCTGCATGATAGCGTTGTACGAAATCCAAATAACGTGGATCACGAAAGATGAGGCTTTTCGCCACGGCTATTCTCTGTTGATAAGGCCGCGCTCAAGGAGAACCGCCATTTGTCGTTCGTGGGCTTCGGCCATTTTGGTGATGAATTGGTTTTCGATCATGTCCAAAGTTTCTTTATCAATTTTGATGTTGCTATCGATTTCGATTTTATCGCGCCACTTGTCTGGTTGGCGATTTTTAAGCCAGTAAATACAAGCGGTTGTATCAGGCGGATAGTGCTTTGTTATATCAGTTTTGGTTATCTCGCCCTGGTAATTGCTAATATGAACATCCGGGTGACTATAGCCTGTCGCTCTCTTGTAAAGTGAATGGGCCACATTGGCGTCAGCGAGAATTTTGCCGCGCTTCATCGCGTCGAAAAATTTGGGCTGCTTCTTCTTCCATAGGCTTATGGTTGACCTGGTTACGTTGAAAAAATCCGCTAGTTGCTCGTCAGTTGCTCCTAGAAGGCAGTAATTATGGGCCTGTTCAATGTATTCTTTTTTGAATGCAGAAGGCCTGCCGCCTTCGTTTTTTTCTTTTGTTTCTATTGCTTCTGATTTCATGGTTGGTGTCCTTTTTAGGTGTCCGATAACTGATTTAGTTGTGAAAATACCGCTCAGACTCAAGCTGTGCGCGAGCTGCTGCGGCTTTTGCCTTAAGTAACTTTAAAGCGGATGCCGCCCGGTTATGATTGGGGTGTTTCATGTTGATAGCTGGATGAAAGTGGTCATACTCTATTTCCCGGATCAATTGCTCTGCCGCCATCAATTCCTTAACATTAACCATCAACCACCCCATCAGGGCTTGGTTTATTTCTGGGAATAGCTTTGCACCAAATCAGCTTTACTTGGGCGTCCTCGACTGCCTGCTTAGCCGTTTCAACCCTGTTCACCAGCATCGCCCCGGCTCTCATGCCGTCATATTCTGGATTTAACTCGCGAAATCTGGCTAAAGCTGTTTCAGTCTCAAGAATTGCCGATAAAGTTTGAGTCACGGCATTGGTTAAGGCTTCAATTTTTCGTTGTTGATGCACGATTTTATTGCTCAGCCTGCCGAAACTTTCTAACTGGACTTGGTATATCCAATGACCTATGTTTCTTTGATGCTTAACATCTTCGGAGTTCTCCCAATCTTCGGAAAAACCGAACAAATAATCTGTCGACACGTCATAAACGACAGAAGCCCTGTGAATGAGCTTTAACGGTATTGAATCGATACTAAGTCCAATTTCAACCAGCTTTAAAAAATCCAAATCAATATCAAGCAATTCTGCGGCCGATTTTTGAGTAAATCCGCACAGGTTCCTGGCGTCTTTTAACCTAAGGCCAACGACATGTATTACTGCCACCTCTGCCTTATCAACCGGAATCATGGTTTAAGCGGCCTCGGTTTCGGTTTTTGGGTATAAGGTGGTGTTTTTTAGCAACTCAATGTTGAAAGCTGGGGTATCTGCAAGGAAGGCGAGGATGCTTTCACGCTCATTATTCAATTCAATGATTTCGTTTTTATTGCGCTCGATTTCTGGGGTGGGATCGTCAACAATATTCGAGATTTGGACAGAGGTAAAACCCTTGTGTTTCAGATCGAATACCTGCGCTTCGTAAGCATCATTTACAAGCTGAGTATTTTTCTCGCGAAGCAAAATCTCATCTGGGAGTCTATGTAGCCGCATGCATGCCGCATCGATTAGCTCTTGCGGGCGTTTCTCGTATTGCAAGCTTCCTTGCCTGATGACAGCGTCAGCCTCAGAGGCGAATCCTTTCAGCCATGTGCTAAAGGATATGATTTGTTCATGCGCCTCGGCAGAACCTACCGATTGAACGTTGATTTTTTGCAAAGCTTCGATCGCCGGGGTTAGAAGTTGCTTGGCATTATGAGCATTTCGCATATCAGTTTTATTAATAATCTGGTTCATGGTTTTTGCCTTTTTATTGAAAATAATTAACGGGGCTTGGATATATTAGTCCGCGTTTATTGGCTGCATTTGTGGCGTTTTCCGAGTTTAAGGGGGCATTAAAGGCCGGGCTAATTTCTTCTACCGGCAGAGTTACCGTTGACTTTTTTTATTCAGAATTTAAGAGTGCCGGTTAGCAATTTTATAAACCGCTTCGCTAGTCATGCCCGGCTTATTTTGAAAGAGAGCAAAGCCCGTTTTTACAAGTTCAAGTGTTTTGGATTTTTCGTGATTTACTCCGCCTTTTGACTCAAGCTCTGTAATCATCATTTCAATCACTTGATTTTTGGTGTAACCATCACGAGCACCAAGATAGCCGGTTAAGATGGCTAACTTTGCAGCTCTATCGTACAACAGGGCATAATCTAGCTCTGCCTGTGATGAGGAAGATTTCATTGGAAATGGAATTACGTTTGATCGGGTTTGTTTGTTTGTCATGATTTTTTATCCTTTGCCGGTTAAGGCGTTGTTGGTTTACTTTTTAGTCCGCTGTTTTAAAATGCTTCTTGCAGTACCAGTTGTCGCTACCCTTTGTTCCAGGGCTTAACGTTCCAGCATCATGACAGCCATTAACGACGCATGAATGCTCAGTCTGAGCGTATCGGCGCTTAATATTTTGGCCGTGTAGAACAAGTACAGCCTCATTATTTTTTAGGGCCTCTGCCTTTCGAGCCATCCATGCCGCTTTGTCTTCTTTACTGCCAGTTTTTGAGGTCGATTTTGCCTTGGCTAAAAGCTCAAGCGGGTTACAAGAGATTGTTGGTGACGGCAATGCGGCTACTTTTTCAGCCTCCACCTTATTGGCCTCCAGTTTTTTATTGCGTTTAACCGCCTCCAGGACGCTTTCAACTATTTCCGGTACCGTAGGGCAGAATTTTTTATTTTTCTCGGTACACAGCTCATAGCCGTCGATAATTGCATTAATCGGCAATCCTCCAAGCTTTTGGTACAGTCGCCGCTTGTAGTTTTTTAAAACCTCAGCATCACGAAATTGTTTTATAAACGTTTGCCCATAGTCGGCTTCCATTGCATTTATCATGCCGACAATGGTTTTTGCCAGGGGATCGGATTCAATCCGATCAGAAGTCGGTGCTATTCCATTCATCTCTGCTGATTCCTATTGCATGATTGCTTGTGGATATTTTTGAGTTTCTCAGTGACGCCCAATCGTCTCGGATTGCGCCCTTAAATGCTGAATCGAAATCGACATACTTGTAGCCCTTGGCCCTGCATTTATCCTTGAA
>Ga0208882_1001190_pt1 | contig 10442 bp, 5 predicted proteins | sample LakWasMet14_LOW5_2_FD_183862 | JGI IMG/M metagenome (GOLD analysis project Ga0208882, IMG submission 183862) | Freshwater sediment methanotrophic microbial communities from Lake Washington under simulated oxygen tension - Sediment Metagenome... | ecosystem: Environmental > Aquatic > Freshwater >...
CTCCAATAATGGATGTGACCCACTGAATAATTCTTCCGGTAAAAATCCATTACCTGCACTCTTACTCATCCTAACGCCATTTACGGTAAGCATATTGGTATGCATCCAGTAACGAACAGGAGAAGTTTTGTAGCAAGCTTGCGATTGTGCAATCTCATTGGTATGATGCGTGGCAGCTAAATCCATTCCGCCACCATGTATATCAAATTGTTCGCCTAAATACTTTGTACTCATAGCTGAACATTCAATATGCCATCCCGGGAAACCAACTCCCCAAGGGCTCGACCATTTCATTAAATGCTCAGGTTTAGCTTTTATCCATAAGGCAAAATCTAAACGACCTTTCTTTTCATCTTGTCCATCCAAATCTCGAGTACCATCCAACAACTCATCTAATTTTCGTCCGGTTAATACCGTATAATTATTTGATTTAGCATATTTTTCTACATCAAAATAAACGGTACCGTTACGCTCGTAAGCCAAACCATTATCAATAATTTTTTTAGCAATTTCTTGTTGCTCTATAATATGGCCTGTAGCAGTTGGCTCAATGCTTGGAGGTAGTGTATTAAACAAGTTCATAATATCTCTAAAACCAACTGTATACTTTTGTACAATTTCCATTGGTTCTAATTGAGATAATTTAGCTTTTTTAGATATCTTATCTTCACCTACATCTGCATCTCCCTCTAAATGACCAGCATCTGTAATATTACGAACGTATCTTACTTTATAACCTAAATGAGTTAAGTAACGATACATAATATCAAACGACATAAATGTTCGGCAATTACCTAAATGCACATCGCTGTATACAGTTGGTCCACACACATACAATCCTACAAATGGAGGGTTGAGTGCTTTAAATTCCTCTTTAGTTCGAGATAAGGTGTTATAAATAACTAATTTTTCCATAAAATTATAAGTGTATAAATTTAGCAAATAAAAAAGACGGCCGAGGGCCGTCTTATTATATTTTTATTTTTTTAGATTTAGTTTTCAATTGGAGCATCTCCAATATAAGCACCATTTCTATACTTAGCAATTCTTAATAAGATACCATTTTCATCATAGATGTAATCTTTACCATCCATTAAACGATTGTCTTTAAAAACACCATCTTTTGCAATTTGTTTATTTCTGTTATAAGTAGTGTGCTGACCATTTAAAGGACCTCTTGCTACTGTACCATTTGGTTTTTCATCAGCTTTAACAACAGCTAATTTAGGAGCGTTATCTAATGGAGCATCTTTAATTTTAACAATCGGTTTTTTAGGTTGAAATTCTTTTATTGATGCAACATCAACGTTACCATCATTATATGTTTTTTCAGCTTTTAAATCTCCATTTTCATGGTATTCTTTAATTACACCCGCTTCTTTACCATTCACAAAATTACCTTCAATTGCTAATTGACCGTTTTCATAAAAATATTTAACCGGACCTTCGCGTTTACCACTCGCATTAAAAACAAACTCATGTTGCGGTTGGCCATTTTCGTAATATAATTTGTAAGGACCTGTCCAACGATTGTTTTTCCAATTACCTTCCTCAGAGATTTTTCCATTTTCGTGATACATGATAGCGTAACCATCTGGACGACCGTTTTGGAAAGTTAATTGGTTTTTCATGTTACCATTACAGTAGTACTCAAACCATTTTCCCGTTTTACGATTTTCAACATACTTACCTTCCTCCACTTTTTGATCTGGAGCATAGCAAGTGCCAGGTTTGTGTTTACCTCTAATAATCCACTTACCTTGTTTTTTGCCTAATACATCAATTAAATTGATAGTATCTTTATTGTTTGCCCCAAACTCGTAAGACTGTGATTGTCCCTTGCCTATTTGATAGACTAAGAAAATCAATATTAAATAAATTTTTTTCATATCAATATCTCTTTTACTAAATTATGGATATTATTTGTAGCTATTAAATTATTTTAGACCAATGCAATATAATGAACGACAATTATGGAGATTTTCTGAATTCTAAATTTTTTAGCCAAATATAGTTAAAAAAACCTACAAAACTGCTTTTAAATGATAGCATTTTTTATGCCAAGTTTTCAAGCATATTAGTCACTAAAGACGAAAGATTATATTTAGCCGACCAATTCCAATGATTTTTCGCCTCATCATCTAAAATACTTTTTGGCCAACTATCAGCAATCGCCTGACGGAAATCCGGATTGTATGAAATTGTAAATTCCGGTATATGTTTCTTGATTTCGTTAGCTATTTGTTCAGGAGTAAAACTAATTCCTGCCAAATTATAAGAACCTCTTATTTTAATGCTTTCTGAAGGCGCATGCATAATTTCTATGGTAGCTCTGATAGCATCTTCCATGTGCATCATTGGCAAGGCTGTATCTTTACTTAAAAAACACTCATAAGTTTTGTTTTTCAATGCCTGATGAAAAATATGCACGGCGTAATCTGTTGTCCCTCCACCTGGCGCAGATTTCCAACCAATTAAACCAGGATAACGTAAACTTCTCACATCTACTCCAAATTTATTATGATACCACTCGCACCACCTTTCGCCGGCCTGTTTGCTGATACCATAAATGGTTGATGGCTCCATTACAGTATACTGTGGTGTATTTTCGCGTGGTGTTGTAGGGCCGAAAACCGCAATAGAACTAGGCCAATATACTTTATCAATATGCTTTTCTTTTGCTAAATCTAACACATTAAACAAGCCTTCCATATTGAGTTTCCAGGCAAACATTGGATTTTGCTCTCCTGTAGCTGATAACAAAGCTGCTAATAAATATACTTGACGAATGCCATGTTTTTTTACAATTGAAAACAGGGCGTCTTTATCTAAAATATCTAATAATTCGAAAGGATTATTTTGTAATGCAGGAATTGGTTTTAAATCGGCTGCAATAACATTACTAGAATCATATAATAAACTTAACTCTTGCGTTAATTCTATACCAATTTGTCCGCCGGCTCCAATGATTAAAATTTTATCTTCTTTATTGTACATAGATAAGATTAGATAATGATGTTATGGGTTTTTCACTACCTTTGCAAACGTAAGAATAATTAGACAATTTGACAATGAGTTAATTAGATAATTAGAATGAATATCAAATTCTAAATAAAACATCTAATATTCTCATTTACTAATTTCCTAATTATGATAGTATAACCTGCAATTATATCTATTAACAACATGTCAGAATTAAGAAACAGAACCAGTAAAGAGGAGCTAAAAGCTCGTTTAGCTCAGGAAACCATTGAGCGTGTTACATTATCATTTTACAGATATGTACCAATTGAAAACCCAAAAGAATTAAGAGATTCGTTATTTATAAATTGGACCAACCTTAATTGTTTTGGTAGGATTTATGTTGCACACGAAGGCATTAATGCTCAAATGAGTGTTCCTAAAGCTAATTGGGAGACTTTTGTGGCGCAGTTATATAGCGATGAACGTTTTAAAGATGTTCCGTTTAAAATAGCTGTTGACGGAAATGGTAAATCGTTCTATAAATTAATTGTAAAGATTAGAGAAAAAGTTGTTGCTGATGGGATTAACGATCCGGATTTTAATCCATCAAACACAGGAACTTACCTAGATGCCAAAGGTTTTAATGCTGCTATTGAAGACCCTAACACAATTGTAGTTGATATGAGAAATCATTACGAAAGTGAAGTTGGTAGATTTGATCGTGCTTTTTGCCCTGACGCTGATACCTTTAGAGAGGAATTACCTTTAGTTGTTGAGCATTTAAAAGGCCAAGAAGATAAAAAAGTAATCATGTATTGTACCGGCGGTATTCGTTGCGAAAAAGCTAGTGCATATCTTAAGCATAAAGGCTTTAAAGACGTCAATCATTTACATGGGGGTATTATTCAATACGCACAAGAGGTAAAAGAACAAGGACTTGAGAGCAAATTTAGAGGAGTGAACTTTGTGTTTGATGAGCGTATTGGCGAACGAATTACAAATGACATTTTATCTAAATGCCACCAATGTGGTAAGTCTTGCGACACGCATGTTAATTGCAAAAATGATGATTGCCACTTGTTATTTATACAATGTGATGAATGTGCTGAAAAAATGCAAGGCTGTTGCACTACTAAGTGTAAAGATATTGCAGCACTACCTATTGAAATGCAACGTGAATTAAGAAAAGGAAGAATTAAAAACGGCCCTGAGTGTTTAGCGGTTTACAAAAGTAGATTGCGACCGAATTTAGCAGAAATTATAAAAAATGAATTAACTTTAAAGTAATATAAATTCAATTTCAATGAAAAAAATAATTAATCTCTTATTAGTAGTTAGCCTTGTTATTTTTGGTTTATCATGTAAAAAAACAAAAGAAAAAGTTGATGAATTAACTGAATTTGATATGAGTTATAGTTATAATTTAACTATTCCGTCAACCAGTATAGCGCCCACTAACACAACAGTTCCTGTTAGTTTTACTACACCGGATATTGCTACTAATTCAAGCTCAACATTTTCCAATCATAAAACTGTTGCAGATAAAGTATCTGAAATTAAATTGACAAATTTTAAAATTTCAACCACAGGTACAAATTTAGATTATCTAAAATCATTAACAGTTTATATCCAAGCTGCCGGTCAGACCGAAACACAGCTAGCTTCTAAAACTATAGTGCCTTCGGGAGTTACCTCTGTTGATATTGATTTATCAAACACAAACATTAAGGATTATTTATTTGGTTCAGCATTTAAACTTCGTGTTGCGTTAACAGTTAACACAACAATTAGCTCTGACCAAATACTTAAGTTAGATCAAACCATGCATGTAAAAGCAACTTTATTAAATTAATTTATGCCAATCTACCATAAACTGGGCAACATCCCACAAAAAAGACATACTGTTTTCAAGTCTCCTCAGGGCAACCATTACTACGAACAATTATTCGGTACTGAAGGTTTTAATAGTCATTCATCTCTTCTTTACCACACTCATAGACCAACTCAGGTTAAAGAAATTTTAAATAGCTATTCCGTTCAACCTAAAATTGCTATTGAAAAAAACATTAAATCGCTTTTATTGAAAGGCTTTGAAATTAAACCTACTGCCGATTTTTTAGAAAGTAGAAAAACAGTTCTGTTAAATAGCGATTGTCAAATTGGTTTAGCGGCACCTACTGAAAGTTTAACCAAATACTTTTATAAAAATGCAGATGCAGATGAATTAATTTTTATCCATAAAGGTAAAGGTAAACTCAGAACTTTTATGGGTAACATTAATTTTGAGTATGGCGATTATTTAGTAATTCCGCGCGGAATGATTTACCAAATAGAATTTGAAACAAGCGATAACCGTTTGTTTTATGTTGAATCATACGCGCCATATTACACTCCTAAACGTTATAAAAGTTCTTCGGGTCAATTATTAGAACATTCGCCTTTTTGCGAGCGTGATTTTAAATTACCTACTGAATTGGAAACTCATGATGAAAAAGGTGACTTTATCATCAAAATAAAAAAAGAAGGAATGATGCATGAAGTAGTTTACGCTACTCATCCTTTTGATGTTGTAGGTTGGGATGGTTATAATTTCCCTTACGGATTTAGTATTCATAATTTTGAACCAATTACAGGACGTGTTCATCAACCACCTCCGGTACATCAAACGTTTGAAACATCAACTTTTGTTGTTTGCTCTTTCGTTCCTCGTTTATACGATTATCATCCTCAAGCTATTCCTGCTCCATACAATCACAGTAATATTGATAGTGATGAAGTATTATATTACGTTGATGGTGATTTCATGAGTCGTAATAACATTGAGCAAGGTCACATTACATTGCATCCAAAAGGAATACCGCATGGGCCTGCTCCTGGAGCTATGGAACGAAGCATCGGACAAACTGTTACTCAGGAATTAGCAGTTATGGTTGATACGTTCAGACCTTTAATGGTTACTGAAGAGGCTATGGGTATTGACGATGGCAAATACTATAAAAGCTGGGTGGAATAATTAGCACTATATTTTAAAATAAATATGACATTAATAAAACAAATAAACAGTTTTTGTAAAAAAAGGCAATACTTAATAACACTAGTTGCCTTAGCTTTAAGTCTACAAGTTAAAGCACAAAATATTTTAATAAGTACTGGAGGCACTGTAAATGTTACCGGAAGTGGAACTGAAGTGTTTTATGACGCAGGTGGACCTGCAGGCAATGATGGAAATACAAGTTACACATTAACATTAATGCCCCCTTTTGGAATGAGTATTTGTGTAGACTTTACAATGTATAATTCATATGAAGCTTTAAAAATATTTGACGGTGTAAACGCAAGCGCAAATAATATTGGGACTTTAATGGGGAATTACAGCACTGCATATAATGCCGCTGGAGCACCTTATAACACTGGACAACCCGCGTTGGGCGGTGTAGTACAAGCAGAACTAAAACCTGGCATTTTCTGTGCTAATAATACAAGTGGTGCACTAACTTTTGTTTTTTCAAATACATCTGCTTCTCAATCATTAGGTTGGATAGGTAATATCTCAACTTATATAAATACAGCAGCTGGATGCTCTATAGATTTGACTGCAAGTACACTTTCTATATGTCCAGGAACGACAGTTAATCTTAATGCTATTGGAACTATTGGTGCTGGCTTACTTAGCAACGACTTTAACACTGGCACTATTGGTACTGGTTGGAACGCAACACCTGGAGGCGTATCTTTTGTTAATGTTTTAGCATGCGAACCCAATGGATCATATACAACAAAAAAAACTGACAACACGGTATATGCATGGATGCAAAGTGTTGCCGCTCCTAGAATATTAGAGACAGCAAACTTTGATGTAAGTAATGGTGGCGTTTTAAGTTTTGATTTTAGAGCAGCTTCAGATGATAACGGTGGAAACGGCTGCGAGGCAAATGATGATAAAGAAGGTGTTTATGTTCAGTATTCCACCAATAATGGCACTACTTGGACAAATATGAAACTAATGTTCCCAAGCGTTGAAAGTCAATTTCCTGCAGCCGCAAATATTGGTGCTGGAACTTATGTATATACTTGGAATCGCACTACAGTTCCAATTCCTACTGCTGCTCAAACTACGAGTACAAAATTCAGATGGTACCAACATCAATCAACTACAAGTACACAGGACAGTTGGGGAATAGACGACGTAACGATAACAAAAAACAATACAACTACATTAACTATAACAGACCTTTCTACAAGTTCTGTTATTGCTACAACAACATTATCAACTTTAAGTACAACTGTTGCTCCAACAACTACAAGAGTATATAGAGCTACTATAACAGATGGAATTGCCAGTTGTGTTAAAGATGTTACCATAACTGTAAATGGAAGTTCAGGTTCTGTAACGTCATTTTCATATGCCAACTCATACTGCACTACCTCTTCCAACCCTACTCCAACATTAGCAACCGGATTTACTACTGGCGGTAGTTTTTCTTCAACTCCTGCAGGCCTAAGTTTAAGTCCAAGCACAGGTAGTATAAATATTAGTGGAAGTTCAACAGGCACATATGTAGTTACATACACAGTTCCATCAAATGGGTGCGGAACAACAGCAACAAGTAATGCTACTGTTATTATTGTCCCAAATCCAACCGTTGCTGTTACCAACGCTACAACTTGTGCGGGAGCTCCGGCAACCTTAACAGCGAATGGTGCTGCAACTTATAGCTGGAGTACAGGTGCTACTACATCAACTATTTCGACGTCAACTGCTGGAACTTATACAGTTACTGGTACAACATCGGGATGTACTAATACCAAAACGGTTAGTATCACAACAACAGCTGCTCCAACCGTAGCTGTTACAAACGCTACAACTTGTGCAGGAACTCCGGTAACGTTAACTGCGAGCGGTGCTGCAACTTATAGCTGGAGTACAGGCGCTACAACATCAACTATTTCTTCTTCAACTGCTGGAACTTATACAGTTACTGGTACAACATCGGGATGTACTAATACCAAAACGGTTAGTATCACAACGACAGCTGCTCCAACCGTAGCTGTTACAAACGCTGCAACTTGTGCAGGAACTCCGGTAACGTTAACTGCGAGCGGTGCAACAACTTATAGTTGGAGCACAGGTGCTACAACATCAACTATTTCATCATCAACGGCTGGAACTTATACAGTTACCGGCACAACATCAGGGTGTACTAATACCAAAACGGTTAGCATTACAACGACAGCTGCTCCAACAGTAGCCGTTACCAACGCTACAACTTGTGCAGGAACTCCGGTAACGTTAACTGCGAGCGGCGCTGCAACTTATAGCTGGAGCACAGGTGCTACAACGTCAACTATTTCTTCATCAACTGCCGGAACTTATACAGTCACTGGCACAACATCGGGATGTACTAATACTAAAACCGTTAGCATTACAACGACAGCTGCTCCAACCGTAGCCGTTACAAACGCTACAACATGTGCAGGAACTCCGGTAACCTTAACAGCGAGCGGTGCTGCAACTTATAGTTGGAGCACAGGCGCTACAACGTCAACTATTTCTTCATCAACTGCTGGAACTTATACAGTTACCGGTACAACATCTGGATGTACTAATACTAAAACCGTTAGCATTACAACGACAGCTGCTCCAACCGTAGCTGTTACAAACGCTACAACTTGTGCAGGAACACCGGTAACCTTAACTGCAAGCGGTGCTGCAACTTATAGCTGGAGTACAGGTGCTACAACATCAACTATTTCTTCATCAACTGCTGGAACTTATACAGTTACCGGTACAACATCTGGATGTACTAATACCAAAACAGTTAGCATCACAACAGTTAGCTTACCAAACATAACAGCATCTACAACAAAAACCACAACCTGTGGTGGTAGTACAGGTGCAGCAACCATCACCGCTTCTTCTGCAAGTTCTTATACTTGGAGTTCAGGGGTTTCTTCTACAACAAATACTGCTTCTGGTTTAGCTGCAGGTAATTATACAGTAACCGCAGGTAATGGTGGATGTAACACTTCAACCGTTATTACCATTACGAGTGCTGGTGCTCCTACAATTACTGCTACTAATACACAATCAACTACTTGTGGTGGAAGTACTGGTGCAGCAACAATCACTGCTTCTTCTGCAAGTTCTTATACTTGGAGTTCAGGGGTTTCTTCAACGACTAACACCGCTTCTGGTTTAGCTGCCGGTAATTATACAGTAACAGTTGGTAATGGTGGATGTAATACTTCTACTGTTATTACTATTACGAGTGCTGGTGCACCTACTATCACAGCTACTAATACACAATCAACTACCTGTGGTGGTAGTACTGGTGCAGCAACAATCACTGCTTCTTCTGCTTCTTCTTTTACTTGGAGCTCAGGTGTTTCTTCAACAACAAATACTGCTTCTGGTTTAGCGGCCGGTAATTACACTGTAACAGTTGGTAATGGTGGATGTAATACTTCTACTGTTATCACTATCACTAGTGCTGGTGCGCCTACTATTACTGCTACTAATACACAATCAACTACCTGTGGTGGCAGTACAGGTGCAGCAACAATCACTGCTTCTTCTGCTGCTTCTTATACTTGGAGTTCTGGTGTGTCATCTACAACAAACACCGCTTCTGGTTTAGCGGCTGGTAATTATACAGTGACTGTTGGTAATGGTGGATGTACGACTTCAACCGTTATTACCATTACGAGTGCAGGTGCTCCTACTATTACTGCTACTAATACACAATCAACTACTTGTGGTGGAAGTACGGGCGCTGCAACCATCACCGCTTCTTCTGCAAGTTCTTATACGTGGAGTTCAGGGGTTTCTTCAACGACTAATACTGCTAGTGGTTTAGCGGCCGGTAATTATACAGTGACTGTTGGTAATGGTGGATGTAACACGTCAACCGTTATTACAATTACGAGTACTGGTGCGCCTACGATTACTGCTACTAATACACAATCAACAACTTGTGGTGGAAGTACTGGTGCGGCAACAATAACCGCTTCTTCTGCTTCTTCTTACACTTGGAGTTCTGGTGTTTCTTCAACGACTAATACTGCGAGTGGTTTAGCTGCCGGTAATTATACAATCACTGTTGGCAATGGTGGATGTAACACGTCAACCGTTATTACAATTACGAGTGCTGGTGCGCCTACGATTACTACTACTAATACACAATCAACAACTTGTGGTGGAAGTACTGGTGCGGCAACAATAACCGCTTCTTCTGCTTCTTCTTACACTTGGAGCTCGGGTGTTTCTTCTACAACGAATACAGCTTCTGGTTTAACTGCCGGTAATTATACAGTAACAGTTGGCAATGGTGGATGTAACACGTCAACTGTTATTACCATTACTAGTGCCGGCGCACCTACCATTACAGCAACTAATACGCAATCAACAACTTGTGGTGGTAGTACAGGTGCAGCAACAATCACTGCTTCTTCTGCAAGTTCTTATACGTGGAGTTCAG
>Ga0208882_1001192_pt1 | contig 10429 bp, 8 predicted proteins | sample LakWasMet14_LOW5_2_FD_183862 | JGI IMG/M metagenome (GOLD analysis project Ga0208882, IMG submission 183862) | Freshwater sediment methanotrophic microbial communities from Lake Washington under simulated oxygen tension - Sediment Metagenome... | ecosystem: Environmental > Aquatic > Freshwater >...
ATAAGCTGTTGCTCCCGTAACTCCTGGCCAGGTGAACTCAACCGAAGTAGATGTTGTAACTCCACATGAGATTACTGGTGATATGGGTGAACTTACTGTTATAGTAATTGTTTTTGACACATTACAAAATGTATTAGAAGTAAGCGCTATATCATCTAAAGCAAAGTCATTACCTCCTGAAGCAACATTAATATCAAACAATTGTATTTGAGCCAAGGAACTAGCACCCGAATTCCAAACATATGTGTATTGAGTCCAACCACAAACTGTCCCTGAAGCATTGGCGGTTCCCATCAAAGTTCCGTTAATATACACTCTAATTATTGCAGGACTACCAGCTGATATTGTTTGTAACCAATATGAGAACGTATAATTTTGACCTGGTGTAACTGTCACGTTTTGTCCCCAAACCATATCATTCCCTGCATTGACAGTCGAACCATCAACAACCATCATTAGTCCAGTTCCTGATGTATGATCAACACAAGCAGCTGAAAATCCTGGCTCCCAACTATTAGGGTTAACCACTACTCCATAAGCTTTTTGAACAAAACCTGCATTTGTTGGAGTGAAATAAGAATAACTTGAATTAAAACCCACATTACCACTTGAAAAATTCCCATTACTAATTAAATTAATTGTGGTGTTAATGGATGGACTAACCGTATAAGTAGTAGTTTGGGTTGGGCTAACTGTTGGATTAGCACTAGGGGTAACTAAAGTAGCATCCGCTGGTAATGCTGTCCAATTGTAGGGACCAACACCTCCACTAACTGTCATTGTAGTTGAATCACCTAGACAAATTGTGGTACTAGTGCTAGTTGTTATATCAGTCGGCTCGGTTATTACGATATTGGTTTGAGAAACTGTTGTACCAGCACTATCAGTAACAGAAACTGAATAAGTACCTGGTGGTAAACCAGTAAAGAATCCATTTGCATTTGACTGAGGTGTTATAGGCCCCGTCAAATTATAGATTACATAAGGCTGAACACCATTACTTCCAGCAGCTGTAATAGTACCTGTATTAGCATTTGGACATTCTGAATTGCTTGATGTATAAGAAATAGTCAAAGGTACCAATGGCGCCGTTACAGACATATCATCAATTGCAAAATCATTACCAACAAAGCTCTTATTATTATCATATAATTTAATATTAACACAATTACTTGTTGGAACAAAAGTGTAAACAACCTGTTGCCAACCCGAAGCTGGTAAAGGAGCAAGAGCATTACCCGATACTAATGTAATGGAACCTGCATTAAATATTTGGACACGAATATCAGCTTGAGTGGCCGCATTTGTAACCGTTGTTGCTATTGATTTTACCCAATAACTAAAAGTATACGTTGCACCAATTGTCATTCCACAAACACCACTACCACCAGTTCCAGCTTCCCAAAAATTTTGTTGCCCTGGATTGGTATTACCGTCGAAAACCAACATATATCCACTTCCTGTTGTATGATCGCCTCCACTTATAAATGAAGAGGTATTAACGGGTTGTGGATTGGTCGTAATGGCATAATTACCCGATGCAGTTGTACCAGAAAAAGGGATTGTTAATTGTGTGTAGGCAGCGGCATTTACGAAGTAGCCTATAACAGTACCCGTTTCAAATCCTCCATTATTCAGAAGGTTTTGTGAGAATCCGTGAAAGGAAAATAATAGTACTGTAAGCGTTAATATCTTTTTATATAGAGAAGTAATCGTCTTCATTTTCAAATAACTTTTAGGTAGGTCTTTAATTTATTTTTTGTGATTTGTTTAAAAACAATATTAAAAATTATGCTATATTTAAAAAGCAATAATTTAAATTGTTTTTTTGTTTAAAAAGCAAAAGTCAAAGATATTGATTAAAAATCAGTACCGTGCTTTTAAATAAAACATTAACCTATACAAAAACTCAACAAACGGTTTTTATTAGTGCTATTTTTGTAGTTTCCTTCTTCCTCTTTCGGTTTTGAGTAGGTTTAATTCGCGACTAGTCTGTCCCGCTACTGAAGTATTCTCTTCCGCTCTTCTAATCAAATAAGGCATCACATCCCGAACTGGCCCAAAAGGTAAATACTTGGCAACATTGTAGCCGTGCTCTGCCAAATTATAACTAATGTTATCGCTCATACCATATAATTGTCCAAACCAAATTCGGTCATCATTTTTAGAAATGCCTTTGGTTTTCATCAACTCAATTACTTTATACGAACTCAATTCGTTATGCGTACCAACAAAAATTGACATCGAATCCAAATGATTCATCATGTATTCCATAGTTACATCATAGTTGGTATCCGTTGCTGCCTTGCTTTCGCAAATGGGTGTTGGATATCCTTTTTCTTCCGCACGTTTATGCTCTTTTTCCATATAAGCACCACGAACCAATTTCATTCCAATATAAAATCCTTCGGCTTTGGCTTGTTCGTGTAATTTTTTTAAATAATCCAATCTATCCCAACGATACAATTGTAACGTGTTGAATACAATAGCTTTCTCTTTATTGTATTTGCGCATCATATCGGTAACCAAATCATCAGCAGCGTCTTGCATCCAACTTTCTTCACCATCAATTAATAGTGCCACATTTTTATCGTATGCCGTTTTACAAACTTTGTCGAAACGAGCTACTACTCTATTCCATTCAGCTTGCTCATCCGGAGTTAGTGCTTTCTTTTCTCCTAGTTTTTCATATAAAAAAAAGCGTCCAAATCCCGTAGGTTTGAACACTGCAAAAGGAATCGCTTCCCTTTCTTTAGCAAATTCAATTGTTTTTAATGTCATTTCAAGAGCAGCATCAAACTGTGCTTCTTCCTCTTTCCCTTCCACAGAATAATCCAAAACGGACGAAACGCCTTTGGTGTACATTTTATCAACAACCGTCAAACAATCTTCTTCATTAACACCTCCACAAAAATGGTCAAAAACGGAAGCTCTGATTAAGCCTTCAACTGGTAAATGTGCTTTTAATGCAAAATTGGTAACCGCAGTTCCAATACGAACCAAAGGTTCATTATCAATCATTTTGAATAAAAAATAAGCTCTATCTAATTCAGTATCGCTTTTTAAAGCAAAGGCAACTTGGGTATTGTTGAATATATTTTCCATTGTATATAATAAGGACACAAATATAAAAGAGTTTTATGAATTATTCTATTTAAAAAACTACTTTGATGTGGCATTACTAGGGCTATTAACTAAATTGCGAATTTTTCAACCATAAATTTCTGTATTCCCTTTTATTGTCATAATCTTGAGCCTGTTTTTCGATATTAAAATAACGATTCCCTCTTGGATCATTGCCAACTCCTGCTAAGTAGGCCCAATTCCCCCAATTGCTGCACACATCATAATCAATCAATTGTTGTTCAAAATAAGTAGCACCATAGCGCCAGTCTAGTTTTAAATCATTGCATAAATAACTCGCCACATTCTGCCGACCACGATTGCTCATGAATCCGGTTAGTTTGAGTTCTATCATATTAGCATCTATGAAATCAATTCCGGTATTGCCATTAATCCAATTTTGCAATTGCTGAACATTGTGTTTGTTTACCGTAGTTCCTTTATCCTGAATGCCATTCTGTTGAAAAAATTTATTCGAATATTTCTTCATCATAAACCTAAAATAATCGCGCCAAAGTAATTCGAAAACCAACCAATAAGTAGATTCGTTTGCACCAAATTGTGCTTCATATTTTTTGAGTTCAAAGTAAATTTCTCTTGGTGATAAACTTCCCAAAGCGAGCCATGCCGAAAACTTTGAAGAATAATTCTCACCGATCATTCCGTTACGGGTTTCTTTATAATTGGATATGGCTTTTGTTTCAAAAAAATAATGCTGCATCCTTTTCAAGCCTTCTGTTTCTCCGCCTTTAAATTGAATGGCAGCTCTTGAATCGGGTTTAGTTGTTTTTAATCCTAACTCTTTTAAAGTAGGTAAAATGATTGTTGGGATTTCAGGAGAATTTATGCTTGCAGGTTTCTGAAAAACAGTTCTGATTGTTGCATCCTTCTCGGTTCTTTTTCTGAAATTAGTAAACACATCCGGAATATCTTTTACAGCAAATGGCAAATCTTCGGCGTGATATAAAGTGCTTGTGCTAAGCGTTTCGAATTCACATCCCAGTTTGAAAAGCTCGTTTACGACCAGACCTTCTGTTTGTTTCTCTTCATAGCAAACTTCTCTTTTTGCAAAAACTTTGGTAGCTTTATATTGTTGAACAATTTTAGGAATTTCAATTTCTGGCTTTCCTTTAACGATAATTAAACCGGAACCTAATGCTCGAAGATTTTTGTCTAAATCGACAACTGTTTCCAATAGAAATTGTGCTCTGAAACTTCCTGTTTTTTGAAAGCCAAACGAAGTAATTTCAAATTGACTTTTCATTATCATGCAACCGCAAATCGGTTTTAAACCAAACTACTGCTCTTTTCATAGCTCAATATATTTTATTAGCTCGGCATTTATCGCTACAATACTTAACTTGGTCCCAAACCTTCTCCCATTTTTTGCGCCAAGTAAAAGAGCGATTACAAACGACGCAGTTTTTACTGGGCAGGTTTTGCTTTTTTATACCGCGCATTGAATATTTTATTAAAAATAATCGGATAGAATACTGGTGATTTCAAGATTGGGTTTAGCATAACTGAGTCTGTCCAACCTTTGCGTAATATGATAACTATCCAAACCCGAACAAGTGATAGTATTTGCTTTTTCCAAATCTAAAAAACCATCATTACTCAAGCAATTTTCGGGAAAATAAACCTGAACAATTTCGCCAATAACCATAATAGTTCCGTTGATTTGAATGTCAATTTTTTCTCTGAATTCGATTCCGATTTGGACTAAACTTTCGCCTACAAATGGTGCTTTAAAATCATTCTTATAAATTGGTGTTAAACCTGTTTCGTCAAACTCCGAGATTGCTGCATCATAACGTGCCGAAGTTTGATGCGCCTCCTTATAAATAGTTTCATTAATATGATTCACAGTGTAAAAACCGGTTTCAAGCAGATTATTCAAAGTGTTTCGCTCGGGCGGAGATGGTCTAAAAATAAGAGCTACTAATGCAGGATTGGCACCAATATGAACTAAAGAACTGAAAACAGCTAAGTTTGTTTTTCCGTTTTTATCAACAGTTCCTATCAATGAAACGCTTTTAAACCCGCCGATACTATTTATAAAATGTACCCTCAGTTGCTTTTCCATAGCCATGATATCATCGGAAGAAAAATATTTTTGCATGATTTGTTTTAGTTTAAGAGAAAAAGCTATCCTTTTGGTTTAGCACAATCCATTTTTTATCACTGTTAAGTTTGAAAGTACCAATGTGCTCTTTATTCCATTCTTTCGGAGAAATTAACGACAGAAAATTGATTCCATCATCGCCTTGATACAAATGATAAATTTCTCCAACAACAGGTTCAAATGAAAATCTAGCGCCATAAACCAATTCGTTCCATTCAAACTCTTCTATTAGATTTTGATACTGCATTTTAAGCTCGTTGAACTTACTTTCAAATTCTTTGTTTACGTTCGTAATTCCTCTGCTTTTCCATGAAACTAAATCATCTACTTTAATTACAGGAGCACCAACACTTGTGGCATAAGGCAACAGACTTGCATTGTATCCTTGCTCTTCAGAATATACTATATTATCAGGTTTATCTTTTTTCATTATCTATGTTATCGCTTAGAAATTTTATTATTAGAAATGGCTCTTTGCAAATTGCATTTGAATCTATCAATGCCTTCAACTCTTTTTGCTAAATGCTTCGTTTTGCAATTTTCAACACGTTTTCTCCAGAGTTTGTAGCTGCTGAATTTGAGCTCTTTTTTCATCAACACTTTCACATCCGCTTCTGAAAGTCCGAACTGAAACTGTATGGCATCAAAAGGAGTCCGATCTTCCCAAGCCATTTCTATTATCCGGTCAATGGCAATATCGTCAAGTTCTAATTTTATACTTATCGGCATTTTTGTTTATTATTTTTTAAATAAAGTTAAACAAAATTACAATTTATTTATTATTCAACGAAACAAAATATCGTAATTATAGCAACAGAAATCTTATTCTATTTTTAGAAAAAAAATCCCTTATTTTGCTGAATACTTATTTGACAATGATGCAACCCATTCAAGCCAACGGTTATCCAATATATTTCGGTGAAAAAGGATATGAAATTCTTTCCAATTTTATTGAGGAAAATAACTATTCCAATATTTTTATCCTTGTTGATGATAAAACCAATGCGTTTTGTTTACCTATATTTTTACCTTCATTAGCCACTCAGAAAACAATTGAAATTATTGAAATTGAATCGGGCGAAAGCGAAAAGAATATTACAACTTGTGTTGAAATTTGGTCCGCATTAACCGAACTTAGTGGCGATAGAAAAAGTATCATTATCAATGTTGGCGGCGGAGTTATTACGGATATTGGAGGATTTGTGGCTTCTACTTTTAAACGAGGTATTGATTTTATTCATATTCCAACTACACTTCTGGGAATGGTCGATGCTTCAATTGGAGGAAAAAACGGTGTGGATTTAGGGAATTTAAAAAATCAAATTGGGGTGATTAATGTTCCTAAAATGGTACTTATTGATTCCCAATATCTTGAAACATTGCCGCAATCGGAAATGCGTTCGGGATTGGCAGAAATGCTAAAACACGGATTGATATTCGATAGCGTCTATTGGAAACAATTTTTAGATTTGAAAGCTATTGATTTTGCCGATTTTGACGCTTTGATTTATCGTTCTGTAGAAATAAAAAACGAAATCGTTATGCAGGATCCAACCGAAAATGGCATCCGAAAAGCATTGAATTTTGGACATACATTAGGGCACGCCATTGAAAGTTATTTTCTTGAAAGTGATACTAAAAAAACCTTGCTTCATGGCGAAGCTGTTGCCATCGGAATGATTTTAGAAAGCCATATTTCTCTGCAAAAAAACCTGATTTCAAAAGCCGAATACGTCGAAATTAAAAACAGCATACAATCCATTTACGACGCTGTTATTTTTGAAGAAAAAGACCTCCAACCTATACTCGATTTACTTATTCATGACAAGAAAAATGAGTATGGTAAAATTCAATTTGCATTACTAGACGGTATTGGGAAAATAATAATAAACCAACATACAGATAATGAAATGATTAACGCTGCTTTTGAGGATTACAAAACTTAATTTTTTTTTAATACTATTTCTTGCAATTGGGAAATATATTTTTTTACATTTGCCCTAATGAACAAAAATAAAAATAGCTCTTTTTATTCAACTTACAGCCAAGAATATAGCTTTAATTTCTTTGCCGATGCTAATCGTTTATCAAAGTTGAAAGCTAATTCTATTGAGCTTTGTTCTCCAATCACATTTTTATTTCAGGAAAAGCTTCCTATTATTTATGCTAATATTAGAGTTTGAATTCTAGATTACTTTGTTTTTAAAAAATGATTTAATCTTTAATTCTCTACTACCTAATGAATACAAAATATTTCGACTTAATTAATCAAACCTATTACTTCCCTCAAGAAGAATTTACTTTAAACAAAGATAGCCAGCTACAATTTCACAATATTGATTTGATGAAATTAGTGGAACAATATGGCACTCCTTTAAAGTTTACCTATTTGCCACAAATTTCCAATAACATTAAAAGAGCCAAAAACTGGTTCAGAAATGCGATGGAAAAAAATAAATACGAAGCAAAATATTATTATTGCTATTGTACCAAAAGCTCTCATTTTCAATACATCATGAATGAAGCTTTCAAGAATAACATTCACATTGAAACGTCTTCTGCCTTCGATATCAATATTGTAGAGAATTTATTGGAAAACGGAAAAATCAACAAAAGTACCTACATTATATGTAATGGTTTCAAACGCGACCAATATATTGAAAACATCGCCCGTTTGATTAATCATGGTCATAAAAATACTATTCCTATTATTGATAATTTTGAGGAATTGGATTTATTACAAGAGCAAATCAAAGGGAAGTTTAAAATCGGAATCCGAATCGCTGCCGAGGAAGAACCAAAATTTGAGTTCTACACGTCAAGACTTGGAATTGGATATAAAAACATCTTAAACTTTTATAAAAAACAAATTCAGGAAAATGATAAATTGGAGTTGAAGATGCTACACTTCTTTATCAATACCGGAATCAATGATACTGCCTATTATTGGAACGAATTGGTAAAATGTATAAAGGTTTACATTCAGCTTAAAAAAGAATGTCCATCACTTGATGGATTAAATATTGGCGGAGGCTTTCCAATCAAAAATTCATTGGCATTTGAATTTGATTATCAATATATGATTGACGAAATCATCAATCAGATTAAAATTGCCTGTGAGGAAGAGGAAGTTGATGTTCCAAATATCTTTACTGAATTTGGTTCGTTTACTGTTGGAGAATCAGGTGGAGCAATTTATCAGGTTTTATATCAGAAACAACAAAATGACAGAGAAGCCTGGAACATGATTGACAGTTCCTTTATCACCACTTTACCGGATACTTGGGCAATCAATAAACGCTTTATCATGTTAGCAGTAAACCGTTGGAACGATACTTATGAAAGAGTTTTATTGGGTGGAATGACTTGCGACAGCGATGATTATTATAATTCTGAGCAGAATATGAACGCCATATACTTGCCAAAATACAATAAAGAAAAGCCTTTATATATTGGTTTCTTCAACACAGGAGCTTATCAAGAAACCATTGGTGGTTTTGGCGGATTGCATCACTGTTTGATTCCACAACCAAAGCATATTTTAATTGATAGAGACGAAAACGGAATTTTGGCAACTGAGGTTTTCTCAGAACAACAAACTTCTGACGATGTCCTAAGAATATTAGGATACGAGAAAAAATAATATTAAAATTTACGGCTGTTTGTCGACTATTTTTAACAAAATTAAATTGTGAAAACAGTTTGATGTTTTAAAAAAATAGATTTTCTTTGAACAGCAAATTACAAACTACAATCTGAAACAATCCCGAAGTGTCGGGACAGATTAAAAATTACAAAATGAGCAAAGGTCCTATAAGTCAGTTTATCGAAAAACATTATTTGCATTTTAATGCAGCCGCACTTGTTGATGCCGCAAAAGGGTATGAAGAGCACTTGCTTGATAATGGTAAAATGATGATTACACTAGCTGGAGCAATGAGTACAGCGGAGTTGGGTAAATCACTTGCCGAAATGATTCGTCAGGATAAAGTGCATATTATTTCTTGTACGGGAGCCAATCTTGAAGAAGATATTATGAATTTGGTTGCGCACAATTCTTATAAGCGTGTGCCTAATTATCGTGATTTGAGTCCGGAAGATGAATGGGATTTATTAGAAAATCACTATAACAGAGTTACCGATACTTGTATTCCTGAAGAAGAAGCTTTTAGAAGATTACAATCGCATTTATTTCATATTTGGAACAAAGCCGACAAAGCTGGAGAACGATATTTACCGCATGAATTCATGTATCAGATGATAAATTCGGGTGTTTTGGAACAATACTACGAAATTGACCCAAAAGATTCATGGATGGTTGCAGCAGCAGAGAAAAATTTACCTATTATTGTACCAGGTTGGGAAGATAGTACCATGGGAAATATTTTTGCTTCCTATTGTATCAAAGGAGAATTCAAAGCCACAACCATGAAAAGTGGTATTGAATACATGATGTGGTTGGCCGATTGGTATCCAAAAAATTGCAGCGGAAAAGGAATTGGATTTTTCCAAATTGGTGGTGGAATTGCAGGAGATTTTCCAATATGTGTGGTACCAATGTTATATCAAGATATGGAAATGCATGATGTCCCTTTCTGGAGTTATTTTTGCCAAATTTCCGACTCAACAACAAGTTACGGTTCCTATTCTGGGGCTGTGCCAAATGAAAAAATTACTTGGGGTAAATTAGATATCAAAACGCCTAAGTTCATTATAGAATCAGACGCTACCATTGTAGCTCCATTATTTTTTGCTTACATTTTAGATTTATAAAACATTTTTTTATGAGAAGAATTATTGTAGATTATGCTAAACTAACTGGTGATATTTTAAACCTATTGGTTGATAAATTTCCAGAAGGATACGACGACTCGGATATTATTCGTTTTAGAAATGCGCAAAACGAATTGATTGAAGCTGTTGAAGTAAGAACTGAAGACACCATTTACTTAGTTAAAGTAAGTACAAAATTGGCGAGTCGTATGGAAAAATACGATGAAGAAGAAGACATTGATTCTGTAATAGAGCCAATCAGCCCAATTAAAGGTTTGGACGATGATGAGGATGCTCCTTCGGATGCAGATGAAGATGAAGAAGAAGATTTACTGAAAGACAAAGGCGGTTCGGATGATGGAGATGACGACGATGACGATGATGACGACTTCGAAGATTCCGACAATA
>Ga0208882_1001203_pt1 | contig 10377 bp, 9 predicted proteins | sample LakWasMet14_LOW5_2_FD_183862 | JGI IMG/M metagenome (GOLD analysis project Ga0208882, IMG submission 183862) | Freshwater sediment methanotrophic microbial communities from Lake Washington under simulated oxygen tension - Sediment Metagenome... | ecosystem: Environmental > Aquatic > Freshwater >...
AAAATTTTGATATTCCATTTCTGTCTTGCAAGATATAAAAATTGTAAATAAAAATAAGATGATAAATGTCTTCTTCATGTCATAGTTGTCAGCGGCAATTGCATATAACGGGTGGCAGCTACCGAAAGTGCGGTTGAAACCGCTGTCTGCCGGAAAGCTACTAACAAAGCTAAATGTTTATTGGACATTTGCAAAATGAAAAAACTTTCACGAAGTGACCTTGAACTTTTGCAAATGCTTTGACTTCAGCCCGCATTTTTGGTAGGTGCTGTTAGTGGCTGGTGTAATTATCTACAGCATAGTACCTCAATGTAAAATATGGTCTAACTGTGCTTAACATGTCTTTAGTTAATACTATTTTCGGATAAGTTTTTCTGGATAGTGAATATTCACGTTGAATCTTATTGTCTTGATCACTGATAAGTTTGTATTTTTTGGTTAATACACTTTGTAAACTGTCAAATTCTTGGTCTCTTAAGAGTTGTGTTTTAAAATATGTAGTTAAAGTAATTGCATTTAAATTATATAAATGTAAGCTACCAAAAGCATTAACTGTTTCTTGCCAAGTGTGAGTTAGTTCAATAGTTGACGAGTCAGCTATGTTCTTTAATTGCTTATTAGTTCTAGTTTTTACAAGTCGGAATCCATCTTTAATAAACAACGAGTCGGAGGTTATTGGAAAGAATTGGGAGTTGTCTTTTAAATAATTATTTATAACATATTTGTCATTATTTAAAGGTATCCCGTGGAATAAAAATTTAAGCGTCGAAGTGTCTTTTTGGGTAAACCCCAATATTAAAATAAGAATAAATATTATTATAGTCTTCATACACTTGCCACTAACTAACTTATACCCGCTACAAAGTAGCGGGTATTTACATTATATTGTTGTATAACCGACATTTTTTGTCGATTATCTTTTTTAACATATTTACTTTCTAGTCTCATTTTTTTCATTCAAACTTCTTCAATTTCATAACCGCACTCACATTCAAATATACTTTTTTATCACAATAAATCAAACGGGCTTTTTATCTTTCCTAACTCCCGGTTGCTTACATGGGTATATATTTCGGTAGTTCGGCTGCTACTGTGTCCCAACAATTCTTGTATATACCTCAAATCCGTTCCGTTTTCTAATAAATGGGTGGCATAGCTATGTCTTAACCAATGCAAACTCACAGGTTTATTTATGCCACATTTATGTAAAGCTTGTTTTAAAACATGTTGTAAACTTCGCTCGTCATACATCGTTTCTTTTCTTTGTCCTTCAAATAAATAAATGCTAGGCTTGTAAGCCAGGTAATATTCACGCAGCATATCTACTATTTTTGTACTCAAGGGGGCAATTCGGTCTTTCCTGCCTTTCGATTGGCGAATAATTAATAATCCCCGTTTCGAATCAACATCTGTTAATTTTAACCTCAATAGCTCCCCACACCTCAATCCACAACTATATATCAAACTCAACATAGCCTTATGTTTAATGTTACTTTGCACATTTAATATGGCTTTCACCTCTTCCTTACTCAATACATTGGGCAATAGTTTAGGGTTTTTCGGTCGGTGTATCAAATCTATATTAATGCTTTTTTGTAAGGTTATTCTAAAAAATAACTTCACCGCATTTACTACTTGGTTTTGGTAAGATGCTGATAATTTGTTGGCAATAATATATCGGTTGTTAAATTCAACTAAATCTTCATTAGTAATATCTTCACTCTTTTTTTTGTAATAATAACTTAAAAATACTTTTATAGCATTTACATAGGTGTGTATCGTATTATCGCTATACCTTCGCGAGTGCATCCAGCTTTCAAAATCTTTTATTTTATTTAAGCTATCTGCATGAGGCGTTTCCTGCTGAATAATTATGTTTTTTATTGGCGCGTGTTGGGGTTTTATATAGTCAGCCTGATACTCGTTTTTTTTAAGCACACGCACATTATATTTAAAAAATAAATCGCACACGCTTTCAAATACCTTTTCGTGGTAAGCAATATGCCAGGCTCTTTGGGTAGCACTCCATTGCGCTTTTAATTCGTTACGCACCAGGGCCATGGCTTCAGCATCATTATCAAAACGTAAAAACACACGCGGTTTATCGCGGTGTATAATATGCTCTATAATTAAATCTTTAATCATACTACAAAATTTATAAATTTTATAGCAACATGTTGCTACATTTTGTAGCATCGTTGTTTTTTAACATTTTATTTCTTTGAGTTATTATGCCTGTATAATAAAAGGAGGTACGTTATAAAATAAAATGTAACCAGGTGAAAAGTCATTTGCCATTGGTGCATATCTATCACTTACATTGCTAAAATTAGGTTTGCCATGTAAGCACTGTTTGGGTACACGGTGTAATTTATGGCTTACGCAGCTAAAACTATCTTTACTCTGTTAGTAGGGCTTAGGTACAGCTTAAAAGTAATAGCTTACATAGCTAAACTCCAATTTACCATGTAAGTAATGCTTGGTTGCACCGTAAAATAAAGTTGGTACCAAGCAAAAATGAGTTTACACATCTATAAATTAAGTTTAGTAGCCGCCTCATTTGTTAAAAATGAGTTTGCCAATTATCCTTTCGCTAAAAAATGCTTACCACTTAAAAAATAAAAACCACCACTTGTTTTTAGGTTACAGCCACCTGTATATAAAACCGTTGCTTAACTTTTTTTAGTAAGTGTTAAATTACGGTTTTGGCACATGGCTTGAAAATACTAGGGTAACGGTTACTTAAGGCCATTGAGGCCCTCGAAATGCCAAAGTAAATAAGTAAATAAAAAAAATAAAATGATGAATCCACCAAAGCAAAACAGTAACATCTTGCAAAGAGTAGCAGGGCAAAATTAAGCAAGCGGGTTTTTATATAAACGATTCACGATAGCAAACGTTTTTAAAAATAATAACATATAAAATTATCTGCCATTACATATAACGCATAACATCATGTAAAGGCATACAAAAAAGAAAAAAAATGACAAGTTCAAGATTCATACCCTCATCAGATAATGATAAGGTAGTTTGGTTAAATAACTTTTCCACCAAACTTGGTACTTACGCTGCCAATGTGGGCGTAACAGCTGCCGAAGTAACAGCTATTCAAAAAGATGCTTCCATGTATCAATATATTGTTAACCTGCAAGAAATTTACAAGCAAACCTTGCAAAACATTACCGGATACAAAAACCTATTAAAACATGCCGTAGGGCAACAACACCTCAGTGCCGTTATACCAGCCTTGCCAAGTTTAGGTACAGCACCGACATCGGTACCCGAAGGTGTTTTTGATAGGGTTAGCAAATTAGCAGTGCGCATAAAAGCCAGTGTAAATTATACCGATAACATAGGTGCCGATTTAGGCATTGTAGCGCCTACAGTAAGTTTTGATGCTAGCACCTTGCAACCCGATATTAAAATTAAGTTAGATGCCGGACGCCCACACCTTAAATGGATTAAAGGCGAAGCAGATGCCTTAGATTTGTATGTGGATAGAAACGATGGCAATGGCTTTGTGTTACTAGGTCGCTTAATGCGTAACGAGTACATCGATATTGCCACACTAGCTGCTAATAAGGTAATAGATGAATGGCACTACAAAGGCATATATGTTATTGCCGATCAGCCCATAGGTTTATTCAGTGCAGTTAGTAGCATAAGTGTAAAAAAAGTGTAGTATAAGTCAGCTACCAAAAAAGCCCTTTGTTTTCACAGAGGGCTTTTTTTATTTCCATATTTTATTATACCTTGTATTGGTTTATGAAACATACCCGCGTTTTAGTTTTTATCATATTAAGCTTAATGGGCTTTAGCTCTTTTTGTTCGGTTGAGCAAGATTCTTCAGTGCTTTTTAAAAACTTGAGCAAAGCTACCAACCCGCAACAAAAAATTGAAGCTAATGTAAAATTGGCCAAGTACTTTTTAACGGTTGATGTGTACAGAGCTAAAAACTACGCTGCTGTTATTAATGATTTAGCTGCCAAAACCGATAACGAATTAGCACAAGCCGATGCTATGTTTATTGAGGCCGAAGCAAATTATTTACTTGGTAATTACGATGAGTGTAAAATACAGTACACACAGGCATTGCCCTTATACAAAAAAGTAAAACACCAAATAGGTATTGCCGAAGTTTATGCAGGTTTAGGAAAACTGGCTTATAAGTTAGATGAGTTAAGCGCCTCGCTTACATACTATACCGATGCCTTAAAAATATTTGAAGAAAAAAATTATAAAGATGGTTTAGCCGGCACTTACATAAACCTGGCGTTGTTGTACGAAGATTCAGGCAATTTTCCGCAAGCCATTGAGTTTTATAAAAAGGCCCTTAAAATTTCCGAAGAAAATCATGATATAGTTGCCGAAGCAAGTTGTTACACCAACCTAGGTAATATTTATACCTCTCAAAAAAAATATAACCAGGCTATTCAATCGCTCGAAAAATCATTACAACTCAAACGCCAAATTGGTAACAAAAAAGGGGAGGGCACATCTTTAAATAATTTAGGTGCCACTTATTACGAGATGCATGAGATGGATAAGGCCCTTAATTATTTTCAGCAAGCCTATGATATTTACATGGCCATTGATGATAAAAAAAGTAGCTTCCCATCATGCAACAACATAGGTTCTATTTACTACGAGCAAAAACAATACGATAAAGCCTTAGGTTATTTTGATAGAGGTTACGAAATTGCCAATCAACTGGGTTCATTATCCAAGCAAATTTATGCTCTCGAAAATTTAACCATGCTGCATCGCGATATGGGAAATTTTCAGAAAGCAGTTGACTACAGCGTGTTATGTTGCCAGTTAAAAGATACCTTATATAATAAAGATCAGGCAGAAATTAATGCCGAAATGCAAACAAAATTTGCGTCAGAAAAAAAGCAACAAGAAAACGAAATATTAAACTTACAGGTAAAGAGCGAGTCGTTTATGAAAACGATTTTCATTATCCTAACGGCTTTCTTTTTAGTGGTGGCATTTTTTATTTTCAGAGGCTTACGTCAAAAACAAAAAATCAATTTAGCACTCGAAGAAAAAAATAAAATTATTGAAGAACAAAAGCAAACGGTCGAGCATCAAAAACACATTGTCGAAGAACAGAATAAAGATATTACCGATAGTATCAGATATGCCGAACGCATACAGCAAGCTATTTTACCACCCGATAAATTTTGGAATGAATTGTTTCCGCAATCCTTTGTGTTTTATCAACCTAAAGATATTTTGAGTGGCGATTTTTATTGGATTGAACAAAAAGGCGATTTGGTATTTGTAGCAGCTGCCGATTGCACGGGGCATGGTGTACCGGGCGCTTTAATATCAATTGTAAACTACAATTTATTAAACAAAGCTGTACTCGAAAAAGATTTAAACGACCCTGCCGATATTTTAAATTATGTCAATCATCAGCTAACTGTTTCTCTTCATCAAACCTATCAGGAGTCTTCTATCAGAGATGGGATGGATATTTCCTTATGTGTGATAAATACTAAAACATTGGCAATGAATTTTGCCGGGGCTAATAACCCTATATATGTTGTAAGTAATGGCGAGTTAACACAACATAACGCCGATAAGTTTCCGGTAGGTGCCTTTATTGACGAGCAAATACAAAGCTTTAGCTCTAGTAAAATACAACTACAACAAAACGATGTAATTTATTTGTTTTCAGATGGCTATGCCGATCAGTTTGGTGGACCAAAAGGTAAAAAATTTAAATACCAACAATTAAAACATCTTTTAATTGAAAATTATCAAGCCTCAATGCTTGAGCAAAGAGAACAATTGAAAACTCAGTTTACTTTATGGAAAGGTAAGCTAGAGCAAATTGATGATGTGTTGGTAATTGGTATACGAGTATAATTTATGCATCTAGCTTTCGGTAAGCTTCTTCATCTCCATACTCAATAAAATCTTTATGATGGGCAGGTGCAATAAACTCAGCATCAGCCTTGTGTTTAATACCGCACCAGTATTTTTCGGTTTCGCCGGCAACTGCAGAAACATAATGTAATAAACCATTTACATAACCACAGTACATGCAATTTAGTTTTTCAAAAGCATCTAAATAGGATAGTTTATGACGGTCAATTTTTATATACTGACTTCTTTTAACATAAGGAATACCATAGGCCCAAAAACAAATGCGGTGGTATATTTCAACCCATATATCTAATACAACAATAGGGATGATTAAACTGTAAATAACAGGCATTACAGGTATTTGAAAAATGATTCGGTTTTTATGTTGTTTTGATTGCATAATAGAGTTTTTGCTAAAGTATAGATTTATACTTAATCGCAATTTCGCTTTTTCGATTTAGCAATCATATTTAGTTATGAACAGTCCTAAAAACAAAACCCTTTGTTATATAACAAAGGGTTTTAAAAAATATAAATACAACTATAAACTAGTGGCCATCACCCATAATACGAACCGTGATGTTATCCATATCATCGTTTAATTTTAATTGACACGCTAAGCGAGATGTATTGGTAATGTTTGGCAAGGTATCCAACATGGCATATTCATCGTTACTGATTTCGTGTAACTTATCAAAGCCATTTAATACTTCAACATGGCAGGTGGCACATAAAGCCATACCGCCACAAGTTGCTAAAATATCATAATCATTCCCTTTTAAAAATTCCATTAAGCTTAAACCCATATCGGTTGGAGCATCAAGTGTTGTTATTGTATTATCCGGATTTTGAATATTTATTTTAATATCTGTCATAGTGGTGCAAAAATAAAAAATCCCTCGGTATTTGAGGGATTTTTTTGTGAAAGATTATTGTGTGATAATAGTCTAAAATTCGCTTACACCATTTACAGTTGTGTATTTCATGGTGTATTTAATACCAGGATTCATGTATTTGTAGGCACTGTGGCTCATTAAAGCTGCCTCATGAAAACCACATAAAATTAATTTTAATTTGTTTTTGTAAGTATTAATATCTCCAATGGCATATACTCCTTCAATGTTAGTTGAGTAATCATCGGTATTAACCTCAATGGCATTTTTATCAATATTTAAATTCCATTTTTCAATGGGTCCTAATTTCGGGCTTAATCCAAATAACGGAATTAAATGATCAGTAGCAATAGCCGTTTTTTCTTGTGTTTTAGCATTAATCATCGATACTGATTCTAATTTATCAGTTCCGTCAACGCTAGTTAAATTAGTATTTAATAATAATTTAATTTTTCCTTCTTCAGCTAATTTCATCACTTTGTTAACGCTATCAGGCGCACCTCTAAACGATTCGCTGCGGTGTACTAATGTTAACTCAGAGCAAACTTCGCTTAAAAAAATAGTCCAGTCCAATGCACTATCGCCACCACCTGCAATTACCATGCGTTGTCCGCGGTATTTCTCAGGGTCCAAAATCATATAATTAATACCTTTGCCGTTTTCAAAACGAGTTAAACCTTCTACCTCTGGTTTACGTGGCTCAAAGCAACCTAAACCACCGGCAATTACCACCACTTTAGCTTGTATTTCAGTACCCATATTGGTTACTAATCTAAAGTCGCGTTCGTCGCGTTTTTCAAGCGTTTCAATACGTTCGCCTAATGTAAAAGTAGGATGAAAAGGCTCGGCCTGTTTCATTAAATTATCTATTAACTCTTGAGCCAATACCGTTGGGTATCCCGGAATATCGTAGATAGGTTTTTTAGGGTAAATTTCAGATAACTGCCCACCAACTTGTGGTAAGTAGTCAATTAAATGGCAGCGCATTTTTAATAAGCCTGCTTCAAAAATGGCAAATAATCCAACCGGACCAGCTCCAACAATCGCAATATCAGTCGTAATCATGTTTTTATATTTCGTAAAAAATCGAGTGCAAAGTTACTAAATACAACAATACAAAAAGGTAAAAGTTTATTAACCGTTTAATTCCTCCTGTTGTTTACAAAAGGCTGTTATTTCCTCAAAAAAGGCAAAAAACTCTTGCTCAAGGTCATCATAATGGTCCTTTAAAATAGGAATTGCCAAATCTAGCTGATACCTATGCCTGATGCGGTGGCTAAGGTGATTTAAAACAGTTTCAATGCCTTCAATGCTCGAGTAGTTTACCAAAACATTACGCTCGGTCATGTATTGGTAAAAGCGTTTGGCAGGCTCAGGTAAAAAATGATGATTATCATTTAATAATTGATAAATACCTGTGCTATAATCTTGTAAAGATAAATCAGAGTACAAATGAAAGTTTTTAGCTAAATAATGGTCGTAAATAATATCCATTAATACGCCATTGTACTTGCCAAAATCCTTTGTAAAGCGGTATTTACTGGTTAAAAAAATAGGATGCGAATCGGTAAAAACATCAATTTTTCGATGTAAGGTAATTCCTTTAATAATGCCGGGTGTTAAACCATCAAACCGATTGCCTATAACTGAGTCGGCAATATAGTTCCCAATAATTAAATCGGGATTATTAAAAGATAAAACGCTATGTGCTAAATAATTCAACGAATACGAATATAGCACGAATATACGATTCTGTGTTTGTTAGGTTTCGTATATTCGTAAAAAAATTGGAGTAATAAATGAATACGTTTTTTGGGATTATTCAAAACAATGCCGCTATTTTAAATGAAGAAGAGTCGCTTCATTGCGTAAAAGTATTAAGGCATAAAGTAGGCGATACGATTTGTGTTATTGATGGTAATGGTACCCGAGCAATTGGTAAAATAGAAGCCGCTCATGCCAAGCAATGCGCGGTGTCTTTAAGCCAAAAAGAAGTAGTAGCTAAAACCAGAAATTATTATTTGCACATTGCCATTGCTCCAACTAAAAACATTGAACGCATTGAGTGGTTTGTGGAAAAAGCCGTTGAAATAGGGGTAGATGAAATTACATTTATCCGCTCTAAAAACTCAGAGCGCACGGTTATTAAAGACGATAGAATTAGAAAAGTAGCCGAAAGCGCTGTTAAACAAAGTCAGCAAGCATACATCCCAAAAATAAATAGTTTAACAGAGTTTAAAGATTTTATGAAAACGGCTACTGCCGATATAAAATTGATTGCTCATTGCGAAGAGGATAAAAAAGAAAATATAAAAAACTATATAGTAAGCGATAAATCGCATTTAGCTTTAATTGGCCCCGAAGGCGATTTTACTAAAGAAGAAATTGAACAGGCCTTATCAGCTAATTTTAAACCAGTAGCCTTAGGAGATAACCGCTTAAGAACCGAAACGGCCGGCCTTTATGTATGTGGGGCATTGGCAGTTATAAATGCTAAGTGAATTAACGTATTTTAGGATTAAACAGTACAATAAAACGCGCATATTAACGTATGTAATTAAAAGACTTTATGGAAAAAACAATCATACTTTGGGCCGACGATGAAATTGATTTATTAAAGCCTCATATTTTATTTTTAAATGCAAAGGGTTACGAAATTATTACAGCCTTAAGTGGCGATGAAGCCATTGATATTGTTAAGGAAAATAAAGAATTATCGGCTGTTTTGCTTGATGAAAATATGCCAGGTATTTCGGGGCTTGAGGCTTTAACTAAAATAAAGCAATTAAAATCAGATTTACCGGTAGTAATGATTACCAAAAGCGAAGAAGAGCATATTATGGAAGATGCCATTGGTAGTAAAATTGCCGATTATTTAATTAAACCAGTTAATCCAAATCAAATTTTATTGTCGCTTAAAAAAGCCTTAGATAATAAACGTTTAGTATCAGAAAAAACGAATACAGAATACCGAAAAGAGTTTGCTCAAATTGGCATGACATTATCTGATAACCTTAACTGGCAAGAGTGGCAAGAGGTATTTAAAAAAATTGTGTATTGGGAGCTTGAGATGGATAAAGCTCACGATAAAGGCATGTTAGATGTTCTGAAAATGCAAAAGGCTGATGCCAACTTACAGTTTTTTAAATTCATCGAAAAAAAATACATCAATTGGTTAAATGGTACCGATAAAAATCCACCAACCATGAGCCATACATTGTTAAAGAACAAATTCTTCTCTAATCTAGATAACAACCCTTGTACGTTTTTAGTAGTGATTGATAACTTACGTTACGATCAATGGAAAGTGATACAACCCATTATTCAAGATTACTTTAAGGTAGATAACGAAGAAATGTTTTTCAGTATTTTACCTACAGCAACTCAGTACGCGCGTAATGCTTTGTTTTCGGGCTTATTACCTAGCGAAATGGAAAAACGTCATCCCGATTTATGGAAAAATGATGAAGACGAGGGCGGAAAAAATTTACATGAAGAAGAGTTTTTACAAGCACACTTAAAGCGTTTTGGTAAAGATGTGAAAATGAGCTATAACAAAATTACCAATTTTGCTGCGGGTAAAAAGTTAGCTGATAACATGTCGAAT
>Ga0208882_1001205_pt1 | contig 10362 bp, 8 predicted proteins | sample LakWasMet14_LOW5_2_FD_183862 | JGI IMG/M metagenome (GOLD analysis project Ga0208882, IMG submission 183862) | Freshwater sediment methanotrophic microbial communities from Lake Washington under simulated oxygen tension - Sediment Metagenome... | ecosystem: Environmental > Aquatic > Freshwater >...
AGGTTCTGTAATTATAGATGTTAGTATTGATCAAGGTGGAGTATTCGAAACATCTGATGTAACGAATCATACAAAACCAATTTTCAGAAAACACGGTGTTATTCACTACTGTGTTCCAAATATTCCATCACGTGTAGCACGCACCGCCTCTTACGCTTTTAGTAATATATTTCAACAGATATTATTAAATATGGGAGATGAGGGAGGTTTTGATAGTTTGGTGAGAAAAGATTCAGGCGTTAGAAATGGCGTATATATTTATAATGGCATTTTAACCAACCAATTCTTAGGAGAAAACTTTAATTTACCATTTAAGGACATTAACCTTTTAATGGCAGCAATGTAAAACTAAATCAGATTCAAGTAGCAATTCATTTTGCTGCTTAAATCTAAAAATTGAACTTATGAATTTTTGGCAGCGTGTACGTTTCTTTTTGGTAGGATTTATTCCTGGTTGTATTATTTTATTTTTTATTGTAAGTAAAAAAGGTTGTAGTAGTCCTAACGAGTTAAAAATGCTAGAACTGAGTCACCAACATTTACAAGTTGGAGAAAAGGTTAAATGTAAATTGAAATGCTTAGTAATGACTGAAAAGGGTTTTCAAATTAACATGCGAAAATTTGAAGTTAATTACGATTTAAGTGATGTGCATAAAAAACCTTTTGGAGTATACTATTTACAAGGATTAAAAGGGCAAGAAGATCGTTATGAAATGATGGTTGAAGATAAAGATACAATTACTTATGTTGATGATATTAAATTATTAAAGCCAATTGCAAACTGTAATTGTGATACTGTAAAGTAATATGCAACTTAAAACAGATTTATCAAAGTTTAATAATAACTGGTATAAACCAGGCAATTCTGTTAAAAGAATTCTTTGGTATTGTGTAAATGCAACTTTTTTTAATTCAGCATTCCCTATCATGTTTATTAAGCGCGCCTTGCTCAAAATATTTGGTGCTCGTTTAGGTAAAGGCGTAGTTATAAAACCTTACGTTAATATTAAATATCCTTGGCGTTTAAGTATAGGTAACAATGTTTGGATTGGAGAACGTGTTTGGATTGATAATTTAGGTTTTGTAGTATTACATGATAATACATGTGTATCACAAGGCGCTATGTTATTGTGTGGGAATCATCACTATAAAAAAGTAGCATTTGATTTAATAGTAGGAAACATTACTATTGAAGAGGGAGCATGGATAGGTGCTCAGTGCGTAGTTTGTCCGGGAGTAAAAGTTGGAAGTCATTCGGTATTAACAGTAAATAGTGTAGCGACATCTCATCTGGCACCTTGGGGCATATATCAAGGTAATCCTGCTCAACGTATTAAGGAACGTATTATTAAAGCCTGATATGTTAATCTCGTTAAATTTTCTAAAATAATTTAACTTATATCAAAAAGGAATGTACATTTGTGAATAATGATAAAAATCATGTTTACTAATTTTGATTTTAAAATACACTTTGTTTTTACAATTGCCTTTGCTTTTATATTCAGGCTTTTGTTTGTTAATGTGGGATTAGTAAACTCATTGAGTTCATCAAATAATCACAAGCTTGTTAAATCACATTTTTCATCTATTATTAAAAAAAGACGAAAACAAGCCGAACCTGTGGTTGTGAAATCATCTTCCGATAAATACTCAGCCATAGATATGTGCGAAGAAGTATTGGACATAGAGGATGAGTTAGACAGATCTAATACGCCAGCTGTATTGGCTATTTTTTATTCACTTTATAGCGGATTTATCTCTTCAATTAAACAGGTAATCCCATTCGACTATATCAAGTGCGAATTACAACCCAAACGATACCTTTCTTTATCGGTTCTCCGTTTATGATTTCTTGCTAAGTTAGTTTCCTTGCCTGAACATATTATTATGTTTAGCTGAGTCTATTCGCACAATCATTTGTGTGTGATAAATAACTAATCCAATTTGTTGTGATGTTTTTTACATCATACAGTCAAATCATAATTTTTAAAATCTTATCAATTAAATCATAAACTATGAAGAATATAGTTCTCATATCTATTGCTATATGCACGTTAATTTTCACAAGTAGCTGTGGATCTCACAAAGAAGAAAAAGAAGAGGAGGTTAAATTTTTAGTAACAAGTCCTTTAAAAAAAGATACAATAATAAGTCGAAATTATGTTTCGCAAATAAGAGCAATACAACATATAGAAGTCAGAGCTCTTGAAAAAGGGTATCTGGAAAAGATATATGTAGATGAAGGACAGTTTGTGAAAAAGGGACAATTAATGTTCCAGATTATGCCTTTGATTTATAATGCAGAATTACAAAAGGCACAAGCAGAGGTGAATTTCGTTGAGATAGAATATCAAAACACGAAACAGTTATCTGAAAAAAATGTAGTGTCGCCTAATGAGTTAGCATTGGCTAAAGCTAAGTTAGATAAGGCTAAAGCAGAACTTGCATTAGCGCAAACTCATTTACAATTTACTGAAATTAAAGCACCATTTGATGGTATTATGGATCATTTTCAGGTAAGGTTGGGGAGTTTAGTAAATGAAGGTGATTTGCTAACGACATTGTCAGATAACAGTGAAATGTGGGTTTATTTTAACGTTCCTGAAACGGAATATCTTAACTACAAAACTCATGAAACCGAAGAAAATTTAATGAAAGTTAATTTGTTGATGGCAAACAACCAGTTATTTGAATTTCCGGGAGTTGTAAAAACTATTGAAGCTGATTTTAATAACGAAACCGGTAACATCGCTTTTAGAGCAACATTCCCTAATTCTAAAGGTCTATTAAGACATGGTGAAACAGGGAATGTTCAAATGAATATTCCAATCAAAGACGCGATTATTATTCCTCAAAAAGCAACTTACGAAGTGTTAGAGAAAAAATATGTTTTTGTAGTAGATAAAAACAGCGTTGTACATTCTAGAGAAATTAAAATTGCTTCTGAATTACCCGATTTATATATCGTTAAAGAAGGTTTAGCAGAAAATGAACGCATTTTATTAGAAGGGATACGTAAAGTACAGGATAACGATAAGATTACATATTCTTATGAAGCACCGCAATCAGTATTGCCTAAATTAAAAGTATATGTTGAGTAATTCACTTTAAAAAAATAAAATTATGTTTAATAAATTCATTCAACGCCCTGTGCTAGCAATAGTAATATCACTTGTGATATTATTTGTTGGTACATTGGCAATAAAAACGCTTCCTACGTCTCAGTTTCCTGAAGTAGCGCCACCTGTAGTAATGGTAAGTGCATCGTATCCGGGAGCTAGTGCTAAATCATTAGCCGAATCTGTCATTATTCCTTTAGAGCAATCTATTAACGGTGCATGGGGAATGCGTTACATGACATCAGATGCTACTAGTGCCGGTGAGGCGAATATTCAAGTTGTATTTGAACCTGGGACAGATATTAATCAAGCTTTGGTTCAGGTTTCTAACCGTGTGCAACAAGTAACTAACCGTTTACCAATATTAGTTCAACGCGAAGGTGTAGTAATTACACCAGTCATTCCAAGTATGTTGATGTATGTTAACTTATACAGTAAGGATAAAAATGCCGATATGAAGTTTTTATTCAATTATGCGGGGGTTAACATGGTACCGGAGTTACAACGTATTAATGGTATTGGCCAAGTAAGAATATTAGGTAGCCGTCAGTATGCTATGCGCGTATGGCTTAATCCGGATAGAATGCGTGCTTATAAAGTATCACCGGATGAAGTTATGGAAGCTTTAAATGATCAAAGTATTATTGGTAAGCCCGGACGAATAGGGAGAGGTGATGGAAAACAAGCCGAAGCTTTAGAGTATGTATTAACGTACAGCGATCGTTTTAATGATCCAAAACAATACGAAGATGTTATCATCAGAGCTAATGCTAATGGAGAGAACTTAAGATTAAAAGATGTAGCGACAGTATCATTAGGTAGTGAGTATTATGATATCTATTCAAGTATGAATGGACATCCTTCTGCAGCTATGGTATTAAAGCAAACTTATGGCAGTAACGCTAGTGAGGTAATTGCTAAAGTAAAATCAAAGCTTGAAGATTTGAAAAAATCATTTCCTCCGGGCATGGAGTATGAAATTAGTTACGACGTTTCTAATTTCTTAGATGCATCTATTGAAAATGTAGTTCATACTCTTAGAGATGCATTCATTCTAGTTGCTTTGGTAGTGTTTATTTTCTTAGGCGATTGGCGTTCAACGTTAATTCCAACACTAGCAGTGCCAATTTCATTAATAGGTGCATTTTTCTTTATGCAACTATTCGGATTAACCATAAACATGGTTACACTATTTGCATTAGTGTTAGCAATTGGTATTGTGGTAGATGATGCGATAGTCGTCGTGGAGGCAGTGCATGCTAAAATGGAAGAGGAACATCTATCGCCTTACAATGCAGTAAGAAAAGTTATTGGAGAAATTAGTGGAGCCGTTATTGCTATTACCTTATTAATGGTTTCGGTGTTTGTACCGGTGTCGTTCATGACAGGCCCTGTTGGTACTTTCTACCGTCAATTCTCCATTACAATGGCTTCATCTATTGTATTGTCCGGTATTGTTGCTTTAACCGTAACGCCTGTTTTATGTGCCATGATTTTGAAAAACAATCATGGTAAGCCAAGAAAGAAAACATGGATGAATCGTTTTATTGATAGCTTTAACAGAGGCTTCGAAAAACTTACCGGTAAATATGTTGGTTTATTAAAATTAATAGCACACAGAAAACTAATTACAGTAGGTTTATTTGTGGCGTTTGCTTTGGGTATTTTTGGTATCAGTAATAGTTTGCCATCAGGCTTTATTCCAAGTGAGGATCAGGGAATGTTATATGCTATTATTCAAACCCCTCCGGGTTCAACGCTTGAGAGAACCAATGATTTATCTAATAAATTAGTAGATGTCATTAATTCTGTTGAGGGAGTTCAATCTGTTTCTTCCATTGCCGGTTATGAAGTATTAACAGAAGGGCGAGGTTCAAATGCAGGTACATGTTTAGTTAATCTTAAACCTTGGTCAGAAAGAGATCATAGTGTTAGTGAAATTATTCATGAGCTTGAAGAAAAATCAAAAGAAATTCCTGGAGCTACTATTGAGTTTTTTGATCCACCAGCAGTTCCGGGGTTTGGAGCAGCCGGAGGTTTTGCTTTGCAGCTGTTAGATAAAACAAACACTGGTGATTATAAACAGCTTGAAAAAGTCACAACCGACTTTATGAAAGAGCTTAAAAAACGTAAAGAGATTACAGGTTTATTTACCTTTTTCAGCGCTAATTACCCTCAATATGAAATTGAAATTGACAACCAGGCAGCCATGCAAAAAGGTGTTAGCATTGGTAATGCCATGAATACGTTATCAATTTTTGTTGGTAGTACTTATGAGTTAGGTTTTATTAAATACCAACGTTTCTTTAAAGTGTTTGTTCAGGCAGCCCCTGAATTTAGAAAATTACCTACCGATGTTATGAATTTGTATGTTAAAAATGACAAGGGAGACATGGTTCCGTTTTCTTCATTTATGCGTATAAAAAAGAAACAAGGTGCTAATGAAATTAATCGCTATAACATGTATAATACTGCAGCTATTAGAGGTGGGCCGGCCAATGGGTTCAGTAGTGGCGAAGCTATTAATGCTGTAAAAGAGGTTGCGCTAAAAACATTACCACATGGTTATGATATTGATTGGGCTGCTTTATCTTATGATGAAACACGAAGAGGAAATGAAGCTATTTACATTTTCATTATTGTGTTAGTGTTTGTGTATTTCGTTTTAGCAGCTCAATACGAAAGTTTCATTATTCCATTATCTGTAGTGTTCTCATTACCAGCCGGTGTATTCGGTTCCTTCTTGTTAATTAAAGGAATGGGGCTTGCCAATGATATTTATGCTCAGGTAGGATTGGTAATGTTAGTTGGTTTACTTGGGAAAAATGCTGTTTTAATTGTTGAGTTTGCAGTGCAGAAACAACGTATGGGAGCATCGGTTTTAGATGCTGCTATAGAAGGCGCAAAAGTTCGTTTCCGTCCAATCTTAATGACATCCTTTGCATTTATTGCTGGGTTAATACCATTAGTAATTGCACATGGAGCCGGAGCTATTGGTAATCGTACTATTGGCGCTTCTGCTTTGGGTGGTATGTTGTTTGGAACTTTGTTCGGAGTAATTATAGTGCCCGGTTTGTATTACATATTTGGCTCAATGGCAAAAGGACGTAAACTTATTAAAAATGAAGATGACAGTTCTTTATCAGAAGATTTAGTACATCATTTAGATACTTTTCCTCAACCTAAAGATAATGAAGACAATGATTAAGATAATAAATTATAAATATGTTACTGTGCTGCTAATATCATTCGTATTAGCAGCATGTACAGGCCCAGCTTTAGTTAAGAAAACAGAAAACAAACAGGTGCCTAAAAGCTTCTTGGCTTCAACCGATTCAACGAATATCGCAAAGGTTAAATGGAAGGATTATTTTTCTGATTCGTATTTAACGGCACTGATAGATTCTGCTTTGAGTAAAAACCAAGAGCTAAATATTATACTTCAAGAAATAAACATTGCTAAAAATGAAGTAAGAGCTCGAAAAGGTTTATACTTGCCGACAATAGGTGTTGGAGTTGGAGCAGGTACTGATAAAGTAGGTAAATATACAAGCCAAGGAGCAAGCGATGATGTTAATGAAATTACCCCTGGGAAGAAAGTACCTAACCCATTATCAGATTTATTGTTAGGCGTTAATGCCTCATGGGAAGTAGATATTTGGAAAAAGCTTCGTAATTCAAAGAAATCAGCAGTTCATAGCTATTTGTCTTCTATAGAAGGTAAAAACTTTATGGTTACAAACCTGATTTCAGAAATAGCTAATTCTTACTATGAATTATTAGCTCTGGATAATCAACTAGAGATTTTAAAGCAGAATATTGAAATTCAGAAAAACGCTTTAGAGATAGTTAAAATTGAAAAAACTTCGGCAAGGGTAACGGAGTTAGCTGTTAAAAAATTTGAGGCAGAGGTCTTGAGAAATCAAAGTCATCAGTATTACATTCAGCAACAAATTATTGAAACTGAAAATAGAATCAATTTCTTAGTTGGCAGATTCCCTCAACATGTTGATAGAGATTCAAAAAGCTTTATGAATACTTCTATCGATTCAATAAGTGGAGGAATTCCATCTCAGTTGTTGAGTAATCGTCCGGATATAAGACAAGCAGAGCAACAATTAATGGCCGCTAAATTAGATGTGAAAGTTGCTAAAGCAGAATTTTATCCGTCGCTTCGAATTACAGGAGGATTAGGTTATAGAGCATTTAATCCACAATATTTAATTCAAACACCACAGTCTTTAATATATTCTGTGGCAGGCGACTTAATAGCTCCGTTAATTAATCGAAATGCCATTAAAGCCAGTTATTATTCGGCTAATTCAAAACAAATACAAGCTGTTTATAATTATGAGCGCAGTATTTTAAAGGCTCATATTGAAGTAGTGAATCAATTATCTAATATCAATAATTTAAAAACAAGTTTTGATTTAAAGCAAAAACAAGTTGATGCTTTAACGCAATCAATTGATATTTCAACTATTTTATTTAAGTCAGCCAGAGCTGATTATATGGAAGTGTTGATGACACAACGAGATGCTTTGGAATCAAAATTTGAATTGGTTGAAACCAAAATGCAACAGTTAAATGCTAAGGTAAATATTTATAGAGCCTTAGGTGGAGGTTGGCGTTAGGTGCAGTTGTTTTGTTTGTTTAAAAAGCCACACTATGTGTGGCTTTTGTTTTTAAATTAATGATATCAATCACATAGAAAAATCATGAAGTGTGATTGTTGTCAATTATGATTTATGCCCATGATGGAAGGTGGGATTTGTTTACCTTTGTGTGATTAAAAACACAGTACAATGTCTTCTACAACAACAGCATTTCCTTCAGATATAGAAATAGCACAATCTGCTAATATTCAACATATAAAACACATTGCTCAAAAGTTATATATTACCGAAGATGATTTATATTATTTCGGTAAATACAAAGCCAAGTTGCCTTTACATTTAATTAATGAAAATAAGATCAAACAATCAAAACTGATTTTAGTTACGGCTATTAACCCAACACCTGCAGGCGAAGGAAAAACAACAGTTTCGGTTGGCTTGACAGATGGCTTGTGTAAAATTGGTAAAAAAGCTGTGGCGGTTTTAAGGGAACCATCATTAGGTCCGGTATTTGGAATGAAGGGCGGAGCAGCTGGTGGAGGCTATTCTCAGGTTATTCCCATGGAAGATATTAACTTACATTTTACCGGTGATTTTGCTGCGGTTGAAAAAGCTAATAATTTATTAGCAGCGTTAATTGATAACAACCTTCAAAATAAAAAATACAGTTTAAATATCGATTCTCGAACCATCACTTGGAAACGCGTAATGGACATGAATGACAGAGCGCTTCGTCAAATTGTTGTAGGATTAGGTGGAACTCAAAATGGTATACCGCGTGAAGATGGCTTTAACATCACTCCGGCATCTGAGGTTATGGCTATTTTATGCATGAGTTCCAATTTTGAAGATTTGAAACAACGCTTAGGAAATATTTTTATTGGTTACACGTATGATAAAAAGCCTGTTTTTGCTCGTGATTTAAAAGCAGAAAATGCCATGGCTATATTACTGAAAGATGCTATTTGTCCTAATTTAGTTCAAACACTCGAAGGAAATCCAGCTATTTTGCACGGAGGTCCATTTGCAAACATAGCTCAGGGCACTAATACTATTTTAGCAACTAAAATGGGATTGTCGTTAGCAGATTATGTTGTAACGGAAGCAGGATTTGGAGCAGATTTAGGCGCTGAAAAGTTTTTAAATATCAAATGTGGTTATTCTAAATTAAAACCTAATGCAGTAGTTATAGTTGCTACAATAAGAGCATTAAGACACCACGGAGGAGCAACTAAAGACGAATACAACACATCAAGTGTAGAACGAGTAAAAGAAGGATTTAAAAATTTAGAAAAGCATATTGAAAATATCTTAAAGTTTGGTATAAAATCGGTTGTGGCTATAAACCATTTTCCAAATGATACACAGGAGGAAATTGATTTATTAAAACAATTGTGTGCTCAACATGGTGTAAAAGCAATTGTGTCTTATGGTTTTGCTAACGGAGGCAAAGGAACAGCTGATTTAGCAGAAGTTGTTGCAGAATTAGCAAACGAGAATAATGACTTTAAACCTTTATATAATTGGAGTGAAACCGTAGAAAATAAAATAGCCAAAATTGCCACTGATATTTACGGGGCTGATGGAGTAGAGTATAGCTCTAAAGCTCGCACACAATTAAAAACAATTAAAGATTTAGGTTTAGATGCTTTACCAATATGCATGGCCAAAACTCAAAAATCATTGTCAGATAATGAACAAAAAATCGGACGACCTATTGGTTTTAAAGTAACTGTTCGTGAGTTTGAATTTGCATCGGGTGCCGGATTTATCATTCCTATTTTAGGTGATATGATGCGTATGCCTGGGTTGCCAAATATTCCAGCTTCCGAAAACATGTTTATTGATAAGAATGGAAAAATCTCAGGATTGAGTTAGTTGTTTTTACTTTTAATAAAATAGAATAATTAAAAGTGTTTAGGAAATAGCTTTTATTTAACACGTATATATAGTTGTCTTGCAACTACTTTCTTTTCTGGATCTTTTGTATTTCTTATGATTTTACCTTCTAAAATTAATGTATCTTTTGTAACATAAATAATTTTGGTGGTACCTTTTCTATCTCCTTTACTCACTATTTTATTCCCTCTGTACTTTAAATACATCTTTCCTTCTCTAAATGGAGTTAATTTACGTAATGTGTCCCAAGGATATAATTTAGTCTCGACTTTATCATTATTTAAATTAAAATATCCAACTACTCTCCAGCCATTTGGATCGCCAACAATTGTTTTATAATCTACAGGCAGTTCTTTTTTTGTAGGGAAAAATAATTTTTTTGTCAATTTGGTTTGTGCTGATAAATTAATTGTTATCAAAGCGAATATAAAGATGAGTATCTTCATGAGATTACCAATAAAATTAATACCAGTTTACTTTTAGGAAAACAGAATCATCAATTTGTATGGTATTGTCTTTTGAATAAAAGTAAATTTGATGACCAAGTTTTGTCTCGGCAAAATATTCAAACCCATAGCCATTAAAAAACACATTGGTTACAGTTACTTCAATGTGAGCTTTGGCTTTAGCATCCACTATTTGCAATTGATTTGGCCTAATGTATGTTTGAGTTTTGGGTAATTTAATTTTTGAAGAGGTTAAATCATCTTGTTCCAACACAAAGTAGC
>Ga0208882_1001206_pt1 | contig 10355 bp, 8 predicted proteins | sample LakWasMet14_LOW5_2_FD_183862 | JGI IMG/M metagenome (GOLD analysis project Ga0208882, IMG submission 183862) | Freshwater sediment methanotrophic microbial communities from Lake Washington under simulated oxygen tension - Sediment Metagenome... | ecosystem: Environmental > Aquatic > Freshwater >...
CTGGCTCGGAACGCGCCGGACAACGGGCGGCCGTCATTCAAACCTTGCTCGGCACCGCCAAGCTCAATGGCCTCGATCCGGCTGCCTGGTTGAAAGACACCTTGGAAAAGCTCCCCGCCTGGCCCAATAGCCGCATCGACGAGCTGCTGCCTTTCGGTTCTGTCGATTAAATCATAGCGGTAACGGTCTCACTATGTGGTGTGGCTGGGCGCTTACGAAAGAACCGGTCCGGCAATGGTCTGGCTACCCGGCCAGCTTTGTTCGATACTTTTGTAGGCTTGCTGACGCCAACCTACGCGCTCGCCCACCAAATCCAACATAAAAGATTGCGGCAAAATCAAACATAAAATCAGGAAAAGAATAATGCCCGGCTTAAAATAAAAACTTTGTCTCATGACTCGTGACTCCTTTGGTTTATGGTCACGGTACACTCTACGCAGTCGTTATGCAGATACGGCAAAGAAAATGTGGAAAATAACAGTGGTGGATGTGCAGATTTAGTGCAGTGGTTTATATTCCATGCAATTACCCTTGCGAACTGAATCCAAGTGATGAAAAAACGGCTACTTTAACAAGCGACAGAACCGCCGAAGATTTTCAGGGAATCGTGCAGCGGTATAGGATTTATTTACGGTATGAATCGGTGGAAATAAAAGCTTACTTATTCAAGCTAATCTGCCTTCTGACTGGCATCCTAAGCTTTATTTACTGCTTACTGGAATCAGGAAAGCGCCAACCGAGTAAGCAACTGCATCTTTAATGGTATCAAATGACTTGTCCAGGGTGTCGCTATTACTCACGTCTTTGATAACATGATGACCGTCATTATTCAGCACTATTTCAATTTTCGTTAGTTTTTGGTAATTCTTTAACTATCTTCATTATCATCTCCTCAATTTATTAATTTTATGTAATTCTCATCCATATTCGGCTCGCCATAATCCGGATGCTCGTTCTCTACGCCACCATCATATAGCCTTAGATGATTGGCGGGGTGCCCCTGAGTTGCTTTACCAATCCCCATGCCTGCCATGGTCTTCAATGAATTTACTTATCCCTGTCGATTCGCTGGTTATTTCAAAAAAGAAGATTTCAGCCTGTCCTTTGGATTCAAACCCTTCCACCGAAACTTCAAATTCTGTGGCTTCCTGTATTAAATTATCGTCCTCATCATACTCGGCGTTAAGCCCATAGCAGTCACCATAAACGCCATTGATAAGGTTGTCGTAAACTGCTAAATAACGATCATCTTCTGACGAATAATCCTCATCAGGCGTCCATGCAGCAAAAGGCGTTTGGTGCAATTGAGCGAATTTTTTAGCTATTTGTATTTTTTGGCTGTCGCTGATCATTTTTATATACGGTTAGTTATTTGTGGATTAACTGTCATCATCTTAGACCTTGATGCGATAAATATCGGTTATGGGATGAATTTACTAGTTCCTGACTCGTGGAAGTTCGGTTTAAAAAGCTTTTAACTCTTGCGCCTCAACATTAGTGCGTCACAATCTATGCCTTCAATCAAAAAAACCATAGAAGAGTGTTTCTATCTACGTTGGAGTTAAAAGCTCACCGGGATCAATATAAAACATCCTACTCCAGGGCTGCGGCTTACTGTCGTCGTATTGCCAAAACAGCGGAAACAAGCTACGGATAACAAAATGCAAATGGGGCGGTTTCCCTTGTGCGTTACCGGTATTGCCGACAGTACCGATAGTTTCGCCCATTCTGACAAATCGCAAACTGCGGGCATCAATCTTCTGCAAATGGGCGTAATAATAAATACGCCATTTCGCACCCAATATCGCTACTATATTGCCGCCAATGTCATTAAAACCAGTATAGACCACTACGCCGCTACTTGAAGCCAATACCGGAACTCCTTCTTTGGCGAAAATATCTATGCCTTTATGAGTTCCGGAACGTCCCCAAGGATGATACCAGAAGGATTTCGGATTCCAATCGGCGGCGCTTGCGCCCGCTACCGGAATCTTATGGCTTGTCGGAATCAGAAAGCCAACGCCAATCACTAGGACTAAAAGAAGCGAAGGTGTCATTTTCATAGCGTTGTATATCACTTTGCGCTTGGTGAATATCCTGACCTGCCAATACTTGCTGTATTACCGTAGCGCATTTACTTTATGTAGCGCCGAATCATCCTAAATTTCATATAAGTTAAACAAAAAAAGGGACTGTGACGAATCACAATCCCTTTTTTCACCCTTAAGCAGCCTTTTGGTAAGGGCTGCAAACAAAACTCGGGTTATTCTACTTCAACTTCTTTCATACTCAATCTGACGCGGCCTTGGCGGTCTATTTCAAGTACTTTGACTTTGACTACATCGCCTTCATTGAGTCTGTCGCTGACTTTATCAACGCGCTCATCCGAAATTTGCGAAATATGAACCAAGCCGTCTTTACCAGGAAGTATGGTAACGAATGCGCCGAAGTCCATTAATCTGACTACTTTGCCTTCGTAAACTTTACCGACTTCAACTTCTGCGGTAATTTCTTCGATCAGACGACGCGCTTCTTCACCGGCAGCTTTATCAACAGACGCCACTTTCACTATACCATCGTCGGTCAAATCGACGCTGGCACCGGTTTGCTCGGTAATGCTGCGTATAGTTGCGCCGCCTTTGCCGATAACTTCGCGGATCTTTGCCGGATCGATTTTGAAAGTAATGATACGCGGCGCGAAATCGGACATTTCTTCACGGGTGGAGGACAATGCCTTATTCATTTCACCCAGGATATGCAAACGACCGTGTTTTGCTTGATCCAAAGCTGTCTTCATGATTTCTGCGGTAATGCCATCTATTTTGATGTCCATTTGCAGCGCGGTAATGCCGTCTACTGAACCGGCAACTTTAAAGTCCATATCGCCCAGATGATCTTCATCACCCATGATGTCGGACAATACTGCAAAGCTGTCGCCTTCTTTAATCAGCCCCATCGCGATGCCGGCAACCGGTGATTGGATGGGCACACCGGCATCCATTAACGCCAAGCTGCTACCGCAAACTGAAGCCATGGAACTTGAGCCGTTGGATTCAGTGATTTCAGAAACCACCCGAATAGTGTACGGAAATTCATCCATATTAGGTAATACCGCAGCAACGCCACGTTTCGCCAAGCGACCATGGCCAATTTCACGACGTTTTGGCGAGCCGACGAAACCAACTTCGCCAACGCTAAATGGAGGGAAGTTGTAATGCAACATGAACGGTTCTTTGTATTCACCGGCCAACGCATCAATGATTTGCGCATCACGTTGTGTGCCTAGGGTTGCAACTACTAACGCTTGAGTTTCGCCGCGGGTAAATAATGCTGAACCATGAGTTCTGGGCAACACGCCGGTTCTGATGGTAATCGGCCTGATATTATCTAATCCACGTCCGTCAATACGCTTGTTTTCGTTAAGAATAGCGTTGCGGACGATACTGTATTCCAGGTGTTCGATAATGCCGCGTATGTCGCTTTCAGCATACTCGCCATTTGCCGTCAGTTTTTCAACCACGGCATTTCTAATCTCTTTCAATTGTTCTTGTCTAACCAGCTTTTCCGCGACTTGATAAGCGGCCTTAATACCCGCTTCAACTTCTGCAGTTACCAGTTTTTTAAGTTCGACATTAACTTCGGGAGCTACCCACTCAACAACGCCTTTACCCGCAGCTGCTGCAAATTCGTTAATGGCGTTAATAGCGACCTGCATTTGCTGGTGACCGAATAAAACCGCACCCAGCATCACTTCTTCCGACAGATTGTCAGCTTCAGACTCAACCATTAAAACAGCATGCGCTGTTCCGGCAACAACCAATTCCAGTCGTGATTCCTTTAAAGTGTCAGGAGTTGGATTTAATAAATATTCTCCGTCCTTATAACCTACAGTGGCTGCGCCTACTGGACCGTTAAAAGGCAAACCTGAAACTGCCAAGGCGGCGGAAGCGCCCAACAAAGCTGGAATTTCGGGATTAACTTCAGGATTAAGCGATACGACTGTTGCAATGATTTGAACTTCGTCAGTATAGCCCTCTGGGAAAAGAGGACGAATAGGCCGGTCAATCAGACGAGACGTTAATGTCTCATTTTCACTGGGGCGTCCTTCTCTCTTGAAAAAGCCGCCAGGAATCTTACCGGCTGCATAAGCTTTTTCTTGATAATTAACAGTCAGCGGGAAAAAATCGCCGCCGTTTGGCTGTTTTTTACCGACGACGGTGACCAACAGTGTCGTACCATCTACGTCGATCATGACAGCGCCGTGTGCTTGACGTGCTATTTCACCAGTTTCTAATTTAACGAGTCGATCGCCGTACTGAAATTCTTTCCTGATAGGGTTCACTATAAGGTTCCTTTGTGTAGAGGTTGTTTAAAAATTTGTTCAATCCATGAAATGTTAAAACAGAAACGGCACAAAAACTCTGTGCCGTTTCTTTGTTCATATTACTTACGCAATCCGAGACGTTCAATCAAAGTACGGTAACGATTTACGTCTTTTTTTCTCAAATAATCCAGTAACTTACGGCGTTGATTAACCATGCGCAACAATCCACGACGAGAGTGGTTGTCTTTTTTGTGTTCAGCAAAATGCGGTGTTAAATGCGTGATGTGTGCTGTCAATAAAGCAATCTGTACTTCAGGGGAACCGGTATCGGTTTCTGATTGGCGATACTCTTCTACGACCGCTTTTTTTTGTTCTGCAGTAAATGGCATTTGTAATCCCTATTTAGATTAAAAATTAAAATAAAGCCGCCAATATGGCGACTCCTTAAGTACACTGTTTCCACGATAGGGTGTAGAAACAAATGTATTCTTTCTGTCTGAGAATATATATTCAGAGCAGTTCGTTACTCAAATTGAATAACTTTTTCGGCGCTAGTTTACCATCCCTTAGCATTTCCCCCAAGCCTAAAAAGACTGCGTCATTGTACATGCGCACTGTACCTTGCCCACTTTGGGGGGATGCCTTCGCTCCATACGCCACGGACCCACCGACGGGCAAAAAATGAAGTGACTGGCCGTGCTTTATGCAAATTGTCTGTTCATCAGACAGCTGCACAGCAGGCAAAGCTTCCAGCGGTTTATCGACATTAATCAGGCATTGCATCAAACTCTGCTGATCCATTGCCGTCAATTGTTCGATGGTTTTGGCATCTTGAATCTTGAATTGACCCGCTTCCAGCCGACGCAGTTCCTTTACCGTACCGCCGCAACCCAAAGCGTGGCCAATGTCTTCTGCCAGAGAACGAATGTAGGTGCCTTTTGAACAAAATACGTCCAGCATCAACAGATCCGACTCCGAAGCTAAAGATTGGGAATCAGTCAATAACTTCAATTCAAATATGGTAATGCGTCTGGCTTTACGGTCAACGGTTTTGCCTTCCCGCGCTAGCTCATAAAGCTTTTTACCGTCCTGCTTCAAAGCCGAATACATGGGGGGAACTTGATCAATTTCGCCGGTGAACTTTTCCAGACAGGCATGTATGTCATCAATGGATAACTTGGGAACCGGCTTGGTTTGTATAACCGTGCCTTCTCGATCTCCGGTATCGGTCATTACCCCGAGCTGAACAACAACTTGGTATCGCTTATGGTCATCAAGCATCAATGCCGAAACCTTGGTCGCTTCGCCAAAACAAAGCGGCAACAAACCAGTAGCAAGAGGATCAAGGCTACCGGTATGTCCCGCTTTGTTGGCATTAAACAAACGCCTGACTTCTTGCAAAGCTTTGTTGGAAGACACTCCAAGGCGCTTATCCAACAGCAATATGCCGTGAATATTAAGCCCGGACTTGCGTTTACTCACTTGGACTAGCCTTCACCCTTGTCGCGCTTATCCAAATCGCTTAGCAGTTCTGCTACCCGCATACCGGTATCAAACGAATCATCGTAGTAGAAACGCAAATCGGAAATGTGCCTTAAACGCATTCTTTTGGCTAATTCATGACGAATCACAGGCGCCAATTCGTTCAGCAATTTAATATTGGCTTTTTTGCCTTGTTCATCGACATTCAGTACCGTGACATACACTTTTGCCACAGCCAGGTCTTTAGTTACTACAACTTCATTGATAGTAATAAAGCCCAGCCTGGGGTCATCAATATTCCGCTGCAAAATCAGGGAAAGCTCTTTTTGCATCTGTGATGAAACGCGGGCATTGCGGCCAAATTCTTTTGCCATAAGCTTTATATTTCCCGTTTAACTTCTATGCGTTCAAATACTTCGATCTGATCGCCTGGTTGTACATCGTTATAATTTTTTACACCGATACCACATTCCATGCCCATCTTGACCTCAGCTACATCATCTTTAAATCGACGCAAAGATTCCAACTGTCCTTCATAAATCACCACGTTATTACGCAAGACTCGTATAGGCAGGTTCCTCTTCACGAAACCGTCAACGACCATACAACCGGCAACGGCACCGAATTTCGGCGATCTAAATACATCGCGCACTTCAGCCAGACCGACAATCTGTTCCTTAATTTCAGGAGCCAGCATACCGCTGATGGCTTTTTTAACCTCATCAATCGCTTCGTAGATGATGCTGTAGTAATGCAGATCGATGCCTTTTTCTTCAATCAATCTTCGTGCAGCCGCATCAGCCCGAACATTAAAGCCCATCAAGATTGCGCCGGACGCCAATGCTAAGTTCGCATCGCCCTCATTAATACCGCCAACACCACCAAAAACAACTTTAACTTCGACTTCGTCATTCGATAAGCCAACCAAAGAGCTGCGTAACGCTTCCAAACTGCCTTGAACGTCCGTTTTAAGTACTAAATTGACGCTGGCAATTTCGCCTGTGGTCATTCTGGAGAATACTTCATCCAGTTTAGAAGCTTGCTGTACGGCATGACGAGACAGTTTTTTGCGTTCCTCACGATGCTTCGCCAAATCTTTGGCAATACGTTCGTTTTGCACAACCAGAAATTCATCACCGGCATTCGGCGTACCGGACAGCCCTAAAATTTCTACAGGCGCACATGGGCCGGCTTCTTTAATCGGGGAGCCATTCTCGTTAAACATGGCTCGAACACGACCGTACTCTTGGCCGCATAACACCATTTGACCGCTTTCCAAAGTGCCTTTTTGAATCAGCACCGTTGCCACGACACCGCGACCTTTATCCAGCCTAGACTCAATAACAATACCAGACGCCGCACCCTCAACAGGCGCTTTCAATTCAAGAATTTCAGTCTGTACAATTAATGCTTCGATTAAGTCGTCGATACCTTCGCCGGTTTTTGCAGAAATTTTCAGGAACTGCACATCGCCGCCCCACTCTTCCGCAATCACGTCGATGTTAGCAAGCTCTTGCATCACTTTGTCAGGATTAGCATCGGGCTTATCAATCTTGTTCATCGCCACAATAATCGGCACATTGGCCGCTCTGGCATGCTCGACAGCTTCCTTGGTTTGCGGCATCACGCCGTCATCAGCCGCGACCACCACAATCACCACGTCAGTGACGTCTGCGCCTCTGGCTCGCATGGCGGTAAACGCAGCGTGGCCCGGAGTATCTAAAAAGGTTACCGAACCGTGATCGGTTTTGACCTGATAAGCACCGATATGCTGGGTAATACCGCCCGCTTCACCGGCGGCAACACGTGTTTTGCGAATGTAATCCAATAGCGAAGTCTTGCCGTGGTCGACATGACCCATAATGGTAACAATCGGCGCTCTAGGCAATTCAACGCGGCTATCTTCGTCTTGTTGCGCTTCAGCCAGCATTTCCTGTTCAAGATCGTCATCACTCTGCATAATGGCTTTGTGGCCCATTTCTTCAACCAAAATGGCCGCCGTTTCCTGATCTATGCTTTGGTTAATCGTCGCCATAATACCGAGCTTCATCAGATGCTTGATTACTATAGCCGCTTTAACGCTCATCTTTTGCGCAAGATCGGACACCATAATCATTTCCGGAATAGTAACCTCTTTTACAATAGGCTCAACCGGCATTTCAAACTGATGCTTGCCTTCAGACTTCGCACTAACGCGCTCGTTCTTTTTACCTTTTTTCTTGGCTTTTTTACTATCTCTGCCTCCAGCTCCTGCATGAGAGCCTTCTTCCTGTCTTTTTCTGTGCAGTATTTCCTGTTTAGCTGAAGCTTGCTGTCTTACTTTGTCAGCATTTCTTTTGATAGATTCTTCCAGACGAAGCTCTTTTTCCAGCTGTTTTTTTCTCGCCTCTTCCACTTCTCTACCTAAAACCGATTCTTCATAGCCTGCTTCCAGGTCATCTGCAACCGGCAAATTCTCAACTGTTTCCTCAACTTCAGGCTCATTATCAACTGCCGCCTCAACTGCTTCTTCAGCAGGCTTAACTTCAGACTCTACAATAGCTTCTTCTTTCTTTCGCTCGAGAACGACTTCTTCAGTCTTAACCGGCTCTTCAACTTGAGCAAGATTTTCAGCTTGCTGCACAACCATCTCTTCAGCTGCTTGCTTGGCCTGTTCCAAATTCTTTTGCTCAACGGAATCGGCAACTTCGCTGCGCTTTATATAAGTCTTCTGTTTGCGCACTTCAACAGGAATCGTCTTGGTAGTGCTTCCCGGTATGCTCGCCTGCTTAAGCTCGCTGACAGTTCTGCGCTTTAAAGTCACCCGTTTCAGTGAAACTTCGGCCGCACCTTCATTTTTACCGTGGCGTTTACGCAAATGCGCAAGAAGCTGCATTTTTTCGTCTTCGTTAATAACATCATCAGGGGCACTCGCAGATAATCCCGCTTCTTTCAGCTGCTCTAATAATCGTTCCAGAGGAATTTTTACCACCTCTGCTAATTGCCTTACCGTTTTATTATTCATTTCATACCCCTTACCTACTCGCCTGTTCCTCAGCAAACCAAGGCTCACGCGCCTTCATAATCAATTTTGCCGCCCGATCTTCATTCATTCCTGGAAATTTCAACAAATCATCTACCGACTGCTCTGCCAAATCATCCATCGTAATTATACCTTGGCTTGCCATATCATAAGCCAATTCCCTATCCATGCCTTCCATTTCCAGCAAATCCTTCGCAGGCTCAGCTGTTTCAATTTTTTCTTCTGCAGCAATTGCACTGATCAGCAAGGCATCTTTAGCACGGCTTCTAAGCGCAGTAACAAGTTCTTCGTCAAAACCTTCAATTTCCAGCATTTCACTAACCGGAACGTAGGCAATCTCTTCAACTGTATTAAAACCCTCTTCAACCAGAATCAATGCAATCTCTTCGTCGACATCCAACTGCTCAACAAACAGCTGTTTAATCTTGTCAGCTTCGGCTTCACTGTTTTGTTCTGCCTTAGAAGCATCAATAACATTCAGCTCCCAGCCTGTTAACTGCGTTGCAAGACGTACATTTTGCCCACCGCGCCCTATAGCCTGGGACAAGTTATCTGAGCTTACCGCCAGATCCATGCTGTGCTTGTCTTCATCTACCACGATGGACTGGATTTCTGCCGGCGACATCGCATTGATAACATATTGAGCATCGCTTGGATTCCACAGAATAATGTCAACACGTTCTCCAGCCAGCTCGTTTGAAACCGATTGTACTCTCGATCCTCTCATTCCAACGCAAGCACCGACCGGATCCAATCTCGGATCATTGCCTTTGACAGCAATTTTGGCTCTGGAACCGGGATCACGCGCCGCCCCCATAACTTCAATCAAGCCTTCGCCAACTTCCGGCACCTCAAGGCGAAACAATGCAATCAACAATTCCGGTGCGGTTCTGCTAACAAACAATTGAGGACCGCGAGGCTCTGAGCGCACATCCTTCAAATATCCTCGAATTCTATCGCCAATGCGAATAGCTTCACGGGGAATCATGTCTTCTTTGGCAATATAAGCTTCGACATGACCGCCTAAATCCAGATAAACACTGCCTTTTTCAATACGTTTTACAATACCGGTAATCAGTTCGCCAACACGCCCCTTATAGGCATCAACAATTTTCTTGCGCTCTGCTTCTCTAACCTTGTGAATAATAACTTGTTTGGCAGTCTGCGCAGCAATACGTCCGAAATCGACAGATTCAATTTCCTCTTCCACCAAGTCACCGACCTGGATATCCGGATTATCAAGCCTTGCCACTTCCAACAGCACTTGCGTTTCAGGAAACTCCACATCGCCATCGATTTGACTGTTGGCATCAACCACCTCCCAAACTCTATATGTAACATAGTCGCCGGTTTTTCTGTTAATGCTGACACGGGCTTTAATTTGGTTCGCGTGACGCTTGATTGTAGCTGCTTCTAATGCTGATTCTATGGCTTGGAAAACGATCTCTTTTTCGATATCTTTTTCATTAGAAAAAACATCCACTACCAACAAAATTTCTTTATTTGCCACTGCGCCCCCCTTTTTCA
>Ga0208882_1001209_pt1 | contig 10340 bp, 10 predicted proteins | sample LakWasMet14_LOW5_2_FD_183862 | JGI IMG/M metagenome (GOLD analysis project Ga0208882, IMG submission 183862) | Freshwater sediment methanotrophic microbial communities from Lake Washington under simulated oxygen tension - Sediment Metagenome... | ecosystem: Environmental > Aquatic > Freshwater >...
TGGAATGCCTGAAGTTAAAACACAAAACGAACCATTTTGCGTTGCGAGCCAAGCTCTTTATTAAAGCAACCCGTCAAGCCTATGCTGAACTTCAGATTCTGCAGGCTGCGTAACATCAGTTATTAAAGGGAAACGCATGTCGAAAAGAACAAACAACGCAAACTGGCGGCTGGCGGCATTATTGCCGCTGGGAGCCGCGTTGAATGGCATGGCGATGGCCGCCAACCAACCGACCAAAGCACAGGCTGCCGAAAAAAAAGAAATCACCCTGCCAGCCATAAAGGTTAAAGCGACGCGCGATAATAAATCCGGCAATTACAAAGCCGGCAGCTCGACGGTCGGCACCAAAACCGACACTCCGCTGATAGAAACGCCCCAATCGATCTCGGTGATTACCAGCGATCAAATGGAAGCGCAAAATGTCAGCACCATGGCCGAAGCCTTGCGCTACACGCCCGGCGTGCAAAGCGAGACGTTCGGTTTTGAGCCGCGCACCACCTTCATCAAAATTCGCGGCTTCGATGCGACGGAAACCGGACTTTACCGAGACGGCCTCAAACTCAGCAATCCGGGATTCGCGGTAGGCTACAGCCTGGAGCCCTATGGCGCGGAACGCGTTGAAGTGCCGCGCGGGCCAGCTTCGGTACTTTACGGACAATCCAGCCCCGGCGGCTTGGTTAACTACGTGTCCAAGCGGCCGACATTCGACCCGTTCCGGGAAATCAAATTTGAAGCGGGAACTTACGACCGTTTCCAAGGCGAACTCGATGTCGGCGGCGCGCTTGATGAACGAAAAACGCTGGCCTATCGCGTCACCGGGCTGGTGCGCGACAGTGAAACCCAGGTCGATTTCATCAAAGACAACCGTATTTATGTCGCAGGCGCTGACCTGGAAACCCGGCGACGCTACGACGCCGACCTTTTTAAGTCATTACCAAAAGGATGACACCAAACCCTCGCAGCGTTTACCGGCTGAAGGCACGTTACGCTCCAATGCCAACGGCAAAATCCCGACCAACCGTTTCACCGGCGAGCCGAATGTCGATCAATACAGCCGAGAAGAGTTTGCTGTCGGTTACGCCTTGGAGCATCGCGTCAATGATGCGGTAACGCTGCGTCAAAACACCCGTTACTACAACAACGAAGTCGATGACCGATCCATTTATACGACCGCATTACTGGCCGACCAACGCACGATCAGCCGCGCTCTGTTTGAAAGCTTCGGCAAAGTGCACGGCTTCAACCTCGATAACCAGGCCCAGTTTAAATTCTCGACAGCAATGCTGGATCACACCTTGCTGTCGGGCCTCGATTTTCAACATGTGGATTCCAGTTCGCTGCAAACTTACGGCGCCGCGCCGAACCTCGACATTTTCAATCCCGTCTACCGCGCAAAAGTCGCGTCAGCTCCAGTCTTTAAAGACGAGGATATGACCCAAAACCAGATCGGGCTTTATCTTCAAGACCAGGTCAAATTCGGCGAACACTGGCGCGTGTCCTTGGGCGGACGCTATGACCGCGCCGATAGCGTGACCCAAAACCAGCTCACCGGTACGAGCACAACGCAGGACGACCATGCACTTACCGGCCGCGCAGGCCTGGTGTACGTGGCGGACAACGGCCTGGCGCCTTATTTCAGTTATGCGCAATCCTTTCTGCCTGCGTTGGGCACCGATGCGGCCGGCAAAGCCCTTAAACCCGAAACCGGAGAACAATATGAATTCGGCGTCAAATTCCAGCCGAAAAATCAAAACAGCTTCATCACGCTGGCTTATTTCGATCTCACCCGCACAGACTTCCTGACTCCCGATCCCGTCACTTTCGCGAATGTGCAGCGAGGCGAAGCCAATTCCCGCGACGTCGAGCTGGAAGGCGTCGCCAGTCTGGATAACGGCTTAAACCTGACGGCCAACTATACCTACCTGAATGCCAACGTGACCAAGAGCTCCTTTGCCACCGAAGTGGGTGAGCCGCTTGAATATACCCCCGAACATAAAGCTTCCGCATGGGCCGATTACACCGTGCCGACCGGCATCGCCAAAGGTTGGGGCTTGGGCGGCGGCGCACGCTATATCGGCACATCGTTCGGCAACAGCTATGCCGCCAAAAACACGATCGAAGTTCCCGGCACAGTGTTGTTCGACGCCTCGACGCACTACAACTGGAAGCAATTCCAGCTCTCCCTCAACTTACAAAATGCGCTTGATAAAGAATACGTCGCCACCGCCTTTACCAGCGGCGGCGAGTTCGCAACGTTCGGACCGAGACGCGTGGTAACGGGTTCTGTGAAATACAGCTTTTAGGCCTCAGCATTGCAATTGCTCCCACGCAAGGCGTCATCACCTACAGTTAAGGTTTAATGCATTTATTTTTCAATGAGATATGATATATAAATCCATATAAGTTGGATTATTGAACAGCAGGCGATTCAACATAACTAAACTTAGATAAACTTTTGCCATGAAGGTTTTTTCAGCAGCCATCGGTTATTATTTCGCCAGTTTGCCGTCGTCCACCGAGAGTTTTCCTATGTCGCTAATTGAATTGAACATCCGATTCCCTGATAAAGACCAAGTCATTGTTAAATTTAAACAGGAGGAAAGCCAAGCCTTGGCGTTTAAATCGCCGATTACTAAAAATAAAAAAGCTTTAGAAGATTTGCGCTGGTACATAGAAGTTTATGCGGCGGAATACACTAGCGAACCCGATGACGAAGAAGCAAAACGCATTGAAGCGAATTTAATCATTTTAGGCGAGGCTTTATTTCAATCGATATTCACAACAGATGAGGCACTTTCGTTATTTGATAAATTTCAACAGCAACACACTGACCGTTTGCTGACCATTCAAACGGACGTGCCTGAAATATTAGCCTTGCCTTGGGAGCTGCTACGCCGGCCGCAAAGCACTTTTTTATTTGACCAACAACCGCGTATTTCAATTCGTCGGCATTGTGTTAAAAGTCACAGTCCTATTTTTACCCTTCAAGCCAAGCCTAAATTGCGGCTGTTATTTATCGTCAGCCGTCCAAACGATGCAAGTTTTATAGACCCACGCTTAGATCCGCAGGCAGTGCTGGACGCGTTAACCGAAAATGACATTGCTCAAATTGAAGTCGAATTTTTACGCCCTGCGACGTTAAGAAATCTGCTTGAACGCTTAGAAAATAAAGACTTGCCTCCGGTTGATATTATTCATTTCGATGGACATGGCGTGTATAACGAAACAGAGCAACTAGGCTATTTGTTATTTGAAACAAGAGGCGCCGGACACCTTGTTCCATCCGCACAATTAGCCGAACTATTAGTTCCTCACCATATCGCATTAGTTGTTTTATCGGCTTGCCAATCGGCAACCATAGGCCATGAACCTTTAGGCAGTGTTGCGGCGGGGCTGACCGATAAGGGCGTGCCGACCGTGTTGGCGATGGTTTATAGCGTATTAGTGCAAACCACCCGCCAGTTGTTTGCCGCTTTTTATCAACAATTGGCGACAGGGCAAGGTATCGGAGCGGCTTTGGATAGTGCGCGGCAAGCGTTAGCAAGCAAAAAACAACGCGGTACACGGCTGCGTGGCGAGGACGAGTTTGAATTAACCTTACAAGATTGGTTTGTGCCTGCTTTGTATAGCACCGGGCAAAATGACGTTTTATTGCAAAGCAATGCCACCAAAATAGCAAAAGCCGCGCTTTGTCATGATTTACCTGCGTTACAAGCGGCTGGTTTTTTCGGGCGCAGTTGGGAGTTGTGGCAAATTGAACGCGGGGTTGTGCAAGGGGTAGAACGCATCACCATCACCGGCTTTGGCGGACAAGGCAAAACTTATTTAGCTATCGAAGCCGCGCACTGGTTATTGCAAACCGATTTGTTCGATGCGGTGTGTTTTGTGGATTTTTCGCGTTATCAAGGTTTGGATGCCTTGCGTTACGCGCTGAATGCCTTAGGGGTATTACTGGATACCACTTTGCTGGACGAAAACGCCGTGCCGCCGTTATTGCAAACGCGGCGGTTGTTGTGGGTGTGGGATAATTTGGAAAGTTTAGCCGCCGAAACTTTGGATGAATTATTGACGGTGGCGGTGCAGTGGTCGGCGCAGTGCCGGTTTTTATTTACCACTCGTCAGCATCGGTTTGATCATGCAGATTATGGTGAGGGGGATTCAAGACATCGGTATTTGGATTTAGCGGGTTTGGCGGAGCTGGATGCGTTGGCTTATTTTAATCGATTGTGGCAAAACTCTCCTTTGCCTGAGCAGCCTTATCCGGTGCGTTACGAGTTAATTACGCTATTTAGTAAAGTCGCTTTTCATCCGTTGTCGATTGGGTTGTTAGCGCAGCAATTGAAAACGCGCACGATAGAAGAATTGGGTGGGCGTTTAGAAGACTTATTGCTGTGTGTGCCAAAAGACAGCGAAAACAAATCATTGTTAGCTTCGTTGAAATTGTCGTTAGACCGTTTGAATCTTGAAGAGCGGGAATTAATTAAACGTTTGGGCGTGTTTCAAGGGGGGGCAATGGAAGAAACTATTTTAAAAACTACTGAAATCAATAAAACTGAATGGGTAATATTACGCCCAGTTTTGGAAAGTGCGGGCTTAATTCAAGTGGAAGACTTAAACCACTTAGGTATTAAATATCCTTATCTTAAATTTCATCCCACCTTAGCCCCGACCCTATGGCAAGAACTTACCCTAAAACAACAAAAGGAATTAACGGCTTGTTATCGACAAAGATACTATGAAGCCGCTGGTTTCCTCTATAGTCAAGATACAAAAAATCCATATGCTATCCGCGCCATAGCATTGCGTGAATTGCCTAACTTGCTCAATGCTATTTATGCAGCATTACAAAAGGGTGAAGCATTTGCTATAGAGTTTGCTAAATGCGTTAATAGATTTCTTGGCTACTTTGGCTTGCAACGTGATAGAACGACACTCACCGAAATGACACAGCAAGTAAGCGGAGAAATCGGCTCAGAAAATTGGTTTTCGGTACAGATTGATAAAGGTGAGCTGTTATTTGATAGAGAAGAATATTCCCAAGCAGAACAGATTTTTCAAAAAATTCTTCAGCATTTAGGTAAAACACCAAATTATAGACATTGCCTTACTCTAGCCAATTTAGGTAATTGTTTTCGAGTTCAAGGCAAAACAACTTCCGCTGCACATTGTTATTCTCAAGGTTTAGACGTGGCGCATCAACAAGAACCTTCAGCTCGAGTACAACGACAAATAAGCATACTCCATACGGGTTTAGCAAATGCTTTTAAAGATAGCGGCGATTATGCCGAAGCCAAAAGTCATTACGAACAAGCTTTAGCTATCTATAAAGAAATAAATGATATAGGTGGCGAAGCGGTTGTACAAAGCCAACTTGGCATACTGGCGTTAGCTCAAGACGATTTAACATTGGCAGAGCAACACTATCAAACTGCTATAACCCTGTTTCAGTCCTTCAATCAACCTCAAGCAGAAGCAAGTAATTGGAATCAGTTAGGTGGAGTTTATCAAAAGACTAGAAAGTGGAAACAAGCAGAACAAGCTTATCGTAAATCAGCAAAAATTCAGGAGGCTCAAGGCAATCTCAAGGGTGTGGCTGGGACTTGGAATAATTTAGCGACACTGAATAGAATACAAGGTAAGTTGGACGTAGCCGAAAGCTGGTATCGCAAAGCAATCGCAGTGCAAAAACAGAGTAATTTGAAAGACTTGGCCTTAGCGGAAAGCTTAAATAATCTAGCCAACTTATTGCAGAGCCAGCTATCTCGTTTAAACGAAGCACAACAATTAGCTGAAGAAGCGTTAGCTATTCGTGAAACCTTAGATAAGGCAAGTGCAGAAATTTGGAAAGCTTATAATATATTGGCAAAAATTGCCGATAATCAGCAAAATAATGAGCAAGCCAAAACTTATCGCCAATTGTCTCGCGACAGCTATTTGCGTTTCGCCGGAATGCCTCATCAAATGCGGCAATGGCGGCAGTTTATTGAGAACATACCTATGGTTGTAGCTCATCCCGAATATCGCCAAGATTTAGAAACAGAATTACAGCAGGCATCTGAAGACCAGCAAAACCTAGTAAAAGCTATTTTACAAATATTAGACGGTGAGCGTAAGGAAGAGACTTTACTTGCCCCCTTGGATTGGGAGGAAGCCGCAATTATCCACCTGATTTTAAAAGGCATTGAAAACCCCGAAAGTTTAGAAACCCTGTTTAATTCTTAAGCCCATCAATTAAGAGACAAACCATGCAAATCACCGCCGAACTCGACAATCAACACATCGAAAAACTACAAGCATTAGAAAAAACACTCAAAAAAAATACGTCCGAGTTAATCTCCTTTGCCATTGACGAAGTATTTACCAAAAACGTAGCCAAAACTGAAGGGCAAAATGCCTATCAACTCATGCAGCAATCGGGCTTTATTGGCTGTGTGGAATTGGACGAAAACCTGTCGGAAGATTATAAAGACAAGCTCGACTGGAGCCATAAACTATGATTATTGCCGATACCGGTTTTTGGATTGCTTTGGCGGATAAAAAAGATAGGCATCATCAACAAGCGGATGCGTTTGTCAAAACGACTGCCGAAAGATTGATTACCACTTACCCCGTAATAACAGAAGTTTGTCATATTTCATTACAGCGGCAAGGTATAAAAGCACAACTTAGCTTTATAAAAATGTATCAGTTGGAGGCTTTTGATATATTTGAAATCCCCAACGAAGACAAAGGTCGCGTATTTTTACTTATGCAGCAATACGCCGATTTACCCATGGATTTTGCCGATGCGTCCTTAGTTTTATTGGCCGAACATTTAGGGCACGGCAGAATCTTAAGTACGGATAAACGCGATTTTCATACCTACCGCTGGAAAAATACCCAACCCTTTTCAAATTTGTTATGCCCCTAAAGATCCGGTCGCGTTCGCCTATTTTAACAGGCATCGAAAGCCCCGAATGTTTAGAAACCCTTTTAATTCATAACCCTGCCAGGACAACACTATGACTCCATTTACCGAGCAAGAATTGCAATCCCTTTCTGCTGAAATCGACAAGCAATTAAGCGAATTGGCAAACGACCCAGCCAATGCAGGAATCACCAAAGGCGCAATGCACGCTAAAAAAACTATCCCCAGCAAACAAAAACAGCAACTGGAACAAGCCACCCAAGAAGATGCCGACACTTTTATGAAAAAATTCGCTCGCGCCGCGAAACAAGATCTTTGCCAAGACGGCGGCGTATTACATGCACAATGGAAAAAATACGGCGATTTGGATAATGAAAGTATGTTAAAAAACTTCGGCGGTGTTTTAGCGGGTTTGGGTTTAACTGCCGCTCCCTTACAAACGGCCGTTATTGCCGTAAGCGTCATCGTCATTCATATCGGCATCAAAGCCTTTTGTGAAGACTGCAAGTAAGTACATAAACCAAAGTTTTCAGGTATAACAAACTGACGCCATCTTTGTCGCCGACATTGCCGCACGGCGAAAACCTGATCCCGGTCTTGGAAAACAATGTCCCGGTCAGGGCCATCATGAAAGACATTGCCGAAGAGGCCGCGATCATGAACAAGGAGATCGTGCTGTCCGAAAAAGTGCAGCGCCTGTCGGTATTCGTGCCGGAAGAGTTGAAGATATTGTCGATCTTTACGGACTTTTTTGATTTGATTTTCCGCTATATGTCCCACATTCTGGTTGAGCACGGCGGTTATTCCGAACACCGGTTTTGGCGACTGGTCGCCGATTGCGTACTGGACTATCAACGCACGCATCCCGAACTGGCGGATAAGTTCGAGCGGCACGATCTGTTCGCGCCCGAATTTATCCGCTCCTGCCTGAACAGGCTGCAATTGGGCAATAATCAGCAAATGATCGATCTGGCCGACCCGGCCAAAAACCTGAAATTTGTCGGTACGTTGAAAAATCCCATCGCCGCCTTTAAAACCAGGACCAGCGCGCCTGACATAGAGGAGGCATGCGTATGAGCCACAGGGTTTTATATGGCGCGCTGACGTTTTCGTTGTAACGCTTATGTTGACGCGAAGCTCAATCAAGCCATGGTATCTGATCCACAAATGGACGAGCCTGATTTGCACCGCGTTCATGCTGCTGTGCCTGACAGGGCTGCCGCTGATTTTCGCTGATGAAATCGATCACGTGCTCGGCTATAGCGTAACCCCGCCGGACCTGCCTGAAACGGCGGCGCGGGCCGACCTGGACACAATCATCTTGGCGGCCAAAGCGCGGAGGCCCGGCGATGCCGTGCAATTTATCGTGGCCGACCCGGACGAGCCCGATCTATGGTTTGTGCGCATGGCCGAGAGCGTGGCGGCGGCAAAGCCCTCGGCGTTTTACGCATTCGACACCCGCACCGGCGACTATCTGTATCAGTATCCGCTGGATCAGGGCATCATGAATGTTGTGCTGCGGCTGCATGTCGATATATTCGCAGGCCTGTGGGGAACGCTGTTTCTGGGATTTATGGGGCTGCTGTTGGTCGCGTCGCTGGTATCGGGCGTCGTGTTGTATGGTCCTTTCATGCGCAAGCTTGCATTCGGCACCGTGCGGCGCAAGCAATCGGCGCGTTTAAAGTGGCTGGATCTGCACAACCTGCTCGGCATCGTGACATTGGTCTGGTTTTTTGTCGTCGGCGCTACCGGCGTAATCAATACGCTGGCGACGCCGATATTCGGACAATGGCAATCCGTCGAATTGGCCGATATGATCGCTCCCTATCTCAATATGCCGCCGGTTCAGAAACTCGGCTCGGTGCAGAAAGCGCTGGATGCCGCCCGCACGGTTGCACCCGATATGTCGCTCAGTTTTATGGCGTTTCCCGGCAACGGCTTTGCCGGACCGCGCCATTTTGTCGCCTTCATGCAAGGCAATTCGCCGCTGACATCGAAACTGCTCAAACCGGTCTTGATCGACGCACAAACAGGAGTCGTCGTTGAAACGCGCGAACTGCCCTGGTACGTCACCGCGCTTTTGATCTCTAAACCTTTGCATTTCGGCGATTACGGCGGCCTGCCGCTGAAGATTATCTGGGCGCTGCTCGATATACTCAGCATTGCGGTACTCGGCAGCGGCTTGTATCTGTGGCTGAAAAAACGCAATATCTCATTGGAAGCACGGCTGGGCGCGCTGCCGAACGGTTCTGAAAAGCAGCGTGATTCCGCATGAAAACATCACTAACCGGGATACAAATATGGGGGATGCCGATCTTGCTGGGCTTAATCAGCGCCGACGGTCTTATCGCCGCCCTGCTGTTCGATGATCTCGGCGATGCGGTGTCATGGCTTGCCCTTGCCGCGCCGGTCGTGACCGCTCTTTGGTACGGCGTCCGGCGTACCTAATCGCCAGTTGGTGAGCTGTGTTAAGTTCCGTACACGCCGCTGTAAATGTGCATTTCGGCTTCGGCCAGCGGCTTTGCTTTTTTCAGATAACAGCCAAACCATGAGCTCGCTTGATTGACATAGTTGATTTTATTGTTATTTTCAACGCAGGATTCGGCCAACAGGCGATAATACCGCGAAATGACCAGCGCAAGACAAGGCGATTGTCCCATTGCATACTGGACTTTTAAATAGTCTATCGCGCTGATCAGCAGCTCATGTTTTTTATCGTCTTGCATCGTGGTTATTCCTTACCCAGCTGAACTGGAAGCCGGTTCATTTTTGATTTTGCCAAAGAAAGAAATATCTTCCAGACAATCTGCTTCGAGCCAAAATCCAGGCATCTAAAATCTGTTGCATGGATTTGCCCTTTTTCAACGAGAGCAGTCAATACCTCAGGCGCTATAGCCAGTTTCACAAACGGAGCGGGACGAAAAAAAGAAAGAAATGTTTTCATGACTAGACCGGGTATTTATTGCTCTGATCTAAATGATAATCGCTCTTATTTAAAAGTAAAGTGTTTTTCTTCCGCTCGTTTGCTTATTCCTATACGTCTTACTTTGAATATGCCGCGCATAACTTTTTCATTAAAAGCTAGCCATAACCAAAACTTACCTACTTTCAGGCTGAATGGATGATTCGGCTTTCCTGCGTAAAATGCTGGCAACGACTCAACCCTATCTCTTTTTGGCCCTGAGTAACTAACCTCCTGCCGTTGATAAAAATTGCATAACATCAGTTAAGTATTTGTCAGAAAAAAACCAACAAGTGTTGACTCATCAAATGATAATCATTATTATTTGTATCCATGGACAAACAACTTCTCACCTCACCTGAATCTTTAGACTTAACGCTGTCTACAAAGCAGGACATAACGCCCGCTTTACGGCAGCGGTTAAACAGCGCAGAGCTATTTGGTACGGGAAACGAAGTTGTCATCGAACAT
>Ga0208882_1001212_pt1 | contig 10326 bp, 10 predicted proteins | sample LakWasMet14_LOW5_2_FD_183862 | JGI IMG/M metagenome (GOLD analysis project Ga0208882, IMG submission 183862) | Freshwater sediment methanotrophic microbial communities from Lake Washington under simulated oxygen tension - Sediment Metagenome... | ecosystem: Environmental > Aquatic > Freshwater >...
TTAAATCAGGCTTTTACCAGAATCCCACACAGCACGCTGCATGGCGATGCCGTGAGCGCCATGCTCTCTGGCAGTATTCATATGCTCAATTGCCATACCACCCAGCGCGTATACGGGCAATGGATAGTCTGCGATGAGTTGATTGAAATTCTGCCAGCCAAGAGGCTCGGCATCTAAATGGCTTAAAGTTGCCTGCACCGGTGACAGCATCACATAATCCAAGCCCAAAGCAGCGGCATGAGCCAGCTCTTCGGCATTATGGCAAGAAGCTCCGCATAGCATACCGCTCGGTTTTTCCTGCAGTTGCATCAACTTGTAAGATGGCAGATGCACGCCTGCTGCACCCGACTGCTTTGCCAGACTTATATCTGAATTCATGAAGACCTTGGCACCGAAGGGCGTTGCCATTTGAATGACCGCCTCACAAAACAGCAGCAGTTCGGAAGATGAAAGATGATGCTCACGCACCTGTATCATCTTCAAACCACTACGCAATGCAGCCTGCAGCCGCTCAAAAAACAACGGCTGGCCAAGCTCTTTCAAATTAGTAATAGCGTAGACTGAAGACAAGCTGAGCGCTGTAAAAATTGGGGCGTTTGCCGGCAGCATGGGCCCGACATTAACATTTTCAACATCTTGCCAGCTGGTAAGCTGGCTTTCTAAACCGACAGGCTCGCCCAGCCATTCCGTCACTATAAAAAAATGTAACTTAACAACTTTGGCAGCACTTTCCAGCTTGCCTGCCGCATCATACTTTGCTTCATAGTGATAGCTACGCGTAATCCACGGGTAGAAACGGGTAATGGTAATGCCCAGCTCTTCCTGCAGCTCTCTTTTCAAAGCTTCTGCGGGCGTTTCATCCAGTTCCACCTTGCCGCCTGGAAACTCCCAATACCCAGCCCAGGGCTTACCCTTGGGCCGCTCATCCAGCAGCACCATGCCATCGCTGCGCTGAATAACGCCTACCGCCGCATGGGTAACGCCATCTTCAGCCACAGCCACAGCTGCGGCTGTGTCCTGATTGCTCATAGATTAATCAAGAACGGTAGTCTGCATTGATTCTTACGTAATCGTAAGAAAAATCGCAAGTCCACACCGTGGCATTTACAGCACCGCGATTGAGCACCACGCGCACCAGAATGTCCGCTTCTTTCATAATTGCAGCACCCTGCTCTTCAATATATGAAGCAGCCCGGCCGCCATTCTCTGCCACAAGCACATCGCCCAGATACAATTGCAACGCATTCACGTCCAGATCATCTACACCGGCATAGCCAATTGCAGCCAGAATACGGCCCAGGTTCGGGTCAGAGGCAAAAAATGCAGTTTTAATCAATGGCGAATGCGCAATGGCATAAGCCACTTTGCGGCATTCCTCTTCAGTCTTGCCGCCTTCTACAGCCACAGTCATGAACTTGGTGGCACCTTCACCATCACGCACAATCGCTTGCGCCAATTCTATTGCCACATCCGTGATAGCTTCGCGTAATAAGGCGAACTCAGGACAGCCTTCACAAAGCTCCGCATTACCTGCCAAATTGGTTGCCATCACAATCAAGCTATCATTGGTAGAGGTGTCGCCATCGACCGTGATGCAGTTAAAGGATTTATTCACCGCATAATGAATAAGGCTTTCTAGCGCCTTTTGGCTCACAGCAGCATCGGTGGCAATATAGCCCAGCATGGTTGCCATGTTCGGGTGAATCATGCCAGAACCTTTGCTGATGCCGGTAATGGTCACGGTTTTGCCGTCCAATTGAATTTGGCGCGATGTGCCTTTGGCAACGATATCTGTGGTCATGATTGCTTCAGCAGCGTTGAGCCAGTTATCTTCTTTCAGATTTGAAATTGCGGCCGGTAAACCTGCAATTACTTTATCCACCGGCAATGGCTCTAAAATCACACCGGTAGAAAATGGCAGTACTTGATTAGCATTAATACCAAGCAAACCCGCTAAAGCATCACAGCTTTGCTGCGCACGCTTCAAGCCATCTTCGCCGGTGCCGGCATTGGCACAGCCGGTATTTACCAGCAAGGCGCGAATGCCGCTGTTTTGCGCCAGAAAGTCTTTGCACAATATGACCGGTGCTGCGCAAAAACGGTTTTTAGTGAAAACTCCGGCAACGCTGCTGCTTTCTGCCAGCTTGATGACCAGCACATCCTTACGGTTGGGTTTACGCACATTTGCTTCGGCAAAGCCTAGCTGCACACCCTTAACAGGCAATAAAGAAGCGGCTTCCGGCGCGGTTAGTTTTACTGGCATATCAGATTCCTTACATTTTCAATCTTGATTTAAACGGTTTGATTTAACGCTTTACTTTAAATAGTGCAATCGCATCCACAAGGCGCATCAGGCACGACGCCAAGTAGTACCCTGCGGCGTATCCTCCAGCACAATACCGGCATCGGCCAGCTGTTTTCTAATCGCATCAGCCTCAGCGAAGTTTTTATTTTTCTTGGCTGTCAGGCGCGCCTGGATTAGGCCTTCCACATCCAACTCGCCTGTGGCCTCGCCTTGCAGGAACGCATCCGGGCTGCGCTGCAGCAAGCCCAGCACGCCGGCCAGGCCTTTCAGCAAGCCTAGCGTAGCGGTATCTTTAGTCTTGTTCACTTCATTGGCCAGATCAAACAATACGGCAATGGCTTCCGGCGTATTGAAGTCATCATCCATGGCCGCTTTGAAGCGAGCCGCCTGCGGATGCTGCCAATCCACACTTGCAGCATCTACATCAGCGCCGCGCAGAGCGGTATAAAGGCGTGTCAGCGCCGACTTGGCATCATCGAGATGCTGGTCAGAGTAGTTAAGCGGGCTGCGATAGTGGGCACGCAAGATGAAAAAGCGCACCACCTCGGCGTCGTACTTTTCAAGCACGGTGCGAATCGTAAAAAAGTTGCCCAGCGATTTGGACATTTTTTCGTCATCCACGCGAATAAAGCCATTATGCATCCAGTAATTCACCATCTGGCATGGTTTGCCGTCATGGCTATGCGCCGCTTCAGACTGCGCAATCTCATTCTCGTGATGCGGAAACTGCAAGTCCTGCCCGCCACCGTGTATATCAAAATGCTGGCCCAGATGGTGTGAGCTCATGGCCGAACACTCAATATGCCAGCCCGGGCGGCCTTTGCCCCAAGGTGAATCCCAGCTTGGCTCGCCTGGTTTTGCTGCTTTCCACAGCACAAAATCCATAGGGTCTTTTTTGAAAGTATCAACTTCCACGCGCTCGCCGGCTCGCAGGTCTTCCAGTGATTTTCCTGAAAGTTTGCCGTAACCCGGGAATTTATTTACTGCATAAAATACATCGCCATTGGCGGCAGGGTAAGCAAAACCCTTTTCAACCAGCGCAGCAATCATGGTCAGCATGCCGTCAACAAACTCGGTTGCCTTGGGTTCAATATCGGGGCGAATCACACCAAGCCTGGCTGAATCTTCATCCATTGCATCAATAAAACGCTGCGTGAGCTGTGCGATGGTTTCATGGTTCTCGTTGGCGCGTTTGATGATCTTGTCATCGATGTCGGTGATATTGCGTACATAAGTCACGTCATAGCCTGATGCGCGCAGCCAGCGGCTGACCATATCAAACACCACCATGACGCGGGCATGCCCCAGATGACAGTAATCATAAACCGTCATGCCGCAGACATACATACTGACTTTACCCGCAATAATGGACTTGAAAGTTTGCTTTTCACGAGCGAGCGTGTTGTAGATTTTTAACATATTATTAATACAAAATGATTGAATTATTTGTTTTTGCTGAACGCCGGCTATCAGTAGGTCTGCAAATGGATGGTTTGGCGAAATATATTGGCTTAAACCCAAATGAGCTATTGGAGGAAGCTTAGGCTATTGATAGAATTACGTTTTATTTATGCACAAAAAAGTATATCACAATGAATAATTTTATTGCGTCACTCACCCCTTCCATCACCCGGTTCGTACTGATTGTATCTGCTTCTTTTGCTTTTTCATGCGCACATGCTGCCGATGAGCTTAAAGAGATTTCACAACTGGCTGATCAGGGACAGACCGCAGTTGCGCTGGACCGTGTGAATACTTACATTGCAGCCAACCCCAAGAGCGCGCAAGGCTTGTTCATGAAAGGCGTGTTACTTGCCGAGCAAGGCCGCCGCGATGAAGCGATTAAAGTTTTCACCGATGTGACTGAAAAATTCCCTAACCTGCCTGAGCCATATAACAACCTGGCTGTGCTTTACGCTGACCAAGGCCAGTTTGATAAAGCGCGCAAGGCATTGGAAACCGCAATAAAAACTCACCCTAGCTACGCAACTGCACACGAGAACCTAGGTGACATTTATGCCCGTATGGCAAGCGAAGCCTACGACAAGGCATTGCAGCTTGATACAAGCAATACGCGCGCCCAGGGCAAGTTGTCACTAATCAAGGATCTGTTCGGCACTGGCAACAAGACGACCATCGCATCAGCCAAAGAGCCGACAAAGACTGCTGTGAGCGCCTCAGCAACAACCGCTGCTCCACAGGCTGACGTTAAAAAAACAAGCAGCAGTGCTAACCCTAACGACTCAGTTATTGAAGCTGTAAACCACTGGGCGCAGGCATGGTCAAACAAAAACCTTGACCGATACTTTGCCAGCTACGGTGCCAGCTTTAAGCCGGCAAAAGGCCTGAGCCGCAAAGCTTGGGAAGAACAGCGCCGCGACCGCATTACAAAACCTTCAAAAATCAGTGTTGAAGTTTCAAAAATCAATGTGCAGTCAAACGATGGCTCTTTAGCCAAAGTTAAATTCAAGCAGGCTTACCGTGCTGATGGCAAACCGATTCGCACCAACAAGACATTGCTGATGAAAAAAGATGGCGACAACTGGTACATTCAAGAAGAAATTGCAGACAACTAAGATACAGGCATAAGATATAACGCATGCTAGTCAAAAAAGCTTTTACCTATTCGCTGTTAGCAGCAATAACATTGGTTCCATGGAACGCTACGGCAGTTAATCGCTTCAGTTTCAGTAATTTATTAACCAAACCCAGCCTGAGCGATGCTGCCAACATCGCCTCGAATATGGCAGAGAGCTTGCTCGTAAAGAGTTTGCTGGAAATATCAGAAGGTAAAAACCAGCAGGCACTTAGTACCATAGACCAGTTGATACGAAGTGTTCCGAACTTCAAACTGGCTTACCTCGTGCGTGGTGACCTGCTGATGGCGCAGGGTAAATATCTACAGACCTTTGGCGATGCTGACAGTAATCCGGCTGACGCGGTTAAAGACCTGCAGGAAGAAGCACGCGCCCGTATTGAGCGCTATCTGGCCAAACACGTGCAAGATAAGCAGCCTAAGCTTCTATTATCACCCAATGAAAACCAAAGCCACCTGATTGTAGTAGACACCAGCAAATCAAGGCTTTATCTGTATAAAAAAGACCATGAACAGCTGAAGTACGTTGCCGATTACTACATCACCGTAGGCAAGAACGGTGTTGAAAAGCAAACTGAAGGCGACAAGCGCACACCGATTGGTGTTTATTTTGCCAGTGCAAAACTGAACCAGCCACTGCCGGATTTATACGGTGATGCCGCATACCCGCTCAACTATCCAAACGAGTGGGACAGGCAGAACAACAGAAGAGGCTCTGGCATTTGGCTGCATGGCACACCTCGCAATACCTACAGCAGGCCGCCTCGCGCCAGCGACGGCTGTGTAGTGCTTACCAATGAAGACTTGAGATTGCTTGCCCCGATTCTGGAAACAGGCAAAACACCGGTCATTATCACCAGCAATCTGCAATGGCTGGATGGCAAAGACAGCAACATCGAAGTACAGAAACGTGATCTCACTGTTGCGGTTGATGAGTGGCTGAATGACTGGAGATCACAGGATACAGACAAATATCTTGCGCACTACTCAAAAGATTTTTCTAGCAACGGCATTAACTTTAAACAATGGGCAGAGCACAAGTACCGCGTCCAGGCAGGCAAACCAAAAGTTGAGATTGCGCTATCTGACATCAGCATGTTCAGCTACCCTGACGCGCAGCAAAAATTGGTAGTGGTTGATTTTGTGCAGGACTTTAACAGCCCGGTTCTAAAGAACAGAATGCAGAAACGCCAATACTGGATTCAGGAAAACAACAGCTGGAAGATTATTTACGAAGGCTCAGCCTAAACTTAAAACCCGGCAATTGCGTTTTGCAATCTCTGATTTATCGATTTTCAATAGTTCGTCTACCCCTCATCTGAAGGAATAATATGCGTCAACTCTATGCTCTAATCTTCATGTCGTTATTAAGCACGCAAGCTTTAGCTGCTAATCCGCAAGTGGTGATTGATACCAACCGCGGTAGTTTTGTTTTAGAGCTATACCCGGACAAGGCGCCCAAAACAGTTGCCAACTTCATGCAGTATGCAAATTCAGGCTTTTACAAGGGCACTATTTTTCACCGTGTAATTAACCGCTTTATGATTCAAGGTGGTGGGTTCAATGCCGACATGACAGAAAAAGAAACACGTGCACCCATCATTAACGAAGCCGGTAATGGCTTGAATAATGACATTGGCACCATTGCCATGGCAAGAACCAATGACCCTAACTCTGCCACATCACAGTTTTTCATCAATCTTGAGAATAACCAGTTTCTGAACTACCAAAGCCCGGACCCTGAATTAATCGGCTACTGCGTATTCGGACGTGTACTCAAGGGTATGGATGTAGTACGCGAAATCGCAGCCAGCCCTACCGGCAATGTCGGCCCGTACAGCGATGTACCGAAAGCCAAGGTTCTGATCAACGATATTAAAGTCCTCAAAGCGCCTCAGTAATCAGGCACTGCTGACATTCAATTTTTACTTACCTATTCATTTTTACTCTAAGGATATTCCGTGGTTAAACTACAAACTAATTTCGGTGACATTACTATTGAACTCGATGCTGAAAAGGCACCAGTAACTGCCGCTAACTTTTTAAAATATGTAGATAACGGCTTTTATGACGGTACAATTTTTCACCGTGTAATCAATGGCTTTATGATTCAGGGCGGCGGCTTTGATGCCGACATGAACCAGAAAGAAACAGAAGCCGAAATTAAAAACGAAGCTGACAACGGTTTAAGCAACGACAAATACACCATTGCAATGGCCCGCACCTCGGCACCACACTCTGCCAGCAGCCAGTTTTTTATCAACGTTGCAAACAATGACTTTCTTAACCACACTGCACCTACAGGCAGCGGCTGGGGTTACTGTGTGTTTGGCAAAGTAACTGCCGGCACGGACGTCATCGACAAAATCAGACAAGTTGCTACAACTAGCCGCAAAGGTCACCAAGACGTACCTGCAAGCAACGTAATCATTGAGCGTGCAACCCGCGCTTAAGCCAGCGCGAGCCGCCTTTATTCCCTATAGAGACGGCTCACTAAGGTACCTGTGCAGCATGAAGATAAATTAAAACTTCTCTCTAGCTGTTTTAATTTATCTTTATGTCACTTATCATCTACTGATGACGAATAACACTTCCACACCCAATCCTGCTTTATCCAATACATATCTGTTTATTTCAGATTTGCATTTATGCGCCAGCCGACCGCATATCACTGCTGCTTTTATAAACTTTCTAAGCCATACGGCATCAACAGCAAAGGCACTTTATATTCTGGGAGATTTATTTGAATATTGGGCCGGAGATGATGACACTGAAAATGCCTTTCACCAGCGCATTATTGCGTCATTCAATAAACTAGCCAATTCCGGCGTTCAGATTTTTCTGATGCACGGAAACCGTGACTTTCTCATTGGTGAAGCTTTTTGCAGAGCAGCTAATGTTACGCTGATTAAAGACCCGATGTTAATTGACTTGCATGGCAGAAAAACTCTGCTAAGCCACGGCGATGACCTGTGCATTGATGACATTGCCTACCAGCAATTCCGCACACAGGTAAGAGATAAAGAATGGCAGGCAAACTTTCTGGCACAGCCACTAGAAACACGCAAAAATCAGATCGAAGCTATCAGGCTTCGCAGCGAACAGGAAAAGTCCAGAAAATCATTCGAGATCATGGATGTGAATACGGATGCCGTCGTTGACCTCCTTAGAAGATACCAGCATCCAGAGCTATTGATTCATGGTCATACGCACAGGCCTAACCGTCATGTCATAGAGCTGGATGGCAGGATTAGCACGCGCTGGGTACTGGGTGACTGGTACGAACAAGGCAGTTATCTTGTATGTGATGAGTCCGCCTGCCAAAGCGTAAACCTGAATGCACAAGGGTAGATTTGGCCGAATTGCGATTGCTTGGATTTGATTATCTAAAACTTTACTGGCAGTTAAGGTGTATAACCCGGAATCAATGAGTGGTCCACTTCATCTATTTGTTCCGGCTCTAAAAACTGCTCTGCATATTTCAGGTAGATTTTCTCGCGTACAAAAATATCAAACAGATCCGGGTCTATATGCTGGTTAACCTTCATCTTACCCAGAATATACAGAGATTCTGAAAGCGTCTTAGCCTTCTTATATGGCCGGTCTTTGGAGGTAAGCGCTTCAAAAATATCGGCAATACCCATCACCCGTGCCGGCACTGACATCTGTTCCCGGGTGAGTCCCCGAGGATAGCCGGTACCATCCATACGTTCATGGTGACCACACGCGTACTCGGGCACACGCGCCAAACTGCGTGGGTATGGCAGCGATTCAAGCATGCTGATGGTCACCAGAATATGATTATTGATGACTTCGCGCTCTTCCGGTGTAAGCGTTCCACGTGCGATACTCAGGTTATACAACTCATCATCTGTTAAAAATGTAATTGTATTTCCATCAGCATCCAGCATCGGCATGCAGCCAATATCACGCACACGTTGCTGATCTTCTGGCGTCATGGATTCACTGCCGATATTAGACTGCCTTAAAAAATCACGGTCCTGGTCACATTTCAACTTAAAGGCTTGCAACTCAGCTTCCATCTCTGCAAGCGCTGCTTGCAGGCTGTCGCCTGCATCAGCGTTACGCAACAACGCCACCTGCTGTTTAAGCATTGCAGTTTCCGCCTGCTGTTTAAGCAGATCGAAGCGTTGATTTACCAGTTCTATGCGGTCAAAAATTGAAGAAAGCTTGGTTGGCTTATCCATAATCGCTTCCGGCGTCGTTACCTTACCGCAATCATGTAGCCAGCTGGCGACTTTCAATTCATAAAACTCATTTTCATCCAATGTGAAGTCTTTCAACGGACCTATTTTGGTATTGATCGCGGCCTGCGTCAGCATCATCGTCAACTCTGGCACACGCCTGCAATGCCCGCCTGTATACGGCGACTTCTGGTCAATCGCATCCGCTATCAACTCGATAAAGGCTTCAAACAGATTTTTAAAGTCTTCTATCAGATTATGGTTAGTCATGGCAACTGCGGCCTGTGATGCCAATGACTCCACTAAACTTTGATTCGCTTGAGAGAAGGGAATGATCTCGCCGGTTTCAATATCAATCGCATTGATCAGCTGCAGCACACCAATCACTTCTTCCTCATGGTTTTTCATGGGGATTGTCAGAAATGATTGTGAACGATATCCAGTTTTCTCATCAAATTTACGCGTACCGGAAAAATCAAAATGCTCAATTTCATAGGCATTGGCAATATTGATAGTCTTGCTATTCAAGGTTGCATGAGCAGCAACCGTAGTTAAATTCGGGCTGCCGTCTTCCAGGTAAAGGGGCAGTGGCAGAAAAGGAATCTTACGCCCTGTAGTGCCTCCCAAAAAGAGATTAAGCGTCTTATTACGCATCATTTCAAATTTAAGATGCGTATCATTATCTATCGTATAAAGCGTGCCGCCATCCGCATTGGTAATCTCCTGGGCTCCCAGCAGAATCATCTCCAAAAGTCTCTGGCTATCGCGCTCAACGGATAATGCCACGCCGATTGCATTAAGTCGTTCCAGGCGCTTTAACAGGTAAGGGTGCTGGGTATCAGACATTCAAATACTAAGCCTAAAGTTTAAGGGGTGGACCATCACCAGTTGGCTGCTAGCAATCATTTCAGCCAATTGAATAAATTATCGTACCAGGAGTCACTGCGGTTAAAGGAACTTTTAACTTTAACCAGTATGACAGAGACATTGTCTTTGCCGCCGTTATCGTTTGCCATACGTACCAATGACTCTGCCGCACCCAGGAGGTCAAATTTATAGGCATTCAATATGGACTCAATCACCACATCATCTACCATATCACTCAAACCATCCGAGCAGAGCAAGTAAATATCATCAACTTCAACATCAAACTCATTCAGTTCCAGCTGCACTTCCGGATCAACGCCCAAGGCACGCGTCAGTATATTCCTGTTTGAAGA
>Ga0208882_1001217_pt1 | contig 10316 bp, 7 predicted proteins | sample LakWasMet14_LOW5_2_FD_183862 | JGI IMG/M metagenome (GOLD analysis project Ga0208882, IMG submission 183862) | Freshwater sediment methanotrophic microbial communities from Lake Washington under simulated oxygen tension - Sediment Metagenome... | ecosystem: Environmental > Aquatic > Freshwater >...
GGTTTCAATTGACTCTAATTGGTGTACTGGTAATCAGATTAACACTCATAATTTAAGCACAGGCTTTACTTCATATCAATGGTTTTTAGATAACAATCTATATAGTATAAATAGAGATACATCATTTAAATTCAACAGCACGGGTCAACATACAATTACTCTTCAAGCAGATTCTATGGGTATAGGCACACAGTCAATTTCATTCACATTAAATATAACTCCATCACTAGGATCTGTCGGAGCAATTTCAGGTAACCAATATGTCTGCACTAGTAGTTTAAACTCATTAACATTGACTGCATCTTCAAATACTGCAGTAACTAACTTTTATTGGAGTACAGATAATCCAAATAAATTAGCAACTGGATGGAATTCTACCACAAATGACACTGTTTATCCAATGTTTGTATTAAGCACAAGCCCATCTACTTTAAATATTTTTGTATTTGGAACAAATGAAAAGGGATGTTTAACTACAGATACTGCAAAACATACTATAAAAACAAGAGGAGCACCTCCAACTGTTTCGCCAACTGTATTTAACGTCAACACTCGTTGTTTTACTTTTGACACTCTGAACTTCGTTTCATTTACACCTCAAAATACCATAACTGTAAGCACAACATCTAATACAGGTGCCGATAGTTATTTTTATGTAGATAATAATTATAGTTTTAGCTATACTGTATTTACACCAACTGCCACCATTGCAATTCCCGAATACTGCCCTAAAGATTCATCCATCATCAATTTATATTATAGCAATGTTTGCGGCATTTCGCCAAACTCAAGAACAAATTATTATTTTACCACTTACAGCAATTATAGAACAACTATGACGCCCGACACGGTTGTTTTACCTGGAGCAAATATTAAATTGAGATGTAAATTTTCTTTCAACTCATCAATAGATAATTATTGTCAGGGCAGCAATAACTTCGGGGCACAATGGTTTTTTAAAGGTAACAACATTTCATCCAGCGTAAACAGTATCAGTAAAAATAATATTACTGCTGCTGATACCGGTGTGTATACTATAAGAATAAAAAATGGATGTAATTTTATTCAAAAAAGCATTCATGTGAAATTTCCTGTTATTACAAGCAATTATATAAACAGTATTATTTCTAATATTGATGTTTATCCAAATCCATCTAGAGATTTTTTAAATATCTCTAACCCAAACAATTTAAAAATGGATTATACGCTTTACAATAACCTAGGTCAAATTGTTTTAGTAACTGATTCTGATCAATCGCAAAAAATAAATGTATCAAATTTCCCAGATGGAACTTATTACTTAAAAATTAGCACAGACCTTTTTACTACGTATAAAAAACTTACAGTTGTAAAAGAATAGATATTCTTAACATACTAAAACAACAAAACCCCTCCTTCACAGGTGGGGTTTTGTATTTAAAACAAATACTTTGGTTCAATAGTTTCACCATGTCAATCACTCATTTCACCAAGTATGCTAATTATCCAGTTAATTGATGGCTAATTTTACTTCAACAATTTAAAATCATCAATCATGACATCAAAAACATACATTCATCAACCCACCTTTACATTAATTGTAATTTTACTTTTCACAAACTTATTCGGCATTGCTCAATTAAAACCATCGTATGTAGATTTTGACGCATACGAAAAACTGGTTGCTGAAGTTAAAGAACATCGCAAAAGCAGGTTACTTACAGCTGAGGAATTTATTAAAACAAGCAAACAAGATAAAGTATTGATTTTAGACACACGTTCTGACTCCATGTATAATGCAGTTCATGTAAAAGGTGCTATTCATTTAAATTTTTCTGATTTTACGCAAGACAACCTTGCTAAAATAATTCCATCGCCCGATTATAAAATATTAATTTATTGTAATAACAATTTCGAAACTGCCATACCTACTGTTGTATCATCTGTAGCGCCACCCCTCGATCTTAGAGATTACTTTGTTACCAAAGTTTCCAAACCAATGCCGGCAATTAGTTTAGACTTAACGCCAAAACCAACAAAAGCTACATCTAAAAAAACAAAAACCAAACAAAAGGGACCAAACAGCGAAACTGTTGTGGATATAATACCCGAAAACAAACCCATAACACTAGCGCTTAACATACCAACCTACATTAATCTTTATGGTTATGGCTATAAAAATGTTTACGAACTATCTGAATTGGTTGATGTAAATAGCGGTATACTGGAGTTTGAAGGAACAGCGATAAAGAAATAAGAATAAAAATTTATTTTTTTCAAAACTCAAGAAACACTAATTGACGTAAATAGAATACAAAACCCAATGATAAATTCATTGGGCTTTTAAAACAACTAACTTCGATTAACTAGCCAGTGAAAATTGCTCAGGAAATTTATCAAAAGAAGATTTTACCAGCTCATAAGTACGGCCTTTGGGTGCATAATTAAATCCATATTCGATTATTTTATTAGGATAACCTTGAATTTTACATTTAATTAACTCTGTTAAATCAAATCCTAATGAGTTATCTGTTTCGTGCAAATGCTTAAGTATGTAATCTTTACAAGCACCGATAATCAAGTCTGCAAATTGCAACATTGTACAATGAGTAGATTTTGTGTAATAGATACTTTCGCAGAAGTTTATATTTTTTAAAGCTCCTGAAAAATAAGTACAATCAAATGTGGATGTTCCTTTATGAAAAGCTTTAAAATACTCCCTATTAAAAGGCTTAGGATTACTTGATTCTGGCCAATCTAAAACTACCTGATACATATCATTTACATTGTTATTTTTTGCATACAAAGCAACACGCATCAAAGACTGTGAGAAAGATACGCTAATCAAATCTTCCTTCACACGACTTAGTGGTTTTTCAGAACTATATCTCTCCGTACAGGCAAGAATAATTTTATAGTTTATAGATAATGATTTTTCAAAAATTTCTCTCCTCCATTTATATGAACTTGACAATAAACTTTCATATTCCTTAATTCTAGAAAGCTCTATATATGTCGGCTTTAAATCTTTAAAATTCCACTTAATTGGCAATGTTTTTAATGCATATTTAGATTTAACTTCCTCTATAATTAATTTTAACTTTTGCTCTTCAATTTCATCAATAATTATCCCGCCAAATATCAGGACATTGTTTTTCGTCTTTGTTGTGCTTAATTCAGTATTATCTGCGTACCATTTTTTCATTTATTTAAAATTTTAATTATTAATTAATTGCCTCTTTCAAGACATAGGGGTATATCTTCCTATTAAAAGCTATTGCAGATAATAGAACGTAGTACGCCTTAATTCATCTTTATGAATACTCGCTGATTATGTTGAAATATTTCCCAGAAGATTACTCCAGCGGATTGCGTATAACAAATAAATTTCATTTATTTGCATAGTAATATATAAGGATAGCCATCCTTATGGAATTACAACACAACAAAAAACCTTCCACAGTTTTTTCACAAAGCCAGGAGTAATCTTCTGGTTTTTTTATTGGCTAAATTTTAAAAATAAAAGGGAGGGTGCGTATTGAAAACGCACAAATATTTTTTAAAAGCCCTCTCTAAAATTGATTCAGAGAGGGCTTTGTTTAAGTTAATTAAGGGTTAACTTTATTTTGAGTATTAATTAAGATCCGCAAGCTTCGCAAGCTTCTGGGTTATCTAACGAGCAGCTTAATTGTGCTTGTTGTTCTTCAAAGCTTAATAATTGTGCTTGTCCGCGCTCTACTAATAAAGCATCTTCGTTACCTAATACCGGCACAGATAATGCTGAATGATCTACTGTAAATTTAATAGCATCAGCAGCAGCTTTTGTACGTAAGTAGTACATACCTGTTTTTAAGCCTTTTTTCCAAGCATAGAAGTGAGCTGAAGATAATTTAGCAAAGTTTGCATCTTGAATAAACAAGTTTAATGATTGTGATTGGCAAATGTATGCCCCACGATCTGCTGCCATATCAATGATAGCACGTTGTTTAATTTCCCAAACTGTTTTGTAAATATCTTTAATGTTTTGTGGAATTTCAGGAATGTTTTGTACTGAACCATTTGCTGCAATGATTTTGTTTTTTAAACCATCATTCCATAATCCTAATTTTACTAAATCGCGTAATAAGTGTTTGTTTACAACTGCAAACTCACCTGATAATACACGACGAGAGTAAATGTTAGATGTATATGGCTCGAAACATTCGTTATTACCTAAAATTTGAGATGTAGAAGCTGTTGGCATTGGAGCTAATAACAATGAGTTACGCACACCGTATTTTTTAACTTCTTCTTTTAACACATCCCATTCCCAACGTGGGCTTGGTGTTACACCCCACATATCAAATTGCATAATGCCTTTTGATAAAGGAGAGCCTTCATAACTTTCGTATGTTCCGTCAACTTTTGCTAAGTCTTTACTTGCTGTCATTGCAGCGTAGTAAATAGTTTCAAAAATTTCAGCGTTTAATTTTTTAGCTTCTTCACTTTCAAAAGGGAAACGCATTAAAATAAATGCATCAGCTAAACCTTGTACACCTAAACCAATTGGGCGGTGACGCATGTTTGAATTACGCGCCTCAGGAATTGGGTAGTAGTTACGATCAATTACTTTATTTAAGTTTTTAGTAATTACGTAAGTTATATCGAATAAACGTTGGTGATCAAACGTACCTGTTTTTTCATCAACAAAACGTGGTAATGCAATAGATGCTAAGTTACAAACTGCAACTTCATCAGGGCTAGTGTACTCAACAATTTCAGTACATAAGTTAGAAGATTGAATTGTACCTAAGTGAGATTGATTTGATTTTAAGTTACAAGCATCTTTGTATAACATGTATGGGTTACCTGTCTCAATTTGAGACTCGATAATTGCTGCCCATAACTCACGTGCAGGAACTTGTTTACGGAATTTTCCTTCTTCCTCGTATTTAGTATATAATGCTTCAAACTCTGCACCATGAGATGTGTGTAAGCCTGGGCACTCATTAGGACACATTAAGCTCCATGTTCCTTCAGCTTCAACACGTTTCATAAATAAATCCGGAATCCAAAGTGCAGTAAATAAATCACGAGCACGTAATTCTTCTTTACCATGGTTTTTACGAATATCTAGGAACTCATAAATATCAGCATGCCAAGGCTCTAAGTAAACAGCAATAGAACCTTTACGTTTTCCACCACCTTGATCAACGTAACGAGCAGTTTCGTTGAATACTTTTAACATTGGTAAAATACCATTTGATGTACCGTTAGTTCCTTTAATGTAAGAACCTGTAGCACGTACTTTATGAATAGCTAAACCAATACCACCGGCAGATTGAGAAATACGAGCGCATTGTTTTAATGTATCGTAAATTCCATCAATACTATCATCTTTTGCTTGTAATAAGAAACAAGAACTCATTTGAGGTTTTGGCGTACCAGCATTAAATAAAGTTGGAGTTGCATGCGTAAACCAACGTTCACTCATTAAGTTATAAGTTTCTATAGCGGCAGTAACGTCTTCTTTATGAATACCAACAGCCACACGCATTAACATGTGTTGCGGACGCTCAGTAATTTTACCATGCGTTTTTAATAAATAAGAACGTTCTAAAGTTTTAAACCCAAAATAATCGTAACCAAAATCTCTATCGTAAATAATAGAAGAATCTAACAATTGCGCATTCTTCATTACAATTTCATAAACATCTTCGGCAATTAATGATGCTTTTTGATTTGTTTTTGGATCAACGTAATTATATAAAATTTCGATCGTTTTCGAGAACGATTTAATTGTGTTTTTGTGTAAGTTACTTACAGCAATACGAGAAGCTAACTGAGCATAATCAGGATGCTTAGTAGTTAAAGACGCAGCCGTTTCTGCAGCTAAGCTATCTAATTCGCTAGTGGTAACGCCATCATACACACCATCAATTACTTTTTTAGCTACTTGAATTGGATCTACATGATTAGCATCTAAGCCGTAGCTGAGCTTTTGAATGCGAGCTGTGATTTTGTCAAATTTCACAGATTCTTGAGTACCATCTCTTTTTATTACAAACATTGCCGTTGGTTTTAAGGGTTTTTACTTTAGTTTTTGAGTATCGTTTTTCAGTTATGAAAAGTTATAACTATAATCGTTTTTTTTTAAGCCCGTCACATTTTGATATTAACAAAGTGACGGTTAATTATTTTATTGTCGTTCGTTTCAGAGGCTAAAAATCCTATACAAAATTTTCACTTTGTTCAATGATTATCAATAAGATACAAATTGAGGTTTTAAGCCGACGAAGTTTTATCTAAAAATCTTCATCTAAACTAAACGCATTGTTTTCTTCTTTATTCCCCATCACACCAGCTTTTTGGTATTCCGCCACACGTTTTTCGAAGAAATTGGTTTTACCTTGTAACGAAATCATCTCCATAAAATCAAATGGATTGCTTGCGTTATAGTATTTAGCACATCCTAATGATACTAATAATCTGTCAGCGCAAAACTCAATGTATTGACACATTAAATCTGCATTCATACCAATTAATTTCACAGGAATAGCGTCTGATACGAACTCTTTTTCAATAGCTACAGCATCAGTAATAATTTTAGTTACTTGTTCTTTTGGTAATTGATTTTTCACATGTTGTGTGTATAACAAACATGCAAAATCACAATGTAAACCTTCATCACGAGATATTAACTCGTTACTGAAACTTAAACCTGGCATTAAGCCACGTTTTTTCAACCAGAAAATAGAACAGAAAGAACCAGAGAAGAAAATTCCTTCAACAGCTGCAAAGGCAATTAAGCGTTCCGCAAAGCTTCCATTGCCAATCCAACGCAAAGCCCACTCTGCTTTTTTACCTACACAAGGAACTGTATCTACAGCGTGTAATAATTTATCTTTTTCTACAGGGTCTTTAATATAAGTATCAATTAATAAAGAGTAAGTTTCTGAATGGATATTTTCCATCATGATTTGGAAACCATAAAAGCAACGAGCCTCAGGGTATTGTACTTCGTTTAAGAAGTTAATAGCTAAATTTTCGTTAACAATCCCATCACTAGCAGCAAAAAATGCTAATACATGTTTAATGAAGTGACGTTCGTTATCGTTTAATTTATTAGCCCAGTCAGATAAGTCTTGCGAAAGATCAATTTCTTCTGCTGTCCAAAAGCTGGCTTCAGATTTTTTATAGAACTCCCAAATATCATTGTATTTGATTGGGAACAGTACAAAGCGATCTTTGTTTTCTGCTAAAATTGGTTCATTCATAATTTTTAGTTCTTTTATATATAGTACCTTAAAATTTTTAAGGCTGTTTTTGTTTAATTTTCTGTTCTACAAATCTGATTAAAAAAGAGCGGATTTTTGAAAAATGAAATTAACATTGATAGGGGTTTTTTTAACATCGCTTTTTTTTAGACAATTGTTAGAAAAACCCTAAATAGCCTGTAAATCAAGGGTTTTAGAATTAAATAAAAAATAATGAAAAATAACTTGATTTAGGTTTTGCAGTATAATTTTTTTTATTAAGTAGTGTGTGATTCTGGTGAAATTTCATTTAAAAATCAGCCCTAAATAACGCGCTAATACATCGATAGATTAAGGGTTTTCACTTAGAAGACAAGAAAATATTTGTCGATGATTTTTTGCAATTCGACTTTCTAAAACAAAAATTGATTCATTATTGAAATCTCACATTTGATTTTTAACAACGTAAAAAAACAACACTTTGTTTAGTTAATAAACTAAGCTCACTTTTTGCACCTAAAATAGTGTTAGTATTAAAAAAACATTATTTTTGTTACCTAATAAAATTTAAACGATGATTGATTTAACAGGAATTATTGCCATTAGTGGACAACCAGGTTTATTTAAAGTGGTTGCTCAGTCTAAAAACGGAATTATTGTAGAAAACCTTGCAGATAAAAAACGTACTGCTGTTAGCGCAACAGCTAAAGTATCTTCATTAGAAGACATTAGTATGTTTACAACAGGTGAAGATAAACCTGTTGCAGAAATCATGAAATCTATTTTCGATAAAGAAAAAGGTGGTGCTTGCATCGATTCGAAATCTGACGATAAAGCGGTTGTAGCATATTTTGCTGCAATTTTACCGGAGTATGATAAAGATCGTGTTTACACAAGTAACATGCGTAAATTATTTACTTGGTATAATGGTTTACACAGCACAGGTAACTTAAAGTTAAGAGAAGAAGAAAAAGCAGAAGAAGCTACTGAGAAAAAAGTAAAAGCTCCTGTTGCTGAGAAAAAAGCTGCAGTTAAAAAAACAAATGCTAAAGCTGAACCTAAAGCTAAAACAAGCGCAGGTGTTAAGAAAACTACAGGTGTTAGAAAAGCAGGTACTGCATAATATATTTAGTTTATTAAAAATAAAAAAAGCTTGCTGAAAATTCAGCAAGCTTTTTTTATTCTCCATTTTGAAGATGGGGTTTGATTACTATACTAAAAAACTTTAACTTCAATCATTCAATACATCAATTATGAAACGCCATTATTTATCGCAAGAATTTAAAATAACAACCTGGGAAAAATTAAAACCAATTTTAGATGAATTGCAAAATAGAAGTATTCATTCTGTTAACGACTTAAAACAATGGTTACGCGACAGAAGTGAAGTTGAAGCAGTTATTAACGAAGACGGCGCATGGCGATATATAAAAATGACATGCGATACACAAAGCGAACAATTACAAAACGATTTTAATTTTTTTGTAACCGAAATTGAACCGCACTTATCGCCCTATACTAACGAACTAAATAAAAAACTAATAAACTGCGAGTTTGTTGATGAACTTGAAAGGGATACTTATTTCGTTTACATCAGAGGTATTAAAAAAAGTATTGAATTATACCGCGAAGAAAATATCGCTTTATATACAGAGTTACGTCAAAAAGAGCAAGAGTACGGTAATATTGCTGCTGCACAAAGCATTAATTATAATAACGAAGAAATGACTCTGCAAAAAGCAGCAACATATTTCAAAAAAACGGACAGACATATACGAGAAGAAGTTTATCATTTAATTCAAACCAGAAGAGCTCAAGATGAAGAAGCTTTAAATAATTTGTTTAATGAGTTGATTGAGTTACGACATAAAATAGCTTTAAATACAGGTTATGCAAATTATCGTGATTTTAAACATGATGATTTGGGGCGTTTTGATTATAGTGTTGAAGATTGTTACAATTTTCATAACGCTATTCAGCAACATATTGTACCACTAATTAAATCCATTGAATTAAATCGTAAAGAAAAACTAAATTTAGATACATACAGACCCTGGGATAAAGACGTTGATGCAGATGGGAAAACACCTTTAAAATCATTTACAGATGGAAATGATTTGACAGTAAAAACAATTGACTGTTTCAATCAAATGGATAGTTACTTTGGCGATTGTATTAAAACTATGCGCGACATGAAACGATTAGATTTAGAATCGCGCATAGGCAAAGCTCCAGGTGGTTATAATTATCCATTAATGGAAACAGATGTACCTTTTATTTTTATGAATGCTGTTGGTTTGTTAAGAGATATGGTTACGATGGTACACGAAGGCGGACATGCTGTACATGCTTTTTTAGCGGCTGATTTAGAGTTAACTGATTTTAAGAGTACACCAAGCGAAGTGGCTGAGCTAGCCAGTATGGGTATGGAATTAATAAGCATGGAACATTGGGATGCTTTTTTTACTGATGCGGATGATTTGAAACGCGCAAAAAAAGAACAACTTACTGATGTGCTAAAAGGTTTGCCTTGGATTGCTAGCATTGATAAATTTCAACATTGGGTATACACAAACCCAACTCATAACGTTGAGCAAAGAAATAATGCTTGGTTAGAGATAAGCAAGGAATTTGGAACAGGTGTTATTGACTACAGCGGTTTGGAAAATAATTTGAAGCGTGGCTGGCAAGTGCAATTGCATTTATGGCGCAATTAGGCGCCATTGCTTTATGGCGTAACTATAAACAAAATCCAAAACAAACCTTGGAACAATACAAGAAAGCGTTATCACTAGGCTATTTAAAAACAATTCCAGAACTGTATGAAGCAGCTGGTATTAAGTTTGATTTTTCGCCTGCTTATGTAAAAGAGCTTGCGGATTTTGTGAAAGCTGAGTACGAAAAGTTGTAAGTATAATCTTGTGGCTTCGAGAGCCTCAGCCACCAGGTATTTGAAAGAATCAGTTAGCTGACATTTCTATAGCCTCAGTCACGAGCATTTCAAGAGAATTAGTTACCTAAGATTTCGAGAGTATCAGTCACTGAACACTGAGGTTCTCGAAGTGTTTGATGTGACTAACTAAAAATCTTCGTCCTCCTCTT
>Ga0208882_1001222_pt1 | contig 10275 bp, 17 predicted proteins | sample LakWasMet14_LOW5_2_FD_183862 | JGI IMG/M metagenome (GOLD analysis project Ga0208882, IMG submission 183862) | Freshwater sediment methanotrophic microbial communities from Lake Washington under simulated oxygen tension - Sediment Metagenome... | ecosystem: Environmental > Aquatic > Freshwater >...
ACGCAGGGCAACGCCTCCCAGCACCAGCACAGCACACAAGCCGGCGAACTTCCACACCGAGGGACGCCGCAGCATGGCCACGGCCAGAAGCGGAAAGAGCCAGTAGAAATGCTCCTCCACGCACAGCGACCAGGCGTGCGAGAACGCCGTGTTGCGTGCGTAGTCGATGTTCAGGTTCACGGTGAAAGTGAAGAACTTCCACCACGGCTCCATCCCCGGTGCCTCCCGGAAAGCAGGCCACAGCAGATAAAGCAGCAGAACAGCCCAGTAGGCGGGAAGAATACGAAAGGCGCGGCGCAGGTAGAAGTCACCGTAAGACAGCTTGTGCCCACGCGCAAGCGGCGTCAGTACCTGCGTGCCTATGAGAAAACCGCTGAGCACGAAGAACAGGTCCACCCCCATCCAGCCGTAGCGCGAGAGCCACGACCAGTCCGCGCCGAGCCCGCCCACGACAAAGGAGTGAAACAGCATCACCCAGACGATGGCAATGCTACGCAGCAGGTCCAGTCCAGGCAGTCGGTCAGAATTATTCAAGTTGAGCCCCATGGGCAATGGCGCACGATTGCCGACTTGTTGAACGCGCAAGGAAATTCATGCAGGGATGCCCTGGCCTCAGAGCCTGGCCCAAACGGCGACGGTGCCGAAGGCATAGAGCGCCCCAAGCAGCAGGCAAATGCCTGAGGAAACCAGCCAGAAGGTGGTGGAGTTCTCGGGAAACGCCGGCCTGAGCAGCGGGAAGCCAACAGCGCGGACAAGGAACACGGCGCACACCGCGGGAAGCACGACGCCCGCAAACGGCAAACGGCCGATAACGCCTGCACCCGAGAAGGCATACAGCGCCCAGACAACCAGCACTGCGGATATGGCCAAGGTAATGAGCGATGGCTTGAGCTTGCCGGCCTCGGCAGCGCGCGCCATGCCTTCGCCTGCGCCCATCAATCGATAAGCTGGCGCCCCCAGAATGATGCAGGCCAGGTGTGCCACGGCGGCGAGTGCCGTGAGCGAACCACCGGCAATGAGTGCCTGAACGCCGGCGCTGTACATAGGTTCCGCGGGGCTTAGCGAGGCTGCAGGGAGGCCCGAAATCGGACCGTGCGAAGCCAAACGTCTGGACTGTTGTGATTTCTGGCTGAGGAGTTCTTTGACATCTTTGGAGTGTGGCGGATTTTCAAACTCAATGGCGGCAAAGCGGTCTCTTGGGTCGCCACGAGCTATTCGGCCGCTGTGGAGGTCGCGGTGCAGCATTGGACGTAACGGGCGCTGGAGCGCAGCGGAGGGAACCCAAGTGCGCAGCATGTTGGCGTTCCGCTGACCAACGGACCAAGCTCTTACCCGTCCTTCCAGTCAGCTTTCGGGGTCGTACTGGAACTCACGGACTTCCTGCGAGCAGCGGCAAGCTTTGGCGATCTTTGCCGCCCATTTGATCGCGTCTTCGCGCGATGGAAGCTCAAGCACGCAGAAGCCGCCGTTGAACTCTCTGGTCTGAGGATAAGTCTCTCTCGTAACGGTGCCGTCTGAGGCCACCATCAATGGCGCAACCGCCTCGTCGATGCCGCCACCGAACACGTAGACACCCGCAGCCTTCGCGTCACGGATGACCGCATGCGCCGCATCACCAACGGCGGGAAAGTCCTCAGGTGCCACCTCCATTGCGGGCCCCGGAAAGGAGATCAAATATTTCGTCATCGCTCAGCCTCCGGAGCGCGATACGAGTCGCTCAAATGAGCAATGGGATGGGCAGGTGCAAGGGCTGGTGGCATCAGAGATCCGGCCGCCTCGCAATAGCTTAGACAATGCGCCGCGCACGATAAACCAACAACAGCGCGATCTGAGAAGGCGACCATTTGGGATCACAAGAGCCTTTCAATCGGGATTCATTCCCGCAGCGCCGCAACGTGAAAATGAGCGGACGCTGAAGGCGGTCTGCTCGAATAAAAGGCTAGAGCGCATCGAGGTACTCCGGTAGGCGATCAAGTACGTGGCCCTGCGCATCCGCGCGCCATTGCAGTCGGATGTGCCATTCTTGCGTGCCATCGAGCGACACGAAGAATGACATCCCGTCGTCATGCGGTAGGAATGAATAGCCCAAGAACAGCCACTCTTCGCCGACGGGATGGGTGTGACCGTCGTAGTCCGCGAACTCGCTCTTCACCCGGTATCGCTGCCCGCCCCGCAAGAAGCTATGCGAGGCGCCGCTGTTCGGCGCCTTGTGGCCACTCCAAGTGCCAGTTGGTTTCGGCCCGTAGGTCATCTGCGCTTCAACAAGGCCGTGCAAAAAGCCCCCTTCGCACCCGCCCATGGCATGCAGCCGAGACGTTGCGAATCGGGAATCGCCGTTTCACGTTTCATCCCGCCAGTGTGCCGCATTTCTGACCTCCTATCGCGCGGAAGCGCTTGTACCGTGCCTCGTGGCCGGTTATTGGCCCGCACACCACGTCTACTGGGCATGCCCATGATTGGCCAGCTTCTCAATCGCCGCAACCTGGCGGCTTGATAGCGGTTCGCGGTCCTGGTGGGACAGCACCTGTAGCTTGAACTGCGCACTCCACGTGCTGCGCTTGAGTCGCAACCCGTCAATGTCGTGCAGATTGAACGATTGGGCGTCATTGTGTGCCTCGTGCAGATGCCTTCAGACCACGTGATCTGTGGAGGCGAAGACCATGAATCGACCTTCAACAGAGCACAGGTTGTACGACTCACGCCATGCTTCGATGACTGAAAGGTCTTCCGCTAAAAGTTCCCATGTCACTGTGCCAAGCGCGCACTCTTTGCCAAGCGGAACGACAGCCAGATTCTTGTAGCTGCAAAGGCGACAACCTTTCGCGTGGTACTGATCGACTATGCGTTGAAAGTACGAAGCGATATCTTCGCTCGCCATGAATACTTGCGAAGATCTGCTGGAGTGAAAAGCTAGATAGGGAGTGACGTAGCGGCTTGCGATTGTTTCGCCATTGAAGGATCGGAACGCTTCGACGAACTCATCGAAGAACGCACGAACACGGCGCTCTAATTCAATGGAACTCATGACGCGACTGCTCCGCAAATGACGCCCAACGAATGAAAGGGACTTCCCCGTCCCGAACTAGCCGCGACTTGCGGCAAACGGCAACTGAGTGCCACGATGGGAAGTGCGAACTTTTCATCAACTCGTCCGGAAGGGGAAGTCCATGGCTATTGTCTATCTCGGTATCGATCTCGCCAAGTCCGTGTTTGCCCTGCATGGGGTGGACGAAGGCGGTAGGCGCGCGTTGGTGAAGCCCAGCGTGGCGCGCGGCAAGCTCGAGGAAGTGGTAGCGGGGCTGCCACCGTGCGTGATTGGCATGGAGGCCTGCTCCGGTGCGCACCACTGGGTCCGGCTGTTTCAGGCCCACGGCAACACCGTGCGCCTGATCGCGCCCGAGTTCGTCGTACCCTACCGCCTCTCGGGCAAGTGCGGCAAGAACGACGCGGCCGATGCCGCCAAGAATGCGCGGCTGTGCTGGGCGATGCTGCATCGGGGCGAGAGCTTTGCGATGCCGGCTTGAACACCACCGACGATGAGCCGCTTGAACCAGAGACCGGAGATCGACCCGTACCGCTATCTTCCGCCGCGTGACGGCTTGCAGTGATGGAGCAAGGTTGGACCTGCGCGGGGTGTGCCTGATCATTTCAAGGAGGCGGCCACTGCCTTCCTCGGCTAACGTATGAGGCCCCCGCGTGCGTCGTTCATCAGGGTCCGCAGCAGTTGTGCTGCACCAATGACCGTTTGTAGTTTCGCCAGTCCGCACCTTGTGTTCCTCCCTTTGCTGCAACCGCCAGGCTGTGTGCGCCTGATCTGTCCTGCAATCCATGACCACTCGCGTTGCGAGCGGTCATGGGATGGTTTTGCTTGACTTGTGGGGGAGTCCATATACGAGGTGTTAGGCGTCACTGAGCCTCCGAGGTGCGTACTCCATGTAGTTCACCTCGCGCGTTGACCGAGTGATTGAGAAGCCCCGTCGCTCATAGAACCTTCGCGCAGGATTTGATGCCAGGACATGCAGCCGGATAGGCAGTTCGAGCGACCTGGATTGTTCGATGAACAGCTTCATGATCTCTGTGCCGAGCCCCTGATTCTGTTTCGCCGACTCAAGGTAAATCTCCTCGAGTTGTATGTGGGTCTCGTGCCGCTCATGTGCGACTGCACCTACGAGCTCATCATTGGCGTAGATTCTGTAGAACTTGCCGCCTTCAACTAGCTTCTGGATGGTCGGGTGAGCGACCTTCTCGAAGCAATCTCCCAGATCGGCCTCGACGTAGGGCCGCATCGTCGCTTCGCACAGGCGATAGATGTACGCGAAGTCGTCGCCTCCTGCGATTCTGAAGCTCAAAGCGATGGGGCGGATCAGGAGCGCTTCCTGGTGACGCCTAACGAGGCTGTGCAACCCCCCCCCGTCGCACCCGCCCATGGCAGGCAGCCGAGGCGCTGCAAATCGGAAGTCGCCGTTTCACGTTTCATCCCGCCAGTGTGCCGCATTTCTGACCTCCTATCGCGCAGGAAGCGCTTGTACCGGGCCTCGTGGCCGGTTATTGGCCCGCACACCGCGTCTACTGGGCATGCCCATGATGCGCCAGCCTCTCGACGTTGTGCGCCTGGCCGTACACACTTCATTGCGCGTTGACTAGTCAGCGGTCGGCCTCGCAGTGTTTCCATCGCCCGCCTCATCAGCCGGATGGCGGCACGGGGCAGCTCATTGGCCTTGAGGCGGCTGCCACAGCTCGACCTTGTTGCCCTCCGGGTCCATGACCCAGGCAAATTTTCCATACTCGGATTCGTCCATCTTCTCGAGCACATGGCATCCTTCTTCCTTCAGAACCTTGACCAGGGCGTGCAGGTCTTCCACTCGGTAGTTAACCATGAAGGGAGCAGCGCTGGGCGCAAACTGATCGCTTGTCTGCGGGCCGATGGACCAGATGGTCGTGCCTGAAACCGGCCTGCCTTCGCCGTCGCTCCAAGTAAAGGCGGCTCCGCCCCAAGCTTGGACATCGATTCCCAAATGCCGCTTGTACCAAGCCTGCAGTGATGGGGCGTCTTTGGCCTTGAAGAAGATGCCGCCGATGCCAGTGACTCGTTTCATGTGACCTCCGGTGCGCGATGGTGGTGCAGTCAACCCTCATGTCATGGGCTGCCGAATGATGGTTTTCCATTTCGCAGGCGCTGCCTTGCGAATGTCGCTCAGGTAGATTTCATGGTGCTTGCCGACACGCTGGCCGCGTGCATCAATGAACTGGTGCACCCGCTCGACAGTGGGGCCTTCCTCAGTGAACGGGCCGATATGCATGATTTGTGCGCACTTGCCTTCCGAGAAGGACTCCAGGCGAAGCTTTGAAATGGCCGCCGGCTTCTTCTTCTCTTTCACCTCGGCCACGGCAAGCTGAACGATGTCCCGCGTGACGCAAGGCGGTTGCGCAATCATCATGGTCCACTTCCACTTCGACTTGTCGGCGCTTGCAAAACTCGACATGTCATCCGCCCACCAAAGCCCCTCCAGCGGCATCACGCCATAGTCAATGGCCAGGGCGCCACGCTTGACCATGAACTTCACGGTATAGGAGACGGCGTACAAGGCTTCAAGGGCATCGCAATAGGCTTGCGATGTATTGGGATCACCCTCGCCGTCGACCATCAAGAAATTGGCTGGCGGAACATCAATCTGAACCACCTCCTTGGCGGACGCTTGATAGAGGTGCTTCCACTCCTTCTTGAAATCAATCTTCTTCACGCTTGCTCCTCATGGCAACTGCTTGCCCGCTGCGAACCCCATGCGGGCTCGGATGGGTCGTCCATTGCAGCCCATCCTTGGTAACAGCCCAGCGGCCAAACCGTTCGTGCTCGGTGAAATCATCTTAGAGCGGCCATATGCCATGGAAGTAGATGTCGTGCACAGCTGCGTCGTCGCTCGGAACGAGTTCATTCTCGAATTGCTCGTTGGTAATACGGCCGGACACAAGCCTGCGCGCCAAGGTAGCAAGGTGGTTCCGTGCGTCCTGATCAACAGTGACCTTCATGGTGACTCCCAACGTTGGAGGCCACCGGCACGCAGCATGCGCCGCGCAGCGGCAACCTGCTGCTGTATGTCCGCGTGGGCCGACCAGTTAAACCGGTTTACCACGATGAATTCTCCGCTCTGCCGCAGCCTTCAACAAGGGCCAGTCCTCCAAGCTGCGCTGCGCCGATTCATATCCTTGCCCCACGGAGGCCAAAAGTAGCGCCTCTGCGCGGAGAAGATTTGGCAGGGAGTAGTGCTTCATGGCGGCGCTGTGAAGCGCCACAAACAGATCATGTTGAGCCTCCGGGTCGCCATCTCTCGCCCTTACCTCTAAGTCTTGAACGTAGAGCGCATGAGCTGTTTCCGCTTCAGCTGCATAGTCGCGGATACCGATCTTCTTTTGGGAATTCAGGTCAATGAGCGAGAAGACCAACCCACCCAGCTTCATTTCGGCCTCCTCGGGAGGGAGCGCCTGATAGTAGTCAACAGGCGGCTGAACACCATCAAAACTCTCAGAACGAATTTTGACCGTATCCGCCGTTGGAACTGAGTGCAATACGACCACTCCTCGGTCTTCGTCGTAGTGGATCAACAAATCGCGCTTGTTTGATTTCATCGAAAAACAATTGTGAGGTTTAACGTTCGACGTAATGGGCGGCTTGCGCCTTGGCGCAGGGCGTCCCCCTGACGGAGGGGTTAGGGCTCAGCCGTGGCATACGCCTTGGAGCCCGACACCCGGAACTCGCCGCCAGATTGAAACTGGAAAGACCAGCCCCAACGGTCTTCCGGCATTTCTTCGATCCAAAACTGCTCTGGCACCTCCGTTGAGTAGTAGCCGATGCTGCTCAAGCAGAGTGCCTCACCAAAAGGTAGCGACGAGTCGCCAAGCGTTGCCGAGAAGGCCGTAACACCCTCACAGCGCAGACTAACTAGGCGCGGCAAGCTGCGCGAATCGCTCTCCTCTTCGCGTCTCCGCCACGAGAGGGCAACGGACTGCTGAAGTGCGTTGAATTCAACAGAGACAAGAGCGAAGTCGTTGTGAAGGTCAAGTTCATCTTCACCGACGACCAAGTATCTCGTTGCGCTTAGCTGGAAGTTCACCGCTTGCATTGTTGAGCCCTAACGTTGGAGGCCAGCGGCGCGCAGCAAGCGCCGCATGGCGGCAACCTGCTGCTGCGTGTCCGTCTGGGCCGAAATGTTATGCGTCAATTTCACGCAGTAACTCCAAAGCAGCATTGATATTCTCCGGAAAATACTCGGACCAGTCAGGATGTGAAGCAAGTCGCTCCATGAAGTGTATGAGGCACCCTATTTGCGACGCATTTAGCAGGGACAGGCGGCCAATTGTGTCTTGCACGTACTCGGCCTTGGGACCAAGGTGCAGAACCAAGAATTGGGTCTCCATCTGCGTGAACTCACCTCGCGGTGTGAGGCAATAAGACAAGTAGTGGGGCATCAACCAACGCCACGCTGCTGCAGACAGGTGTACCAATTCTTGATGCACCAAACGGAGAACCGCTTCATCAACCGGCTTACCTCGGTATTGCTCAAGGTCTTCGACTAATTCTTCACATCCATGGCAACTGTCGGCATGAGATGCAAGCTGTGACCGCGAAGGCATTTCCACAAGCGGAAATGCGCTTCGAATCTCAACCAGTAGTTCATTAGCGTCCATCGCTTTTTGGCAGATAACGTAAAAATGACCGGACCACCAACACAAGTGGCGGAGCCGCCTCCTGCTGTTGTGGGTCCGCGTCGATTGACAAGTTAAGACTCATTGCACACATCGACCGCTGACAGTTTGTGACCGACCACAGACCCGAGCAAGCCGACCGGAACATAGATGACAAAGCCAATGACTGCCCCGGCTATAACGCCCTGAGGCGATGCCCAGTCCGCGGCAATCCCGATTTGACCTGCTGCGAAGTGCACGAAAGCGCCGCATAACACCAACACGGCCAAGAGTATTGTTGTCCATGCCAAGTAAGCGCGATGAACAACAAAGCCAACAATAAGACCGTACAACGCCGATGCGGGAAACATCCAATATCGGCGCGCGACAATGCTCCATTCAGCAACGGCCGCAAGCGGCCCAGTCGGGCTCGACACGTACCACAGGCACAGAAAGCACATATGCAATGCGGTAAGACTCGCAAGGACACACAGCGCGTGCCGAGACGAGAGCCCGTTCATTGAGTCTTAACGTTTAAATTCAGCGGACTAGCCAGTGCAGCTGGCACAGGTCCGCTGCAATGAAGGGTTAAGCCTCATCTGCGCACACTTGAAGCACGGCTAGTGGGGCAAGGCCAATTTCGTTGGGGTTCTCATTTGAAGAAATGATCACCTCCGAGCCTAAGAGCTCAGAAAAACCTTTTGAGTCGCCTTTTACGCCCCCATTCTTGGTGGGTTTTAGAACGACTTCTGAACCTGTCATTTCGATCAAAGCCAATTTCGAGTTGCGCTGATAGGCAGCCTCACTCTTAACTCCTGCAGCCAGCAGCCGCGGTTGGCTGAAAGTCTCCCAGTCCGTCAGAGTCGGCACAGTGCGTCCGGAATGGTTTAGAGCCGTCAGGAGTGCTTGCCCCAGCTCAGTAGCTGACGGGTCTTTCTGAAGCACGATGAAGGGCTCCATCGCCACGAAGACTCCAGCATCAGTGCGGCATTCCGGATAGACCAACGTCCTATTTTTCCGATTAAGAAGAGCTGCGCGGAACATATGACACTTAACGTAAAGGCCAGCGGACGCCATAGGCGATCCGATGGGCCGTAATGTTAAAGGGCATCTTGTCGGAGATCATTGCCTCTGCTCCTGGGCCACCAACCGAAGTACTTCATCGTGGAGTAGATCGGCTGCCCGGACTTCGGCGGCCCAAGCCCGCGACAGCGAGAAAATCTGTTTCGCGTCTCCAAGACTGACACACTTCGCTTCCCGAATGGCCTTGATAGCCTCCACCGGCGTGACACCCATTCGACGCAACTCTTCAAGGCCAGTTTCCAATGGCTTGCCTGACGCGATTACGGCTGCGAGCACTTGAGCGTTCCGTTCCATGATGCGCTTTAACGTCAAAGCTGCCAGGCATGCAGCAAGCGCCGCGAAGCGGCATCTTGCGGCTGCGTGTCCGCGCCGAGCGAAATGTTAAAGCGGTTCATGGTGAGTGATTCATGCGAGCACGATTTCCATCCTCGTGCAATCCTTGGCTATCTCTTCGAGTGCTGCTAAGAATCTTCCATCGCCAAACCTTGTGAGAACAACCGTATTTTCGAAGACGAGCCGTGATTGCTTGGGTGAGCCTGGTCCGCCACCTTCGACCGCATCCCAAAAGGCGTCGAGATTTCGACCAAAAAGTTCGGCACCCTGTGGCTTTACAGTGCTCAAGTACGTCTCCCAGAAAGCTGCCTCAGATTGGACGCCGACGCAGTCGACAGTGACATCAGAGTCGGACTCAAAGTCGCCATCCAATAGATTTGAGAGCTGTTGCGGATCAAGCCGCTTCATCCGATCTTCAATCTTTCGGTCATATCGCCGGTCATTCGGTTCTGTGCCTTTCTGCGCCTTCCGTCCGTACTCTTGCACAAAGCGCGCTAGGCTGTCAGCGAGTGTTTGCTTCTTGTGCGACATGACCACTTGAGCTTTAACGTTGGAGGCAACCGGACCGCAACGTTTGCGGCGAAGCCGCCTCCCGCAGTTGCGGGTCCGTGTTGGCCGACCAGTTAAATCTCATAGACACTATTTGCTATGTCGGGGGCAAGCCAAGCATGACGTTCTCGACACAACGAGCGAGCGGTTCAAATGCGCTATGTCTGGCCTGACAGTTTGCTGCTAATTTGGCGAGCAGTGGTGTTATCTGTTCGTCGGTTTTGTAGTGGCAGGAAAGGAAGACAAACGAGGCCATTGCCAAAGGATTCAGCCGGCTGTATGAAAAACCGTACGCCTTTACCAACGCGTCTTGTCGCAGCTCTGGCGATAAGTCCGGCACAACAGTCGTAAGCAATGCTGCTGCATTCGCCCTGTCATGCCCCCCGATCCTCGCTTCTGTCAATTTTTCAGCCAAAGATGCGGCGCGCATGCAGGGTGCCGCAGCCTCAATCGGCGCGCGCTTCATTTCTTGGGCATGAGCGTGCATGATTGATACAAGGGCAGCAGATACAAGAAAGTACTTAAGTAGCATTTTGAAATTTAACGTTGGCCGTGAATGGGCCGCAGCGGCGCACTCAGCATTGAAGAATGGCGAACAAGCTTGCCGCCGTTGTGGGTCCATTCGACGAA
>Ga0208882_1001224_pt1 | contig 10267 bp, 9 predicted proteins | sample LakWasMet14_LOW5_2_FD_183862 | JGI IMG/M metagenome (GOLD analysis project Ga0208882, IMG submission 183862) | Freshwater sediment methanotrophic microbial communities from Lake Washington under simulated oxygen tension - Sediment Metagenome... | ecosystem: Environmental > Aquatic > Freshwater >...
TGACGTAGAAACCGCAGTCGCTTTGAATGAGGTGGTCAGCGCCACCTTCGGACGCTAATGGAAGAATACGTCGGAGAGCTGTGGGATCGCCTGATTACCGGTGCGGCAGAGAAACGTCATGCCGCAGTGACCGTTAAGCTGGATGATATTGCCAAATCCGCGGCGATATTTTTTCGGGCATTGGGCGGTGACCCCGGGCTGGGTATTTCCGCAGCGCCGGCAGTACGCCACGGTGCGCGCCGGCGCTTGCTGCAGCGCGTGGCCGGCAGCGGCGACAAAGTCGAGCTATCATGGCGCGACGGCGAAGTGCTGCGGCTGCCATCGCAGATTGACCTGTTTGCAGAGCAGGTACTCAACCGTGATCTTTATTTCTGGCTGGTGGCTTTAGCGGCAGCAGATGGTGATAACAGCCAGCCGTGGATTATCAGAAACCAGTCAGCGACTCAAGCTACGCTGGAGCGCTTTCCCGGTTTGCTCAGCCGCTATGACAGGCTGGTGGCTGCCGTCATCGCCCTGCGCATTCCACCCGCAAAACTGCCGGCAGATGAGGCCGCGCAGGAAAACACAATTCGCCAGGCCCTGCAATATCCGGGCACGGTGGATGCGATAACGCTGGCAGCCCGCCCGTTTCAGCCGGTACCGCTGTGGCCGCATCCGCAGCCGCCAATCAGCAGTTCTGTTTCAGGCACCACGGGTGCCGGTTCGCCCGAGCAGGGCGGCAGCGCGGCCAATAAGAAAAGCCGTCGCAAGCACATGGCAGAACGTACCGATGTGAAGGAAGATAAAAACGGCTTTCTGATGATGTTCCGCGCCGAGAGCCTGTTCTCATGGTCTGAGTTCGTCAAGGTGAACCGCCCGCAGGATGAGGAAGACGATGCCGAAACCGCGCAGCTGGCGGCTGAAGATATGGATATGCTGACCATTGCCCGCGATGGCAAGACCAGTGCTGCCAATGTACGGTTCGATCTTGACCTGCCGGCCGGTGCGGCGGATGACACGCCGCTGGGTGAGGGTGTTTTATTGCCGGAATGGAACTGGAAAAAACAAGTGCTGCAGCCGGATTACTGCAGTTTGCAGCAGCTGATCGCCACCGATGCAAAACCCTGTGAACTGCCGCCTGCTCTGAAAAACACCGCCAATCAGCTGCGGCGCCAGTTTCAGGCGCTCACGCCAACCCGGCATTGGCTTAAAGGCCAGCAGGATGGCGATGAGCTGGATATGGATGCCTGGGTGCAGCTCGCTTCGGAACGAAACAGCACCATGCCAACCTCGGAGCATGGACTTTACCGTGCGCAGGTGAATCAGGAGCGAGACCTGGCCTGCTTGCTGCTAGCTGATCTTTCATTATCTACCGATGCCTATGTGTCTAACCATTCACGTGTCATTGATGTAATTCGCGATAGCCTGCTGCTGTTTTCGGAGGCGCTGACGGCAACCGGTGACAGTTTTGCACTGTATGGTTTTTCATCGCTCAAGCGCAGCCATGTGCGCTTTCATTACATCAAGGGCTTTGACGAGCAATATAGCGCTCAGGTGCGTGGTCGCATTACCGCAGTTAAACCCGGTTATTACACCCGTATGGGTGCCGCGATCCGGCAGGCTTCAAGCTTATTGGTGCAGCAGAAAAAGCGCCAGCGCCTGCTGCTGATACTGACGGACGGCAAGCCGAATGATCTGGACCAGTACGAAGGGCGCTACGGTATTGAAGATACGCGCGTGGCGTTATTAGAAGCTAAAAAAATGGGGCTGCGGCCATTCTGCGTGACTATCGATACTGAAGCCAGTGACTATTTGCCGCATCTTTTCGGTGCGGGTGGTTATGTGGTGATCCGTAATCCTGAAGACTTGCCGAAAGAACTGCCGCTGCTTTATGCGCAGATGACGCGTTAAGCGCTTAAGTCGTAGCGACGCAGTTTTTTAACATCGGTAATCATCACATCCTTGCCATTGACTGCAATCAATTCCAGCTGCTGCAGCTTGGCCAGCGTGCGAGAAAGTGTTTCCGGTGTCAGGTTCAGTAATGAGGCAATGGTGGTTTTGCTGGCAGGCAGCGTGATGTTGCTGGCATCTGGAGCATCGGCGCTGATTTGCAGCAGATAACCGATAAAGCGCTGTGTGCATGACTGCAGCGACAGCATTTCAATATCCTGCACCAGCTGGTGCATTCTGATGGAAAGGCCAGCCAGCATCTTGCGTGAAAACAGCGGGTCATGATCCAGCATCGAAAATATCAGGTTCTTGGGCACGAGTAACACTTGAGAATCCAATATTGCCTGCGCATATACCGGGAACTGCCGCTCCAGAAATAGTATGGCTTCACCAAAACTTTCACCGGGCGTTACGATGCTGATGATTTTTTCACTTCCCTGCGGCGAAGTGACGCCTAATTTCAGCTGACCTTCCAATAAAATATAAAGCCCGACTGCCGCATCACCGCGATTAAAAACTGAAGTGCCTTTTGGAAATTCAATCAGCTGTGAGTGCCCTGCGATGGTTTCAATTTGTTCAGCAGCGAGTTCCCTGAACATAAAAAAATCTGACAGAGTTTGCGAGATGAAGGATTTATTCATTTTCAGGCCTCAGTAAGAACGTAGGCTTGATTATGCAATGAATTGGCAGGGAATCACATAGATTTATTTTTATTGCGAATAACGCTGGCGGCAAGCACCAATATGAAAGCTGCGATCGCGGCTGCATGCAGAACTCCACCGGTTTTACGCAGGTTTGCCATATATAAAAAATCACCGCTAAATCTGAGCAAAAGCGATGCCTGCAGCAAAATTAGCGGCAGGTAAAAGCCTGGGTGATAAGGGATTTTTACTTTGGTGATGGCCGGAAAGATAATCGGCGCATGGCCGAATATCATGGAAAATACAAAGCCCAGAAAAATGGCATGGGTAAAGGCGTCGTAACTGGAGCCGGCATTGAGTTGCGGCAAAATCAGCCCAATAATTCCCGCGACCAACAGCCAAACATAGCCGCAGATCAGCGCGGCAGCAATATAGCGTGTGAGCCCCTGCTGTTTGATAGTGTGGCGTACGATATCATTACGCATCAGCCATAGTGTCATGGCAATCAGCGAGGCAGAAAGTAAGTGAAAGTCTGTCCATGCACTGAGCGACGCAAAACTGGCCCCAGCCAAAAACAGCAACAGAGCGAACACAAATAAAATCTTGCTGCCGTAAGTGGGGCGCATGAATCTTGATAACTCAAGGCGTTCACCGACGATGGTGATAATCAGAAAGCCCATCCACCACGGCATTACCTGCGCCAGACTAAAGCCGTAAAGCCACAATAGGCAGCCCAGCAACCAGCACAAGGCGGCGATTAGTAAAGTGAACGTGAATAATTCACGCTGCCTGAAAAAGATGTTGATCGAGACTACACTCAGAATGGCGCTGGCAATCACTGCAAACATAGCGCCGACAGGTGAACTGACCCCTGCGATTAATAAAATAGTACCGATAGCAGAAGCCAGAGGGCTGCTATAGGCCCAGCGCTCACCGATGGCAACGGCACGCTCCAGGCTGATTACGGTACCGAGAAAGCCGCACACCATGAGCGGGCCATGCAGTGCAAACTGCGTCGCCGAGGATAAGGGGAAGTTCCAGCCAAGGCGCGTAAGGCCGATATACATGCCAAACATCAGGCTGATGAAGCCTGCCATTAAGATAGGTATACGGTAGCGTACTGCAAGGTTGGTTTTCATAACGAGATATTATCAGCAAGGCTGTCGCGCATGAAGAATGTGCTTAAGCACATGTATTCTGCGGTGATGCCAAATACTGGCATGCAAGAATGACACCATTTAATGTAAATCTTGTTAATGTAAATTTTGGCTGAATCAATCCCAGCCCAATCGCTGTTTTGCCTGCTCGCACATCATCGCGGGCTCCCATGCCGGTTCCCATACTAAATGCAGGTCAAGCTGCACACCCTCACTGAGCGCTTTACTGACCGCGTCTTCGATGCTTTCAATCACCATTTCAGACATCGGACAGGCGTATGAAGTCATGGTAAACGTGACTGTGGCGATGTTGTCATGGATTTTAATGCCATACACCAGGCCAAGGTCGATCAGGTTTTCGCCGATTTCAGGGTCAATCACGGATTGCAGCGCAGTATAGATACGTTGCTCATCTGCGTTGAGCTGGTTAAAAATAAGGGTCATTATCTTTGCTGGCCTTTAATGCAGTAATGTTTTCAGCGCGTCAGTAGCGTCATTGATATTCTTGTTCATCGCATCCGCCTGAAATTTGACCACACCGTTGCTATCCAGAATTGAGATCGTGGCATCGTGTTCATAATCGCCGGCCTGCACTTTTTTATATTTGATGCCCAGTGTGACTGCCAGCTTGCGAACTGCACTTTCGCTACCTTGTGCCAATACCCAGGATGGCGAAGTGATGGCATGCAGCTTTGCAAACTCGGTGAGTTTTGCTGGCGTGTCGCGCTGCGGGTCAAACGAGAACAAGGCGAAATTGACCTTGCCAGCCTGTGCCGCAGAGAGCGAGCGTTCTATGCGCTTGATGTTCTGTACCGTAAGCGGGCACACATACTGGCACGAGGTGTAGACCATCGCCACCACGGTGGGTTTGCCTCCAAGCTTGCTGAGCTGGAAAGTCTTGCCGTCAGCCGCAGTCCAGTTGTCTGTGATGTTGAATACCGAGTCTGTACTTGGTGTTGAAAGACCAGGTGCAGATAGTTCAGATTCATGCTGGTGATGATGGTGTTCGTGATTTTCAGCGAAAGCCGGAGCACTGCATGCCAGCAGCAGGGATAACAGTAATTGGCTCTTTAAATTCGTTTTCATTTTGCATCCTTTGCGCAACGGAATCCTAGATTTTTACCTGTAAAGTTGCCTTTCAGGCTTTCCCGGTATGAGTACCTCATGAAAGCAGCATAATCGCCTAGGTTGCTGGCGTTAAGGCTGCCGCTCCCGCAAAACAGGGTTTTGTCGCCTGAGTTTCTTGAATCGGGCGGCGCCATGTAGCTGTTGAAATCGGCAGTCCATTCCCATATCAAACCTGCCATGTCAAATATGCCAAAGCCGTTGGCTGGTTTAGTCCTGACAGCAGGCAGCTCCCGGTTTGGTACTGAATACCAGCTCATGATCTGTTTTTGCAGGTTTTCTGTATCGCGGTCGTTATCGGTCAGCGTGTATTCCCATTCATCGGTGGATGGCAGGCGTTTATCCTGCGCTTCACAATAAGCCGCAGCCGCAAACCACGATACATTGACTACGGGTTTATCGAGGTCTGCTGCATTGACTGTGCCTTGTTGGTTTTGCCAATGCTCAAGGTAATGTGAGTCGGTAAATATCTTTTTGATGTTCGATTGATGCCAGTCCGGGTGTTTGTTTACAAACGCCTGAAACTTGCGGTTGGTCACCGGGGTAGCATCCAGCCAGAACGCATGGACTGAGGTTGTTGCGGCTGAACTGCTGCCGGCACCATCTCGTTTCAGGAAAAAGGGCGTGAAGCTGCCCTCCGGAACCAGCACCATATCTTCTGCCGATACTGCCGCTGCCGAGAACAGGCAGCCTGACAGTACCAGTATGGATATGCAAGATGGTTTGTTACTCTTCATGTTTCACAGGGTTGATACGGTGTTTTTTTACATCTTCCGGCGTGACTTCATCACCGCCATTGTCCCAGCTATTGTAGATGTAGGTCAGCACATTGGCGACTTCTTCATCGTTCAGGCTCCATGAAGGCATCACGCCGTTATATTCATTGCCGTTGACCACCAGCTTGCCTTGCAGGCCGCCGGTAACCGCTTTGATAGCCGGGGCTTTACTGCCTGACAGGTAATCGGATTTAGCCAGTGGCGGGAACGCCTGCGGTACGCCTACACCGGTGGTCTGGTGGCAGGCAGCACAGTTGGTGTTGTAAATGCCTTCACCCAGTTTGATACGGTCAGCTTTGGTTTTAGCAGTAGGTGCCTGTGCCTGTGGTGCTACAGTGTTTCTCATGCTGCTGCCTTCCGGCAGATATACCTCATCTGTCATCTTGCCGGAGTAGATGGTTTTGTCTTCATCGCCGGATACTTTAAGCATGCCTAAAGCTCCTTTGTTGAATGCTCTGGTCAATGAGTGATCCACCATAATATATGTACCGGGTACATTCACCTTGAACTCCATGTAAGCGGCGCCGCCGGCAGGAATTAATGTGGTTTGAATGTTCTTGGCAGCACGGTCGGTATTGCCTTCTGCGTAGAGTTTGTCAAAGATCTCGCCAATAACGTGGAAAGATGAGGTCAGGTTGGGGCCGCCGACACCGACAAACAGCCTGACGGTTTCACCTTTTTTCGCTTTCAGGGCGTTATCCCCGGTTAATGAGCCGGCTGAACCGTTAAACACGACATATTCAGGCTCTTCTTCGATCGCCTTGACCATGCTGAACGCCTGCAGGCCTTGTTCGCCGTTTTTACCCTGGGTGTAGAAGTCACCCTGCATGACATAAAACTCATGGTCAACTTTGGACATACCCTCTTTTGGTTCTACCAGAATCAGTCCGTACATGCCGTTAGCCACGTGCATGGCGACCGGTGCAGTCGCACAGTGGTAAACATACAGGCCTGGATTCAGTGCCTTGAACGAAAATATCGAACTGTGGCCTGGTGCAGTCAGTGATGCCGCCGCGCCGCCGCCGGGGCCGGTGACCGCATGCAGGTCAATGTTATGCGGCATTTTGTTATCCGGGTGGTTGTTCAGGTGAAACTCAACCTCATCGCCTTCGCGGATGCGGATAAATTTACCCGGCACTTTGCCGCCAAAAGTCCAGAAGGTATAACTTACGCCATCGGCCAGGCGGCCTTCAACTTCTTTGACTTCCAGGTTCACGATCATTTTTGTTGCGTGTTTTCTCGTGATGCGCGGAGGTACGGCAGGTGCATCGGTCAGTATTGCGGTTTCCTGACCGGAGATTTTACCGATGCTGGCTTTAGGTGCCGGCGCCGCCTGGGTCAGGCCCGCCATGCAAAGTGCTGCCCCCAAAGCAAATAGTTTAATCTTTTTCATGATTTCCTCTTTCTGTTTTTATTTATTTCATCCAAATAAAAGATCAGTGAACGGAATAAATTGATGAATATGAACTACTGTAATGCCATGTTAGTGAGGTTGCATGTAATAGAAATTGACGCGCGTCAATTTTATAAAATATATCTACTTTAAGAGTATGGGTTTAATCATTATTAAAACATCATTTCAGGCAAATACATCATTCGGGTGATAGATAAACCCGTATTAATTTCTGATTAAATCAGGCGTGTTATTGACTGAGTGGCCTGTTAGCAGTATATTGCCGGCCTTCGGCGTGTAGCGTAGCCTGGTAGCGCGCCTGCTTTGGGAGCAGGATGTCGGGAGTTCGAATCTCTCCACGCCGACCAGATTTAACAATGTTTGAATGATAGGCGGCAGAGCCCATCAGTAAAAAAAGGAGCCTCGGCTCCTTTTTTTATGTCGAAATATATTGTTTACTGGCAAATGCACATAGACGTACAGCGCTATTTTTTTGATCCGTCCGGTTTTTCTGATTCTTCAGGTTCGTTCGCAACGCCATGTGGCACATGCCCTGTTGCTACGTGCCGGCGTGCCGAGTCGCAATGTTTGCGCTGGTCATCAAAGAAAATATCTGCGCCAAACGCTTTAAGAAATACGCCTTTATCTTTTCCGCCCAGAAACAGGGCTTCATCAATCCGGATGTTCCATGCGCGCAGGGTGCGAATGACGCGCTCATGTGCGGGTGCGGCGCGTGCCGTAATCAAGGCGGTGCGGATAGGTGATGCGTTTTCCGGGTAATCGAGCTGGATCTGGTGCAGCATCGCCAGGAAATTCTTGAATGGGCCGCCTAATAAAGGCTGTTTAGCGGCCATGGCTTCATTGTTCTGAAATGCATCCAGGCCGCTTTGTTTGTAAATGCGTTCAGATTCATCTGAAAACAGCACTGCATCACCATCGAAAGCGATGCGCAGCTGCGATGGATGGGTTGCATCCATCACTTCGCCTGCGGTAGAAGACATAATGGTTGCCGCAGCAAAACCGGCTTCAAGCGCCTTACGTACATCGTCCGGGTCGGCAGAAAGAAACAGATGGGTGCCAAAAGCCGAGATATAAGGGTGTGTGCTTGCGCCTTTGGTAAATGCGGCGCGCCCGATATCGAGCTGATGATGCTGAATGGAGTTAAAGATCCGCAAACCGGTATCCGCGCTGTTGCGCGACAGCAGAATCACTTCTACCCGCGGGTTGGCCGGATCGACCGCGTTAAGCGCGAGCAGTTTTTTTACCAGGCTAAAGGCAACGCCAGGTTTAAGCGCTACGTCTTCATTATCGATCTGGTGCTGGCAGTAGGCGTCCACGCCTGCATTTTCAAAAATCGCGTGACTCTCATCCAGATTGAATAAGGCGCGTGATGAAACGGCAATCACAAGTTTTTCGGCTAATAAATTACTCAATCAGGATCCATTCTCGAAATAATGAGCGATACGTTCTGCCATGCAGTTCATGCATTATGTTAATACAGTAGCAAGCTGGTCAATCTGCGTTTGATTCTTGCCGAGCCTCTTGGACAGGTAAAGCGATTTGTCGGCTCTGTTTAGTAAAGCATCCAACGTGTCGTCGTGGCCTTGCCATTCTGAAATGCCAATGCTGGCTGACCAGCTTTTGGTACTGGAGGACTTGGCTGCATCATGGATGCGTTCTGATGAAAGCAAGGCCTCCCTGATGGATGTATTGGGCAGGAGGATCAGAAATTCATCACCGCCGAAGCGGCTTATCTGGTCGGTTTCACGTATGGCGGCTTTGGCTTTCTGTGCGAAGTCGACAAGTACTTTGTCGCCTTCCAGGTGGCCGTAAGTGTCGTTAATGTTTTTAAAGTTATCCAGATCGATCATCATGATCGAAAATGTATGGTGATAGCGCCGTGCACGGCTGATTTCCCGCTCCAGCTCCCTGGTTGCGGTTTTTTTATTTAAACAGCCGGTTAAATCATCATGGTGGCTCATATATTCCAGATCCTGATGCAGCCTTTCTGTAGCCAGCGTGATGTAGCTGATGGTTGCCAGCGGAATCATGACTGCCGGTGTGGCCAGGTATATAAGCTGGGAGATGGATGAATCAAGAACGTTAGTCGGCGCGTCGTAACCCAGTGCCAGGCTTGCGAGGCGGACTACCCTGGTAATGATCATGCCTGCCAATGCCAGGATCAGCATGTTTCTGCCGGTCGTGGAGGGGAGTTTTTTCAGCACCAGAATCAGCTGGTCAACCGTAACTGCAAGTGTAAATAAACTTAAACATATAACCCTCATTCCTATATTCGGCTGTATGTAGGTAAACCATGTGAACAGCAGGATATATATCCAGACAAACACGAACAGCAGTTTGTTGTTATATGCACGGGCACCGGCGAATTTGCGGGTGCCTGAATTCATCAGCATGAAGCAAACTAAAATCAGCAGGTTTGCTAAAACGATACTTAACAGATCCGGGATGTGGCCTCTGGCTACAAATAAGGGTAGTGCCAGCGCCAGAACAAAAGATGACTGATACCATTGGCTCAGGCCATGAATGTTCTTGGGATAATTGCGGGCAATGACGAATAGTATGCCGCTCATGATCAATGCTACAGAAAATGAGATAACGAGAATGACTGCAGCTGTGACCATGCTGGATTCGACTATCAATATATTTAATTATTAGAATGATTTCTAAACTATGACCGCTTGTGATGGATCACTGCGTAGTTTGATATTACATCTACAAGGACTGTCTAGGATAGCTGTTTTTAAAAGTTTCAGTTTTCTGAATACTGATGACGTGGCAGAAACTTGCTCTTTTCTTATCTTAATATCACCGCCGACCATTACTCTCAGAGCATAGTAAGTTATGATGTGCTGCATTCAGGATCAAGCATCAGGGGGCATATGTTTTTTATAGAACTGATTAATAATGTTTCATTATTAGTTGTGCTTACCATGCTTTTCAAAATTACGGTATCAAGATACAACGTTGATACCGTGTCGCAAAGATTAGTATTCGGGTTGATATTCGGCATTGTGGGGCTGGTCGGAATGATGACGCCGCTTCATTACGCCGATGGCATTATATTCGACGGGCGTTCGATCATATTGTTTGTCGCCGGCCTGTTTGGCGGGCCTATCGTCGCGTCCATCAGCGCCTCGGTGATCGGGGCTTACCGGATATGGCTAGGCGGTGCCGGCGTCTATGTCGGCGTGGCTGTCATTGTCGTTTCCGCCGTGATGGGCTTGT
>Ga0208882_1001225_pt1 | contig 10258 bp, 9 predicted proteins | sample LakWasMet14_LOW5_2_FD_183862 | JGI IMG/M metagenome (GOLD analysis project Ga0208882, IMG submission 183862) | Freshwater sediment methanotrophic microbial communities from Lake Washington under simulated oxygen tension - Sediment Metagenome... | ecosystem: Environmental > Aquatic > Freshwater >...
GCAAGCTGCACCAGCCAGCCGCTAGGCGCCACCAGCCACAGCAGCAGCCAGAACGCCAGCACCTCGTCCCACACGATGCTGCCGGGGTCGAGCACGCGCATATGGCGCGCCGTCACGCTGCAGGCCCACCAGCCCAGCGGCAGCGACACCAGCAGCAGCAGCAGCCAGCGCGCATCGGTCAGCCACGGCTGCAGCAGCACAAAGACCAGCCAGGCCCACAGCGTGCCGGCGGTGCCGGGTGCCCGCGGGCTCAGGCCCGAGCCGAAGCCCAGCGCAATCAGGTGCGCCGGGTGGCGCAGCATGAAGCGCCAGCTCGGGCGCAACGGTGCGCTGGGGTCTGGATCAGGAGCGGGTGTGGTCATGGTTGAAGGCGGTCGGCGCCAGTGCCGTCAGCGACGCAATGCCGGAATTAGAGCATGCCAGCCCAGTGCGGCGCGGGCATGATAATGCGCTGCCGGGCTCCGGCGCATCACAGTGAATCATGGACCGCTACATCTACTACCGGGCACCGGTGTCACAGGCCGTTGAGGTGCAACGGCGCGTGCAAGCCATGCAGCGACAACTGGCGCAGCAGACCGGCGTGCGCTGCGAACTGAAGCGCCGTCCCGAACCCGAGGCCGCGCTGCACACCTGGATGGAGGTCTACCACGACATCCCGGTCGGATTTGACGCGGCCTTGCACCAGGCCGAGCAGCAGCATGCGCTGGCGACCTGGATTGTTGGCGCGCGGCATACCGACGATTTCCTCGATCCGGCAGAGTGGCAATGATCTGGGCGCGGGCGGCGGGCCGCACGCTGGCGCCACCCTGCTGACACCACGTTGTCAGCAGCAGTGGCGCAGCATTGTGGCTTCCTCAACACGACTGGAGTCATCCATGAAGAATGCCATCAACTGGTTCGAAATTCCCACCACGCAACTGGACCGGGCCCAAGCTTTTTATGAGACCGTGCTCGGCAACAGCCTGCGCCGCGAAGACATGGGGCCATCGCAGGGCGCGGTGTTTCCCTATGAGGGCGAAGGCGTCGGCGGCGCGCTGATGGCCGGTCCGAGCGCGCCGGCGCCGGGCGCGCTCGGCACGCTGGTCTACCTGGATGCCTCGCCCGCGCTGGACGCTGCCCTGGCACGCGCCATTGCGGCCGGTGGCCGCGTCGCGCTGGCGCGCCAGGCTCTACCTCCGGGCATGGGCTTCTTCGCCCACATCACCGATCTGGACGGCAACCGGGTCGGCCTGCACGCGCTGGCCTGAGCCGGCGCCGGCTTTGCCCCGCCTCGGCGCCGTATCATGGGTGCCCGATTCGCCATCCCTGACCATCGCATGCGCCGTGCCGACCGCCTGTTCCAGATCGTGCAGCTCATCCGGGGCCGGCGCCTGACCACGGCGACGCATCTGGCGCAGCGGCTGGAAGTGTCGCAGCGCACCATCTACCGTGACGTGGCGGACCTGCAGCATCAGGGCGTGCCGATCGAAGGCGAGGCCGGTGTCGGCTACCGTCTCGGCGCCGGGTTCGATCTGCCGCCGCTGATGTTCAGCCACGATGAGGCCAGGGCGCTGGTGGCCTCGGTGCGCATGGCGCAGGTCTGGCAAGACCCGGCGCTGGCACAGGCGGCGCAGGCCGGCCTTGGCAAGATTCTCTCGGTGTTGCCGCTTGCTGCCCGTGTGGCGGCGCAAAGCATGGCGCTGTACGCACCGCCGAGCGGGCTGGAGCCCGCGGTGCAGGCCACGCTGGGGCAACTGCGCGATGCCGTGCAAGCGCGGCGCAAGCTGCGCTTCGGCTACCGCGATGCCGCCGAGCAGTCCACCCAGCGCACGGTGTGGCCCTTGGGCTGTTTCTACTGGGGCAAGGTCTGGACCCTGGCCGGTTGGTGCGAGACCCGGCGCGACTTCCGCAGCTTCCGGCTCGATCGCATGGACGCGGTGCAGGTGGTGCCGGGCGCGGCCGGGCAGTTCCGGGATGTGCCGGGCAAGACTCTGGCGGACTTTCTGCGCGTCGCGGCGCCCGCGCAGGTTCAGGCGAAGTGGTCGAACGAGGGGTAGCGGCGCTCCAGTGGCTGGCCGTTGGCGTCAATCAGCCGCAGCCCGGGTGCCGCCTCGATTGTTCCCAGGCGTGTCACGCTGGTCTGACTGTCCTGCGCAGCCGTGGCAACGGCCACGCGGGCCGACGCGGGCGCTGTGAACACCAGTTCGTAGTCATCGCCTCCGGCCAGCGCCAGCTCCAGCCACTGCGCCTCGCTCAACTGTTGTCCGGGTGGGCATCCGGCCCAGGCAGGGTTGGCACGGCATGCTACCAAATCAGTAGCAAACGCGGTTTCGATGCAAGCGCCCACGCCAGACTGCTTGAGCACGTGGCCGAGGTCGCCGAGCAGGCCGTCGCTGACGTCGATGGCGGCGGTGGCGACGCCGCGCAGCGCCTGCCCCAGCGCCACGCGGGGGCTGGGCTGCTCCATGCGCTGGCGCGCCTGTGCGAACACCGCGCCGGGTACGGTGTGCGTGCCGCGGAACACTTCCAGCGCGAGCCGCGCATCGCCGATGTTGCCGCTGACATAGATGTCGTCGCCCGGCTGTGCGCCCGAGCGCAGCAAGGCCTGGCTCTTGCCCTGGCGTACCGGCACTTCGCCGAACACGGTGATGCAGATGTTCAGCGGTCCCTGGGTGGTGTCGCCGCCGATCAGCTCACAGCCGTGCGCGTCGGCCAGACTCAGCAAGCCGCGCGAGAACGGCTCCAGCCAGGCGGGATCGGCGCGCGGCAGCGCCAGCGCCAGCGTGAAGGCGCGCGGCGTGGCGCCACAGGCGGCCAGGTCACTGAGGTTGACGGCCAGCGCCTTGTGCCCCAGCTTGAAGGGGTCCACGGTGCTCAGGAAGTGTCGGCCTTCGACCAGCATGTCGCAAGATATCGCCAGCTGCGTGCCGCTGGCCGCCTGCAGCAGCGCGCAGTCGTCGCCCACGCCCAGCACGGCGTTGCGCGCCGGACGCTTGAAGTAGCGTTCAATCAGGTCGAACTCGCCCATCACAACAGGCCCTCCTTGGCCGGCCAAAAGAAACTCATGGGGGCACGGCGCAGTCGGTGCAGCACCGCCTGGCGGATGCGGCTGCGGCCCAGGCCGGAGACATTGTGCGCCTTCAGCGCGACCCGAAACGCCAGGTAGAAACTGACGCCCACGTTGAGCGCGCCGATCACCGGCAGGCTGGCCACCGCCCACCACAAGGCGGCGCTGCGCAGCACATCCCAGCCCAGGCTGGCGCAGGCCGCGCCCAACTGGCCGGCGGACAGCGTGACGTGGCGCACATCCAGCCCGGGGCCGAGGAAGTCGAGCACCGCGGGCAGCAGGCCGAGCATGAAGCCCAGCGAGATGTTGGCGGCAAAACCCGAGACATGGGTGCGCGCGAACTGTGCCCAACGCTGCGCGCGCGCCGTGCCCAGCCAGCGTGTGATGCGCGGGTTGTAGCGCAGCGCCGAATCGAGCCGGTGCAGCACGAACCAGTTTTCCACCCAGCCAGCGAGAATGCTGGAGGCAAACAGCAGCGTGCCGGTGAAGGCGGCGAACAGCGCCGATGGCCCCCACAGCGCCAGCGACGCAAAGACATGCTGCGCCTTGGCGGCGTCGATCATCGGGCGGCCGGTGGCGCCCTGCAGCGCCAGCGACAACAGCACCACCAGCGGAAACACCACGGCCACGTTGCCCAGCACGGCCGCCACCTGCGAGCGCACCAGGTGCGTTACCTCGTCGACGAAGCCCTCCAGCGCGGTCGGGTCGGTGATGTCCTTGAGCTTGGCGGCCATCGCTGGCGCGGTCATGGCCGGCTGCTTGGTGGCCAGCGTGAAGTGCAGCAACTGGATGGCGACAAAGCTCGCTGCATAAACCACGCCGGCCCAGAATCCGCTCCAGAACGCCGACAGGCCGAGGCCCAGCACGACGAACTTCAGCAGCGTTGTGACAGCGGTCAGGGCACCGCCGCCGGCGGCGTTGCGCAGCATGGCGCGGTATTCGGCGCGGTTGCGCGTGATGTAGTGCTCGCCGGTCTCCGAGCTGCGCTCGGCCACCTTGGCGGCCAGCATGGAGGAGCTGGCGCTCACCAGCGAGGCCAGGCCGCGCTGCTCCTGCCCGACACTGGCCAGGTGCGAGAACAGCCGGGCGCAGTGGGCGTGTTGCGCATCGTCAAGCAGACAGTCGAGCAAGGCGCGGATGCGCAGCACGCGCTGGCGCAGCTGGCGCAGGCGAAACACCAGGTCCACCGAGATGCCATGGGTGTCGAGGTGGGTGTAGACCGAGGAGGCGGCCTGCCGGCAGGCCTCGAGCTGGTGGCGAAACTGCAGTGCGCGGGCTTCGACGTCCGCGCCGTTCAGCCAGGCCTGGCGCACCGCATCGAAGTCGGCCGCGAGCGAGTGAAACGGGCTGGCATCGCGCGCGGTGGCGCTCATGCGCAGGCGGATCTCGGGCGAGAAGCCGGCGGCCCGCACCTGGCTGGTGCAAAACGTGATGGCGTCGAGCAAGGTGGCTTGCCAGCGGGTGGGCTGGCGTGCCGATGGCGCGGGCGGATGCGCCGCGGGATCGGCGGGAATCGTCAGCAGTTGTGCAATGCGCTGCAGCGTCTCGGGGGGCAGCGCGGCCAGCCATTGCGCGTCGAATTCGGTGGGCAGCACCAGGGTGAACAGCTCGCAGGCGTCGGCGGTCTCGGGCGAGTTGGGCAGCAGCTTCTGGTGCAGGCGATCGAGCAGTTCGGTGACGAAGGCGTTGCGCGAGGCAAAGCCATAATCGGACAGCAGCGTGGTGCCGTCCACGCTGTCGGTCAGTGCGCGCCACCAGGCCTGCCAACGCGCGCGCGCGCGGTGCTGCTCGCCCAGCGCGTCCAGCAGTTGTTCGACCCGTGCGACGGCGGCCTCGCTGGAGCGGGCGTCGCCGCGAATCCAGTCAAACAGCGCGATCAGCCACAGGTGACGGTGGACCAGTTCGTCGCCGGGGTCCAGGTCCGCCAGCAGGGCTGCGAGTTCGGCCTCGTCCTCGCGCGGGGTGCTCATCAGTGCAGCGTGCGTGATCCGCCGGAACCCAGGTGGTCGCTCAGGGCATCGAGCACGAACATCGGGATGTCGGCGTCGAAGCGCTCGCCGTCCTCGGCCACGCAGAGGTAGCTGCCGTGCATGGTGCCCGTGGGGGTGCGCAGACGGGTACCGCTGGTGTACTCGAAGGCCTGGCCCGGTCGCAGCAGGGGCTGCTGGCCCACCACGCCCAGGCCCCTGACCTTCTCGGTGTGGCCATTGGCGTCGTTGACATTCCAGGTGCGGGCGATCAACTGCGCCGCCACCTCGCCGGTGTTGGTGATGGTGATGGTGTAGGCAAAGACAAACAGGCCCTCCTCGGGGGCGGACTGCTGCGGAAGGTACTGGGGACGCACTTCCACGGTGAATTGATACTTGGCCATGGCCCAATGCTATCCTGAAACCCGGCGGCGGCGCTGCCAGCGGGTGTGTCCACTTGTTGCGGGCGTGGTTGGCCCTGAAACGGGCCGGTCAAATCAATCCCAACTGATTAAACTGTGCGCATGAACTACCGTATCGCACCCTCCATTCTGTCCGCCGATTTTGCCCATCTGGGTGACGAGGTCAAAGCCGTCATCGCGGCCGGCAGCGACTGGATTCACTTCGACGTGATGGACAACCATTACGTGCCCAACCTGACATTCGGCCCCATGGTCTGCCAGGCGCTCAAGCCGCATGCCAAGACGGCCGCTGGCGTGCCGGTGCCGATCGACGTGCACCTGATGATCCAGCCGGTCGACGCACTGGCCGGCGCCTTCGCCGAGGCCGGTGCCGACCTGATCAGCTTCCATCCGGATGCATCCGGCCATGTGCACCGCAGCATCCAGGCGATCAAGTCCAAGGGATGCCAGGCCGGGCTGGTGTTCAACCCCGCCGAGCCGCTGGACGTGCTGGACTGGGTCATCGATGACATCGATCTGGTGCTGATCATGAGCGTCAACCCCGGCTTCGGGGGCCAGAGCTTCATCGAATCGGCGCTGCGCAAGATCGAGGACGTGCGCCGGCGCATCAGCGCCAGCGGCAAGGACATCCGGCTGGAGGTGGATGGCGGCATCAAGGTCGACAATATTCGCCGCGTCGCCGATGCCGGGGCGGACACCTTCGTCGCGGGCAGCGCGATCTTTGGCAAGCCGGACTACAAGGCAGTGGTGGACGCGATGCGCCGCGCACTCGCCGCCTGACGGCCCCGCCGCCGCCGGGTATGTGCTGAACTGAGCCGTTTGTCATGGCCGCAGATCGGAAACTTACCCTCACTGCGGACTGGCGTGTGCGGCTGGCGATGTACGGCATGCTGGCGTTTTCCGCGGTCTTTTCCCTGATCCGGGCCTGGGATTCCGAGCGGCTGGAGTCGCTACGGGCGGTGGATGCCGAGATCATCAGCATCGTCACCAGCCAGAATGCGCTGACCGAGCGCATCGTCCACCACGCCACCCTGCTGGTGCTCGATCCGACGGCGGTGTCGGAGCGGCGCGACGATCTCAACGCCGCGATTGCCGATGCCCAACTGCAGGCCAACCGGCTCGACGATGCCTTGCGCGAACACGACAGCGTGCGCCTGAGCACGCATGCCGGCTTGCGGGACGCCTACGTCGACTGGGTGAGCGTGCGCAGCCAGGTGTGGGAGGAGGCACGCGCGGTCGGCTGGTATGCCGGGCAACGCGACCCGGAGGGCCTGAAGTTCTCCATGCAGCAGGTCATGACGGTGCTGCCGCTGGGGCTGGCCTCGACCGAGCGCCTGCGTGAGCAGGCGCAGGCGGCGATGACCGAGCGCAGTCGCGCCACCGTGGCGCAACTGCACTTCTGGACCTGGGTGACGCTGGCGATTCTGCTGGTCATGACGCTGGGCGTCGCCGAGCCGGTGGCGCGTGCGGTGCGCCGGCAGTACCGGCGCCTGTCTGAGCAGTCGCAGCAGTTCGAGCGGCTGGCCCTGGTGGCCGAACGCACCACCAACTGGGTGATGATGACCGATCCGCACCGGCGCCTGATCTGGGCCAACCAGGCCGCCTTGCGTGGCCTGGGCCTGACACTGGAGCAGGCGGTCGGGCGTACGCTGATCAGCTTTGTGGCGCCACAGGGCAACGATATGCGCGAGATTGGCTTGCTCGGCGAGGAACTCGACCGCGGTCTGAGCGTGCGCATGCAGGTGCTGGTGCAGAGCCAGCACGGCATGGTGATTTGGGTCGACGCGGACTACCAGCCCTCGCATGACGAGCAGGGTGCGCACACCGGCTTTCTGGTGGTCGGCACGGACATCACCGAGCGGGTCAATCAGAGCCAGAAGATGCGCGCGCTGTTCGATGCGCTGCCCACGGGCGTGATGGTGCGCAACAAGTTGGGTGAAGTGGTGGATTGCAACAAGGCCGCCTGCGAGATCCTGGGCCATCCGCGCGAACGCCTGATGGGCAAGCTGGCGCTGACCGACGCCAACCGCGCCTTGCGCGATGACCTGTCGGAGTATCCGGTTGCCGAGCGACCGACCATGCGCACGCTGACCAATGGCAAGGGCCTGCGTGGCGAGTCGATGGGCATTGTCGCCGGTGACGGGCAGGTGCGCTGGGTCATCGTCAATACCGAGCCACAGACCGATGCCCAGGGCCGGCTGGCCGGCGTGGTGACCTGTCTGGTGGATGTCACCGAACAGCGGCTGCAGCAGCGCCTGCTGACCCTGGCGATCGAGGGCGCCGGCATGGGCACCTGGCAATGGGACGTACCCAGCGGGCGCATGACCTGCAGCGACCGTCTGCTGGGCATGCTGGGCCAGACTCGTGAGAACTTCGACATGCGCGCCGATGCCTGGGCCGCGCTGGTGCACCCGGATGACCTGCCGACCTGGACGCGCGCGACCCGGCTGCATTTCCACAGCGACCAGTCGGCGCTGCGGGCCGAGCTCAGGATTCGTCATGCCAACGGCTATTGGACCTGGGTGATGCTCAGTGGCGCCGTGGTGGCGCGCGACTCGGACGGACAGGTGGTCAGCGTGGCCGGCGTCAGCCAGGACATCAACGCGCAGAAGCAGATTGAGGAGCAGTTGCGCCAGAACGCGCGCACCGATGGCCTGACCCAGATGCCCAACCGTGCGGTGGTGCTGGAGCGCGTGGGCGCGGCCATCAAACGTTGCGCCCGGGAGCCGGGCTACCACTTCGCGGTGCTGTTCATGGACTTTGACCGCTTCAAGCAGGTCAACGACACGCTGGGTCACGGCGCTGGCGATGAGTTGCTGCGACAGATCGCGCAACGCCTGGAACAGAGCCTGCGCCCGGGTGACGCCTTCACCCACAGCAGCGATTTCAGCCAGCTCGCCGCGCGCATCGGCGGTGACGAGTTCGTGGTGGTGCTTGACGATATTCGTGGTGATCTGGACGCCGAGGTGGTGGCTTCGCGCCTGCTCGACGTGCTGGCGCAGCCCTACGAGATCGGCCCCAACCGGGTTGACTCCAGCGTCAGCATCGGCATCGTCACCTCGACCCATGCCGCGCAGGATGTCGAGGCGGTGCTGCGCGACGCCGATATCGCCATGTACGAGGCCAAGCGCAGTGGCCGTGGCCGCTATGTGATGTTCGAGCCCGCCATGCACAAGCGCGTGCGCGACGACGTATCACTGGAGAACGATCTGCGTCAGGCGCTGCCGAACCAGGAGCTGTTCGTGGTCTACCAGCCGCTGGTCAATCTGGGCGACGGGCGGCTGACGGGCGTGGAGGCGCTGATCCGCTGGCGTCAGCCGCAGCGCGGCATGGTCTCGCCGGTGGCCTTCATCCCGGTGGCCGAGGCGTGCGGCCTGATCGGGCAGATTGGCCGGTTCGTGCTGCAGCGCGCTTGTGCCGAGTTTGCCGCCTTGCGCGAGCGCATGGGGCCGCTGGCGCCGCCCTCGGTGTCGGTCAACTTGTCGCGCGCCCAATTGGGGGAGGCGGCGCTGGTCGCCGACATCCAGCAGGTGCTGCGCGCCAACGGCATGGAGGCGGCGCAGCTGCAGTTGGAGATCACCGAGAGCCTGGCAGCGCAGGACAGCCAGGTGCAGGCCAAGCTGCGCGAGATCAAGGCGCTGGGCGTGACGCTGGCGCTGGACGACTTTGGCACCGGCTATTCATCGCTGTCGTGCCTGCACGAGCTGCCGATCGACACGGTCAAGATCGACCGCGCCTTTGTCAGCGTGGCCCAGCACAGCGCCTACCACCGAGTGTTGATCGAGGCCACCATCCTGATGGCCGAGACGCTGGGCATGAGCACGGTGGCCGAAGGCATCGAGACGCAGGAGCAGGCCGAGCTGATGAAGTCGCTGCGTTGCGGCAAGGGGCAGGGCTATCTGTTCGGCAAACCCGTGACTTCGGGCGAACTGCGCGGCTGGATCGAGGCAAGGGCAGACCTGGAATATGGCAAGACTTGATATCAGCCGCTTCGATGCGGCGCTGGTGGACCTGGATGGCACCATGGTTGATACCTTGGGCGACTTCGTGGTGGTGCTCAACCGCATGCTGGCGGACCTGCCGGCGCCCTTCAGCATGGCGCAGGTTTGCGCCAGCGACGTCGCGCGGCTGGTCGGCAAGGGTTCGGAGAACCTGATCAAGGCCGTGCTGACCCAGGTGCTGGCGGCGCAGGCCCCTTCCAGCTCTGCGGCCACCACCAACTTCGACGCGCTCTACCCGCTGGCCTGGCAGCGCTACCAGCATCACTATCAATTGATCAACGGGCAGTTTGCCGTGGTGTATCCGGGGGTGCTGCAAGGCCTGCAACAGTTGCGCGCGGCGGGCAAGCGGCTGGCCTGCCTGACCAACAAGCCGACCGCCTTCGCCCAGGTCCTGCTGCGAGCCAAGGGGCTGGAGGGTTTCTTCGACGTGGTCTATGGTGGAGACGCGTTCGAGCGCCGCAAGCCCGACCCCTTGCCTTTGCTCAAGGCGTGCGAGGCCTTGGGTTCGCAGCCACAACGCACCCTGATGATCGGTGACTCCAGCAACGACGCGCAGGCGGCACGGGCCGCGGGTTGCCCGGTCTGGCTGGTGCGCTATGGCTACAACCACGGCCAGCCGATCGACGCCGTGCCGGCCGAGGCCTACCTCGACTCCCTGGCGGAACTGGCTACTGCCTGATCGCCGCCCGGTGCCCGCCTGGGGCTCGGCGCTGGGCTAGCGCGCGCGTACCGCCAGGGCCTTCGATACCGGGTGATGGTCCTGCCCGGCACCGAGCTTGAACACCGCCACCACCTGCACCAGCTCCTGCGCCTGCGTCTTGA
>Ga0208882_1001227_pt1 | contig 10245 bp, 10 predicted proteins | sample LakWasMet14_LOW5_2_FD_183862 | JGI IMG/M metagenome (GOLD analysis project Ga0208882, IMG submission 183862) | Freshwater sediment methanotrophic microbial communities from Lake Washington under simulated oxygen tension - Sediment Metagenome... | ecosystem: Environmental > Aquatic > Freshwater >...
GAAGACGAGCCATGAGCTTAAACCTGAGAGAAAACAAGAAGCTACAAGCTTAGCGGGATTCTATGAATAATCAATCGAGTCTGACCCCTTTGTGACCGAACGACCTGTTAGGCCGCACTGCCACATTTGCTAGGCAAGATTGTTCTCTAGAGCGAACTTCTTGCCGGAAGGCGTGAATAAGATGAACTGTTCGACCCGCTTCAGGAGCCCAAGTCGTAGGACGTCGCTCAACACTGCGTCGAAGTAGAGACGCGACATGCCCTTCTGTTGCGCTCGTTTAGCGAGATTGACGTAAGGAAGATACTCGGTGCCCGGGTTTGATTCAAATTCCGACACTGCGACTGTGATCAAAACAAGTATCGGATCGCCAGTCTTGGGTGGCGGAGTTGGCTCGGTGAAGTCAGGCCGGTGGCCAACATCGGGCTTGACGTAGAGGGGCGCCTTGTGAATCGTGCGGACGAGCTCGTCGAACGCAAACTCGTACTGCTCGGCTCGCGAGAAGTCGATGAAGAGCTTTGTTCGGAGGAATGTCGGCACATGACGCGTACCTGCTTGTCGAATGATCGGGATGACCTTGTTCGAGTCGATACTGGCCGCGAGATCAGCCGTCACGATCATTTTCTCGTACCCGACCCCGCCCGTGCCTGCGTTTGCCTTCAGAACGTACTTGTCAGTGCAGATCATGATCACGCGATCTGCGGTGGAGAGGTTGCGTTCCATAAATGCTGGTAGGTCGTCGCCTGGCTGCAGTTCCCAAAGATCAAGTACGGCATCGACACCGGATGCGCGAAGCTTCGTTGCGAACTCAAGGACCCAGTGCTTGTGCTCGGGGGAGTCGTGCGAGTAAGAGATGAAGGCGCGGGGTGTAGTCATTCTCATTGGTGGTCTATTGTGCGGCCTAACGTTTGAATTCACCGGCGATGCGCGGCTTTATCGTGCAGCGTCCGGTGGAATGATGGGTTGGGGACGGTGACGCCACGAAAGCTATGCCTGATTGAACGCAATGTGCCCAGCCTCTAGAAGGGCAATGGTGCCGGGACAATCCGCGTGTCCACTTGGACCTTGTGGAGCGAGTTTCACCCACGCTAGGGGCATGGTGACGCCAGCATGCATTTGGGCGAAGAGCTTTTGGAAAAATTGACCAAACGTGTCCCCGTTTCTGTTCACAGTGATGATGACGTTTGCGGGCCAATCTCCTTTTGAGTTTATGAATTGACCAAACTCAGAGCTGGTAAGAACATTAGCAGGGTTCTCGGACGCTACAACTGCGATATGTGCTCCGGCAGCCTTAATGACATCGCGAAGCGAGAATGACTGACCCGCAATACGGCCGGAAGGCTCTAAGGTGCAGTAGACAAAAAGAACATTGCATTTTGGAACTTGTCCAATGCCGACGTTGACGTTCTTGGGGAAATTGCCGCTGAGATCGTCTATATCCTTTTTGAATAGCTCACTCCCAGCTTCGCCTATGAGGTTTAGAAGCCCGAGACAGGGGTTCTGAATCACATATGGATTCGTAGCTGAAGTAGGTTGCGTTGCACCTGCATGAGGGGAAGGAGGAGCTGGCTTTTTAACGAGCTTCCCAGTGGCCTTTTGTAATAGAAGCTTCATCGCTTGGCCTTGGTACAGAATCGCCATCAATGCTCCACCCATTACAACCAGTAGCCCGAGATAGAAATTTACGCTCAAGAGCGGAATTCCCAGAAGGGTAAGACCGATTCCAATAAGAAAGAGCTTCATGACATATTCCTCGCGACAAATTTCATTCAATGTTCCTCCCATTCAAATTCAGTGCATCGGTTCGGCTATGAAAGCCCCCAACATAGAAGTGACCGGCCTGCGCGGCTTTTCGCGCAGGTCCGGTTGACTGCCGGGTTGGGCGTCAATCTGCAATTACGCATGGACTGCACGTAACCCAACCGAACCTTTGCTGATCTTTGTTTCGGCGTTAACTCTGGTGTCAAGAAGCTTCTCTGCTCTAGTTTCGTTTAGTTCAAACTCAACTTCTGTGGTAGCAACGGTCTTGCTCTTGACGCCAGAGCCAGCATGGGCAGCGAATTTCAACCTGTATTTACCTGGACGCCCTGCGAATCTTCCTTTGGTGAAGAACTGAACCGTATGAGCGACGGCCTGTCGGTTAGGTATTACAAGATAGTCTGCCCAGCCCGCAAAAGCTCCATGTGGTTGAAATGCCTTTCCCGTCTCAGCTGCATTCTCGAAGACAATGAATTTCGACCACTCAACTTCAATTGATTCTTTGCTAGACGTATCGATTAAGAGTCCGTCTATTTTTGTAACAACCGCATACTGAGCACCGAAGTTGCTAATGGTGATTCCAACGTTGAGCACAAACTCATCGTCCGGGCCATACCAAGTCCGGAGCCACTGTGAAACAAGGATGTCCAGCTTAGGTTTGCGAAAATATTGCAAGTAAGCCGTGAATGCTGCCGCGGCTAGCGAAACACAAATAACGATTGCAGACAAGAATATGGGTAGCAAGCTAAGGTAAGTACTCGCGGCTGGTGGAGGAGATGTCGGCATAGATGATTAACTTTGTGGTCGATTAGGGATGTTCAAGGACTTGTGAAGCCTAACGTAGAGCTGACCGGGCGCGGCACGGAAAGCTGAAAAATAAAACCGGATTATATCCGCGCTCCGGTTGAGCGCCATGTTAGCGCTATTCAGCATTAAGAATGAGCTCCGACATTCTTGCTGCTAGTTGCAAGTACCTATCAGCTTCGTCTTGATTGAGACTGAAATCCGATAGGTGTGCTGCCTGATTACGTAGTCTACGCATGTGATCAAGCAGCTTGTCACTGCCTGTTGGTAATTTACCAAGGCGCACAAGCTCTTCAACAAACAGATGTGGGTTTACACGAGGAATAGTTGCGCCTTGTACGAAGCCTGATTTGCCCGCCGCTTCCTCAACTAACACCCAAGCCTCCAGAATCGCGGCACGGGGTGAAACATCGGAAATGCGGCGTAGCTGCTCTAGTTTTGAAGTTAATTCCGGTCGAGGTGGTAATGATGGGGTGGATTTTTCAATTGCAATTGCTTTTGCTTCTGCCTCAGCGAGACCACCTTCAAACTTGGCTTCAACATCTTTGTATTTGAACTGGGACATGCGTTGGAGCAGCAAACGTAACTCTCCTTTGAAGAGGTACGCGATCCAGATCACGGCAATGGGCCATGCAATGCCAATTAGAAGCTGTACTAGTAATTCCATGGTTGTCCCTGTATGGGGCGCTAACGTTTGAATTCACCGGCGATGCGCGGCTTCATCGCGCAGCGTCCGGTGGAATGATGGGTTGGGCATCGACGCGCTCACTTACTGTCCTTTTTATGCCCCGTTTGGCTGCCGAAGAAGAAGCCGAGAATTATGGAGAATGAAACCTTGACGACCTCGATTATGGATGGGGTGGCTGGTGAATTTGTGAACGCCAAAGCGCATAGAAGGATAGAAAAAATGACCACCAGGATGAGTGCGATAACACCACCGATACCCGTGAGGTATAAGAGCCGGAAGAAGGCATTGCGTTCCTTATGGTTTGCCACTGCGTTTAGTACATCACTGCTCCATCGATAGAATCTGGTTTCGTCGCTACCGAAGTGAATATGAGCCCATTCGTCCTTATTGGACGAGCTCAGAAATTTGATTGTGACGAGAGTTCCATCCATGACGTGTTCGTAGACCTTGTCGGCCTTGAAGTCATGTCCCTCCGGGAAGCTCGCTTCAACACGCTTCAATGCCTCCGCCTTCATTTCATCAAGGGTCATATCTCTTCCTCGTATCAATATTCAAGGGTTTGGTGACTAAGCTTTCCGGTTGCTCTGGACAAGCTCGATTCGCATGCCCAACTATTGATTATCAAGCAAATCTGCCCAGACAAGTCGATATTACCCGCCTTTTCAGGCACGTTTGCTTTGATAATTAGAAAACCGCGCATAGTTGCCTTGATAACTTGATATTAGCCGTAAAATCAGGCAAATTTGCCTGTATATTTAATTTGCGCCTCACTATAGCCGGTAATTACTCTATGTCAAGCACAAACACGCCTACCTTGCTGGATGAAGTTCGCCGCATTATGCGACTGAAGCATTATTCCCTGCATACAGAACGTACCTATTGTGATTGGATCAAGCAGTTTGTGAAATATCATCGCATGGGCGAAAAGCAGGCACTGTTCGAGGATAGCGAGGCGAAAATTGAGGCGTTTTTAAGCTATTTAGCGACTGAGCGCAATGTCGCGGCAGCGACGCAAAATCAGGCGATGAATGCGCTGGTGTTTTTGTATAAGCAGGTGCTGGAAAAGCCATTGGAAAAGCGCATTGATGCCATTCGTTCCAGTAAAAACAGGCATATTCCGGTGGTGTTGTCAGTGGACGAGGTAAAACAGATATTGCCGCGATTGGAAGGCGTGGCGCAGTTGGTGGTTAAAATGCTCTACGGCAGCGGTTTGCGGATTACCGAAGCGGTACGGCTGAGGGTGCAGGATGTCGATTTCGACTATAAGCAGATTACCGTGCGCTCCGGCAAAGGCGATAAGGACAGGGTGACGACGTTTTCCGCGACATTGATTCCGCTGCTGCGCAATCATCTCGATAAGGTGAAATCGATACACGATAAGGATTTGGCGGACGGTTTTGGGGCGGTGTACTTACCGCACGCGCTGGCGAAAAAATATCCCAATGCTGATAAGGCGTGGGGTTGGCAATATGTATTTCCGGCACGTTCGTTGTCGGTTGATCCTTTATCCGGCGTTACTCGGCGGCATCACCTTGACCAGTCTTTGATCAATAAAGCGATTAAAGCGGCGGTGAAGCAGGTCGGTATCAGCAAACGGGTCAGTGCTCATACTTTTCGCCATAGTTTTGCCACACATTTACTGCAACGCGGTACCGATATTCGGACCATTCAGGCATTGCTGGGCCATAGCGATTTAGAAACCACGATGATTTATACCCATGTGCTGAATCAGGGCGGCCAGGGTGTGGTGAGCCCGCTGGATGATTTGGGGATTTGATGGCGGGTTCTACTTTTACTTAAAAACCGCGAATAGAACGAGTGTAAACCGTTCAAGTTTATGCCCTGTGGGTGCTGAACTCAGTCTAAGCGTGAGCGGTTTGCACTCGATTACCCAGCGGATGAGTCATCCAAAATACCATCCACCCTTCGACCAACTCAGATCTAACGGGATTTGGGACGGCTTAAGTGCAGTTTTTAGGTTTAATGAAACGGCTTATCGGGATCATTATTCAGTTATTCCGTTTGCGGGTTGGTAGAATTGCAGGTGAAACTTAATATTAAGGTGTCATTTTTGCTTTCATCACAACTTATCGAATCAGTATTAACACCCGCAAATCCCGTTGGGCGAGTTTATGTCGCCTACAGCGGTGGAGTAGATTCCCATGTTTTGCTGCATCTATGCGCTTGCTCGACATCCTTAAAAGACAAAATCACTGCCGTTTATGTACATCATGGTTTGCAGGCTGCGGCTGAATCGTGGCCTGAGCATTGCCAAAAAATTGCTGCAGGACTAGGTGTTGATTTTCAAGTGCTGCAGGTAAATGCCGGTGCAGCAATCGGCCAAAGTCCGGAAGAAGCCGCCAGAGATGCTCGTTACACAGCTTTTAAAGCGCTGCTGAAAGAAGGCGATGTATTACTGGTGGGGCAACATCGAGAGGATCAATTGGAAACGGTATTGTTGCAATTGTTTCGTGGTGCAGGCTTGGCGGGATTATCAGGAATGCCCGAGCGAATGCCGTTTGGCCAAGGTATGTTGTTGCGGCCATTTTTAAATGTTGCTAAGCAAACCATCAACGACTATGCCAGGCAACAGCAATTAAGCTGGATAGAAGACCCCACTAATCAATGCAGCGATTACGACCGTAATTTTTTACGTAACGAAGTATTGCCACTATTAAAACAGCGCTGGCCAGCTATCGACAAAACGGTGTCGCGTTCAGCTAGTCATTGCTCAGAGTCACAAGGTTTAGCGAATGAAATCGCCGAGCAATTTTTTGAGCAGGTTTTTAATCAAGCAGACCAGACACTAATTATTAACCAGTTAAATCTAAAGTCACTGGCGCATCAGAAACTAATCATTAGACAATGGTTTGCACAAATTGGCTTAAAAATGCCTTCTCAAGATCTGGTGGGTCGAATTCTTGATGAAGTCGTTGGCGCCAATGAGCAAAGCGCTCCACTGATTAGTACCCAAGGTTTTGAAATTCGTCGCTATCGAGACAAGTTGCATTGCTTGCCGCAATTTGACGATGGACTTGATCAGAGAGCCGCTAAAAGCTGGTCGAACGAACAGCGCTTAATCAATGTTGGCAATCACCAAGCACTGAGCTGGATTGAATCTTCCACTGGCATTTTGGCTGAACATTGGCATGCCGCCCAAATAGAAATCAAATTTCGTAGCGGCGGCGAGAAAATCAGGTTGTACGGCAGAACAGGTCATCATTCGCTGAAAAAACTATTTCAGGAAGCAGGTATTCCGCCATGGGAAAGAGAGCAAATGCCGTTGATTTATTTAAATGGCTGTCTTGCTGCCGTGGGTGATTTATGGATTAGCGCAGATTTTTATGCTGAAAATCCGACCGCTTGCGTGCGTGTGGTGTGGCAAAGACAAGAATCAGACCCGAAAGACAATGACGAAGTCGCTTTAGTCGATTAAAATGGGCGGCTTGTTAGGGGAATAAGCACGGTTTATATCACCCCTGCTTTAAGTGATTAATCCAAAACATTAATCATTGTGCCCAGATCTTCATCAGCTCTTCTCAGGCGTCTTAATCTTACATGACCAAATACATTTTTATTACCGGCGGCGTTGTTTCATCACTTGGTAAAGGCATTGCTGCTTCTTCGCTGGCCGCCATTTTGGAATCACGCGGTCTCAAGGTCACTATGACCAAGCTGGATCCTTATATTAACGTTGATCCGGGGACGATGAGTCCATTCCAACATGGGGAAGTATTTGTTACCGAAGACGGTGCAGAGACTGACCTGGACTTAGGCCATTACGAGCGGTTTTTAAAAACCACTATGGCCAAAAAGAACAATTTTACCACCGGGCAAATCTACGAAAGTGTGTTGCGCCGGGAACGTAAAGGCGAATACTTGGGCGCGACCGTACAAGTGATTCCGCATATCACCGATGAAATTAAACGCCGCGTTTATGAAAGCGCAGTAGGTAAGGACATTGCGCTGATTGAAGTGGGCGGCACTGTTGGCGACATCGAATCCTTGCCGTTTTTAGAAGCTATTCGGCAAATGCGCGTGGAATTGGGGGCGGACAGATCGTTGTTTATCCATTTGACGTTGGTGCCTTATATCCGTTCCGCCGGGGAAATAAAAACTAAACCCACGCAGCATTCCGTAAAAGAATTACGCACTATCGGTATCCAACCGGATATTTTGATTTGCCGATCCGAGCAACCGGTGCCGATCGCTGAGCGCCGTAAAATCGCGTTGTTTACCAATGTTGAAGAAAAGGCGGTTATTTCTGCGGTTGATGCCGATTCTATTTACCGCATTCCGCTGTTGTTGCATGATCAAGGCTTGGATGACATCGTCGTTAATAAGCTAAGACTAGACGTGCCGCCCGCTGATTTGAGTGAATGGGAAGCAGTAGTCGATGGTTTGACGCATCCTGTCGACGAAGTGACAGTGGCCGTGGTCGGTAAATATGTTGACCATACCGATGCTTATAAATCATTGAATGAAGCATTGATTCACGCCGGTATTCGCACTCGTCATAAAGTTAAAATCATCTATATCGATTCTGAACTGATTGAAGATGAAGGCGTGGGCCGATTAAAAGATGTCGATGCCATTCTGGTGCCGGGCGGCTTTGGTGAGCGCGGTGTAGAAGGCAAAATCGCCACCGTTAGGTATGCTCGCGAAAACAAAATCCCGTATCTGGGTATTTGTTTAGGTATGCAAGTCGCCGTTATTGAGTTTGCTCGTGATGTTGCTGGTCTTGAAGGCGCGCACAGCACCGAGTTTTTACCTAAATCACCACATCCGGTCATCGGTTTGATTACCGAGTGGATGAATGAAGCCGGTCAGCTGGAAATACGCGATGAAAATACCGATTTGGGCGGTTCCATGCGTCTGGGCGGCCAGCAGTGCCGTTTACAACCGGATTCATTAGCGTTTCAGATGTATCAAAAAGATGTCATTACTGAAAGACATCGTCATCGTTATGAATTCAACAACCAATATATCCAAAAGCTGGAACAGGCAGGCTTACGTTTTTCGGGCAAATCTATTGATGGCCGCTTGGTTGAGATGATTGAAATCCCTGATCACCCTTGGTTTCTGGCTTGTCAGTTCCATCCCGAATTTACGTCTACACCTAGAAAAGGCCATCCGCTGTTTTCCGGGTTTATCGTCGCCGCAGCTGAACATAAAAAGGTATCCGCAGTATGAAGTTATTCGATTTTGAAGTAGGGTTGGACCAGCCGTTTTTTTTGATTGCCGGCACTTGTGTTATTGAAAGCGAACAAATGGCGATCGATACCGCGGGTTACCTGAAAGAACTCACTACCGAGTTAAACATTCCATTTATCTACAAATCCTCGTTTGACAAGGCCAACCGCTCTTCGCATGAGTCATACCGTGGCCCCGGTGTTGAGCAAGGCTTGAAGATCCTGGAAAAAGTCAAACAGCAAATTCAAGTACCGGTGTTGACTGATGTGCATGAAGATACGCCATTGGCAGAAGTTGCCTCGGTAGTGGACATCATGCAAACCCCGGCGTTTTTATGCCGCCAAACCAATTTTATTCAGCAGGTTGCCGAGCAAGGCATTCCGGTCAATATTAAAAAAGGCCAATTTATGGCGCCTTGGGACATGGTGCATGTCGTCAATAAAGCTAAGGCGACCGGCAACCAGCAAATTATGGTTTGCGAACGCGGCGTCTCGTTTGGCTATAACAACCTGGTTTCCGATATGCGTTCGTTGGCGGTAATGCGCGACACCGGTTGCCCGGTAGTGTTCGACGCCACACATTCGGTGCAATTGCCGGGCGGGCAGGGCACCTCTTCAGGCGGTCAACGTGAACACGTGCCGGTATTGGCGCGCGCAGCAGTCGCAGCGGGCATTGCCGGACTGTTTATGGAAACTCACCCAGATCCAGCCAAGGCGTTAAGCGACGGCCCAAATTCATGGCCGTTGCACAGAATGAAAGAATTACTGGAAACTTTAGTAACCATCGATCGTGCGGTTAAAGCAACCCCATTTATTGAAACCACGTTATAAGGAATCATCATGTCAGCAATAGTAGATATTCGGGCCAGAGAAATTTTGGACTCACGCGGCAACCCCACTCTGGAAGCCGAAGTTACGCTAGCTTCCGGTGCGGTAGGCAGCGCTATGGTGCCGTCAGGCGCGTCGACCGGCGAGCGTGAAGCGATTGAACTGCGTGATGGTGATAAATCCCGTTATTTAGGCAAAGGTGTTTTAAATGCCGTTGCTAACGTTAACACCGAAATTCGCGACCTTCTGATTGGCGTCGATGCTGCCGACCAAGCCGCATTGGACAATAAAATCATTGCCCTCGATGGCACTGAAAGTAAGAGCCGCTTGGGCGCCAATGCCCTGCTGGGTGTTTCTTTGGCTGCGGCACATGCCTCCGCTAAAGATGCCGGACTGCCTTTGTACCGCTATTTAAATACCACTGGTGAATTCATTTTGCCGGTGCCGATGATGAACATCATCAACGGTGGCTCACATGCCGATAACAGCGTTGATTTGCAAGAATTTATGATTTTGCCGGTAGGCGCGCCTAATTTTCGTGAAGCTATTCGTTACGGCGCGGAAGTATTTCATAACTTGAGCAAAGTGTTGAAGTCCAAAGGTTTGTCGACAACTGTCGGTGACGAAGGCGGTTTTGCACCGAACTTGTCTTCTAACGAAGAAGCCATTAGCGTTATCTTGCAAGCGATAGAACAAGCGGGTTACAAGCCGGGCGTCGATATTTATTTAGGATTGGATGCAGCCAGTTCTGAATATCACAAAGACGGCGTTTACAACCTGGCAGCAGAAGGCAAAACTTACAATTCAGCGCAAATGGCTGACTTCTTTGTCGATTGGGTGGATAAATACCCGATCATCACTATCGAAGACGGCATGGATGAAAACGACTGGGCCGGTTGGAAGTTGTTGACCGAAAAATTGGGCGGCCGTATCCAGTTGGTCGGTGACGATTTGTTCGTGACCAACCCAGCTATTTTG
>Ga0208882_1001229_pt1 | contig 10229 bp, 5 predicted proteins | sample LakWasMet14_LOW5_2_FD_183862 | JGI IMG/M metagenome (GOLD analysis project Ga0208882, IMG submission 183862) | Freshwater sediment methanotrophic microbial communities from Lake Washington under simulated oxygen tension - Sediment Metagenome... | ecosystem: Environmental > Aquatic > Freshwater >...
TATCCTCATCCAATGGAAGTATCATCAAAAACAACCTCAACTATCGGCAGCTCCCATTGCTCCACCTTGCACCGCGCCTGATAGCCCTCTTCGCTGTCCTCCCGATAACGCCTGATCATGGCTAATACCGTGACCGACTCGATGGCGTTGATTTTAGCCGTCCAAAACTGAGCACCCTGTTTCGATAACACCGCGACAACCCTGTCTTGATCTTTTAAAACCACCTTGCCGTTGTTATTTTCCATACTGAGCCGGGAACCGGTGTTCAGCCGGGCAAGATGCTGATGAATGGGCTGCGACGCATCAAAACTTCCGGCATAACTTAGATCGACATCCTTCATGCCGAGAATAACGTATTGCTTGGTAAGCGTGCCGGTTTGCGGTGGCGGATTAACGGCCCTTGCTAATAGATGATCGCCGGTGATTTCAGCTAAAAAAGGGTTCCGCTGGTCTTGCCGTTGCATTAGACATAAGGTTTCCTTGGCGCGAGTCATGGCGACATAAAACAAGCGCCGCTGCTCTTCGGTGGCGGGTGTAACCCAACCGCCGTCAACTATTGCCAAATGCGCAAACTCCATGCCTTTGACCGAGTGTACGGTGCTGAGAAAAACCCCCTTCCCCAGGCAGCGTTCGCGGCGTTGCTCGGCCAAAACCTCATAAAGAAACTCAAGTATTTGCAGCTTGGGCATCGCGCCGTCGTCGGTTTCGTCTTGCCAGTCCTGCAAAACAGCTTTGAGCTGAGTTAGCCAGATATTGGCCGGCTCGCTGCCGTAGCCGTCGTCCAGATAGCGCAGCCATTCGCAGGCCTTGCTTAACGGTTCCGGCGCTTGCTTGATCGCATCCAGCAAATCGGCATTTTCCCTGATGCGCGACAACGGCGGCTGTTTATCGGCAGGCAACATAATGCTGATCGGAATATCGTGTTGCTCCAGCAAGGTCCTGACCGGATCGAGCAAGCGCCATGCGGTCGCCAGCACCGCGCATTGCGACCAATCCAGCTGGCTGTCGAGTTGCCGCAAGCGCAGCAATTCATCAACCACGGCAACCGCTTGGCTGTATTCATTGGCGGTAATCAGTTGCTGCACCCGGCCCTTGCCGACCGGATCGAGTTTTTGCCAGCGGCCTCCGGCATCCAGGGTTTTCCTGCCGCGATTGATGCGTATCGGCTGCTGCTGTTTCATCCGGTCCCGGTTATGTTGGATCAACTGATTGGACGCGGCAATAATATGCGCACTGGAACGGTAATTTTCCACCAGATAATGCACCTTGGCTTGGTAATCGTCTTTAAACCGGCGGATAAACTCGACATTAGCGCCGCGGAACTGGTAAATATTCTGGTCGTCATCGCCTACCGCCAGAATGCCCAGCTTGCGGTCTTCATCCTGCGTGCGTCCGGCGATGGCTGAAATCAACTGGTATTGCTCGGCATCAATATCCTGGTATTCATCGACCAGAATATAGCGGTAACCCGCCAATAACCGTTCCCGCGTTTCGTCTGCATCGACACCCAGCAGTTGTTTATCGCCGCGCAATAAGGCGGTCGCTTCGTTGATAATCTCGGCGAAGGGCGACCCGCCGGTCGCCCCTACAGTTGTTATCGCGTGCCCGGTCAGGCGCAGGCTCAAGCCGTGGTAAGTCTGGATGGTCACGCCTCTGGCATCGTCGCCGACCAGATCCAGTAAGCGCCGCCGCAATTGGGTGACGGCATTGCGGTTAAAGCACAGCACCAAGATGCCCCTGGCCGGGACGCGCTTGACCCGCAATAAATAGGCGCAACGATGCACGACCACGCGGGTTTTTCCGGAACCCGGCCCTGCCAAAATCAATAAATTGTCGTCCTCGCCGCCGGCTACCAGCGCCATTTGCTCGGGATTTTGCAGGTCATTGACGATGCGCTGGAACGATTGCTGGCTGGTGGCTCGTTCCAGTATGTCTTTGCGATCGGAAAAATAGCGTTTCACAAACTCGGTTTTATCGGTCGAGAAATAGGCAACCACAAACGCCAGCGCATGGCTGATCTTATCCAGCCCGTATTTGGCGTATTCGTTGATTACATGCACCTGGAAAATCCGTTCGCTGTAATGCTGGGATAAGGGCTCGAAATCGCCTTTGTTGTATTGGCGGCCTTTGGATTCCGGCAACACCTCTATGGTCATCGCCGACCGAAATACCGCCAAGCCTTTTTGCAGGGTGATGATTTTTTGTTCGTGCAGAAAATTCAACGCGCGCTCGACGGCGGCCAGCGGGTCCCTAACTTCTGATGACGCGACCAAATCCTGGTTTAAAACGGCCAGCAAATCTTCAGCGGAAAACTCAACCAGCAAATCGGCGGACGGCTTAGTATGGTCGGGAATACGCTGCATGATACCGTCCAAAACCACCTTGGCTACCGCTTGACGAATCTCTGCCGTGGCATTCAACGCTGTCCAGCCCCGGTTAAGCTTGACCGCATACTGATCCAAGCCTTTGTGCCTGAGCGTCAGGCTGCCTTTTTTTCCGGCCAAGCCTTTGCCGTCTTTAGCCAGACTGCCCAATAACAAACGTAAAATCTCGGGATTGCTGTTTTCATGGCCGTCGTTTAACAGACGTTGATTCAAATGACGCAACGATAAGGTTTGCCATTGCTCGCTATCGGCATCGGGTGCTTGCTCTTGCAGCGTCTTAAGCATCACCCGCTCCAATGCACACACTTCTTCCAGCTTGGCGAGGGATGAGTTACTAACCTTGTAGCGAACGAAAGCGGTCAACAACAGGCTCTTTTGAATCAGTCCCGCCTTGGCCATGTCGTACAACGTCCTGATCACCCGCTGGCTGGCGGTTTGGTCGATCTTTCCGCGTTTATGATCGTCTTTACTGTCTTTAAACGCGCCATGCAAAGCCAGTTCGTCGGCGCTAAAGCCTTCATCGCTTTCCGCGTTAAACAGCTCTTCTAAAATTGCCAGCCAGCGCTGTTGCTGACGTTGCGACATGCCCAGTTTTTCGACCTTGCTCTTGGCTTCGTCCATATTTTTGACCAGCGGACGGCCTTGGAACACCTGGGTTTTATTTTCGTTGCGCTTGATGAAACCGCCGCGTTCCAGCCACGACACCGCCATTTTGACCTTGGTATCGGCGGCATGGTCTTCATTATCGAAAGACGTTTGCACATCGTCATCCATCAGCAATTCACCGGTGGTCAGCACCACGTTGCCGGATTTATCTTTTTTGCTTTTGCGCAGGCCCCTTAAAATTTGCGCAATATCGCGCTGGTTGATTTGCGACGAGGCCGATAATTTAAACTGGGTCTCGATGTCGTTTTCATCGAACAGCAACACGCATTCCGCATCTTTTTGATCCCGCCCCGCGCGCCCCGCTTCCTGGAGGTAATTTTCGATGGAACCGGGAATGTCCGCGTGGATGACCAGCCGCACGTCTTCCTTGTCGATGCCCATGCCGAACGCATTGGTCGCCGTAATGATGCGCGTGGTGCCGGTCACGAAATTTTCCTGGATGTGCTTTTTCTCGGCGGTATCCTTGCCCGCATGGAACGCCTCAACCTGCCACCCTTGCTGCTGTAAATACTCGGCGATTTCTTCGGTATTTTTCCGCGTCGAACAATAAATAATCGCGCTGCCGCCGTCGGGCTCCGGGGACAAGCGCTCGGTCAACAGGCTGTTGATGCGCGGATATTTGTCCGCGCCATTGACGGTCTGCACTTCAAAATGCAGTTTGTCCCTTTCCACTCCACCTTCAAATAAGACTAAGTCCTGCGCCAGTTCGGCTTTGAAATAGTCGATGATTTCATCTTTCACATCCTGTTTCGCGGTGGCGGTAAAGCACTGCACCGGCGGCAGCACGGCTTTTTGCCTGAGCGCGAACTCCTTGATAAAGCGCGCAGCATACAAATAATCCGGTCTGAAATCATGGCCCCATTTGGATAAACAATGCGCTTCGTCGAACACCCAGCAACCGATCTCCCGCTGTTCAATAGCTTTTTGAAAACTCAGGTTGCGCAACTGCTCCGGCGACACATACAGCAACGCAATATCGCCGTTTTGTATGCCCTGCAACACCTCGCCGCGCTCCGGTGCGGTCAGCATGCCGGATAAAGCGGCGGCATTGGGCGCACCGGTTTTATTGCGCAGATTATCCACCTGATCTTTCATCAACGCCTGCAACGGCGACACCACGATGGTTAAAACGCCGCGCCGCTGATAGCGCACCATCGCCGGAAGCTGGAAACACAGCGACTTGCCGCCGCCGGTAGGCAATATCGCAAACAAAGGCTTGCCGCACATCGCGGCCTTGACGATCTGTTCCTGCAAACTGCCGCCATCAGCCGCAGGCGGTTCCGACCTGAATCCGGCAAAGCCGAAATACTGTTCCAGCCAGATAACCGGGTTATGCATTTGTGCGCAATACGAGCAAGCCGGATCATTGCAGGGAACTTCCCTGAGCCGGTTCAACGTCGGTGCGACGTCATCAAAGCGCAAGCGCACCCAAGGCGGCAACACCGAATTACCGCCTGCGACCCGCAGCCATGCCAAGCAATAGGCTAAAGCCGTTGCAGGGGCGAATGCGTTCGCCATGTGCTTGATAGCCGTACTACAGACTTTATCCAGCGTTAAGCGTTCGAACAAATCAAACGCCCCGGCTGCATCAACGGCTTTCGCGCCCATCGCCGACAATGCCAATTGCACCCCGGCAAATTGCGGGTTGCCCGAAAAAGCATAATGATAAAAATCCAGTAATCCGCCCTCAGCCTGTTGCTGTTGCAAGGCCTCCCATTGATCATGGAACAGCGACACAGCCAGACGCGCATCCGCCAACGGGTCGTTCAAACTGTCGCGCACCAACTTGTAGTCTTTAACCAGCCGGTGATAGGGATTTTCAGGAAACGCCAGCGGGGACAGCAATAAAGTATCGACTACCGGCTTGCTCAGGAATTTAAGCGGCGGAGAAATAGCCCGGCAAACCGGAAGATCATGCTCAAGGATGTTATGCCCTAACAGATAAGTCGCATCACGGGCAAAGTCGTCAAACTCGGCCAGTATTTTTTGGATGTTGAACGGCGCTTTACGCTGGAAGGTTTTGTCATTAAAGACCGCACCTATCGCAAAGATCTCGCCGTTTTCATTGGTTTCTAAATCCAGGCTACAGCAGCTGTTTTGAAAGGTTTGCCAGTCCATTGTGTGACTATATTGCCGGTGGGTTGTTTAATGCGGGTCTCATCGTATCAGGGTTGGGGAGAAGTATGCTATTTATTGCTGACGGTTAGGCAAACCCGAAGTCCGTCGCTATGTGGAAGCATGGGAATGTTGAGCATGAACAGCATGCCCAAAGAACAACGGAACCATTATGGAACTTAGGCAGCCCGTAGCAGCAAAGCAAATTCCCGATCTTCAATTTCCTTATCCAACTCGGGGCTGGCTTCTTCGAATTCTCCCAAACCGTAGCGTCGCGCCAGCACTTCTGCCAATTCAATAATTTGACCGCTACGCCGATGGCTTTTGACTTGATCCAGCAGACTACCGGCCTCACTGTTGCGGCGTAGCGCGGCTAAGGCATGGGCGCGCAGCACAGCTTGTAAAGGAAACTGGATGATCTGGGCACTGGTTATTTCCAATCGGCCTTCTGCCAGTTCAGGCTGCTTGCTTCTTAGCGCCAACACCGCCAAGCTGGTTTGGAATACTCGCCGTGAACGGGCAGATGGTGTTTCTGCCGCTCCCCGCTCCAACATGACTTGAGCCTCTTCCCATGCACCTTGTTTCAGCTTGATCATGGCTAATACGTGGAAATCATGCCAGTCCTGCAAAGAATGTACTTGCTCCACAGTTAACAATTGTTCAGCTTCTTCATGTTGTCCTTTCTCTAACAACATACAGGCCAAGGCGTTGCGCGCCACGCCGTTTTTTTGAAAACGAGACATCGTTTGCTGATAGACGGCTTTAGCTTCTTCCACTTGCCCCAGTTCCCGCAAGGTTTCGGCATAGCCAGTCCAGCACACGGCATTGTTATCAAACCGCGCCTGGGCCTGTTCGTAGACAGCTCTAGCTTCTTCCACTTGCCCCAGTTCTCGCAAGGTTTCGGCATAGCCGGTCCAGCACACAGCATTATTGTCAAACCGAGCCTTGGCTTGTTCGTAGACGGTTTTAGCTTCTTCCACTTGCCCCAGTTCTCGCAAGGTTTCGGCATAGCCGGTCCAGCACACGGCATTGTCGTCAAACCGAGCCTTGGCCTGTTCGTAGACGGCTTTAGCTTCTTCCACTTGCCCCAGTTCCCGCAAAGTTTCGGCATAGCCGGTCCAGCACACGGCATTGTTGTCAAACCGAGCCTGGGCCTGTTTGTAGACGGCTTTAGCTTCTTCCACTTGCCCCAACTCTCGCAAAGTTTCTGCATAGCCGGTCCAGCTCACGGCGTCGTCATCAAATCGTTTCTTGACCTGTTCGTAGACGGTTTTAGCTTTTTCCACTTGCCCCAGTTCCCGCAAAGTTTCCGCATAGCCCCGCCAGCACACGGCATTATTATCAAACCGGGCCTTGGCCTGTTCGTAGACGGCTTTAGCTTGTTCCACTTGCCCCAGCTCCCGCAAGGTTTCTGCATAGCCATTCCAGCACACGGCGTCATTGGGATTAGCTATCTGGGCGGCAGCGTAAACCCGTTTGGCCAAATTGTAGTGTCCGGATGAGGTGAACTGTTGACCCAGATCGCAAAGACTTTTGCACAAATGCTTTGGATGACCATTACGGGCTTGATTATGCACCAAGTCCACTAGGGCATTTTCCGCGTCAGCTAAACGTCCTTGATTAACGCGTTGGAGTATGAAGGTTTTTTGCTTATCGGCGGATTGTCGTCCGCTACCGGCTGCTATAGATTTAATTTGGCGTTTGTCTTTATCTCGCCGATGTTGGATCATAAACTGCTCAACAGCGGTAACGATAGGATCAGTGGTATCGGCAATTTCCGGCATCGCTTGCCGGGATATGGACGCAGTTGCTTTATGTTCGGCAGGGTACAGCGTTTTTAAGCGCTTGACGAAAGCCGTGAGTAAATGAGGCAAACGCGGACAAGCTGAACGCAAGGTTTTATCATCCTGAAAATGCAATACCAGATTGCTTAAAGCCGAAGAATTAGCCTGTAAAGACAAGATTACTGCTTCCGCTACTACACCTTGATCTACAAATACTCGGTACAGTTCGTCCGAAGCCAAAGCCTTCGAACGAAATTCAAAATACACCAGTTCTTGCAACACTTGGGAAATCGGGGCGATGCGATCTTGAACGGCGATTAATTCACTGAATAATTGCCGGCAACGGGGCAAGGTATCGGACAAATTTAAGGCTCCGGCCAAGTCTGAGCTTGCAGGCGGAGGACAAGACAGCAATCGGGCGCGGGCGAAATAAGCGGCATCGGCATTTTCTAAACCGGTTTCGGCCAATTCCAGGCCCAATTGGCGAGTTTCTTCCTGCAATGCAGTATCCATAGCGCCGATTAGCTGTTGCAACAGGCGCTGGCGATGGCTCCATAAGCTAAGAGATTGTTGCAGCTCTTTTAAATTAACACCGATCAATTGGCGCTTTTCCGCAGGGCAATCCAACAATAAACCGGCTTGGCGGCTGCAATCCACATAACCGCCATGCTCGTCCAAACTCAATGCACGCAGCCCTTCCTCCGTACGGTATACGGCGGCACCTACAGTACCGATAACGAAAGCGTTGGAAATTAGGCCGGTTGCCATGGAATATCTCGCTGAGTTAATAAATCCCCGACAATAAGCAGGGCGTAGCGTTCGGTTCTATTTTCACATGATTTATCGGCTAGGGGAATCATTGCCGCAACAATAGCTTGGTTGTCAAAAGGGCCATATAGATAGACCTCAATAAACCGGTCAGTTTCCCGGTTTCTTTCGCAATATAGAAGCAAAGCAGGGAAATCGCCTGATTTGCTACGAACATTCAAATCACCAGCCAGTTTGGCGGCCGCCAATAAGTGGCGGTCGTCCCATGCCGCACGATAGCCGGACGGAATAGGTGTGCGCGGCAGCAATCGATGCTTTTCGATGAAATGAAAAGAATTCTCTTCCAACAAGCTGGCGGCGCGGACGCACAGCCGTTGATCCAAGGTAAGGCTGCAACTGCCGTAAGACTCCAATCCACGCCCATCCAAGGATAACGCAGCATAACGGAGATGCGGCGCAATGGTGCCGAATAGTTTGCCTTCAGTTGCGAGCCGAGCGGTGTCATCGACAAAATCGGCCGCAGCACGAGTTTCTGCCGCTGTTTGCAGGGCATAGCCGCTGTAAAATTGACTGGATGCTGCGAGGAAGCCTTGGAGAAAGCCGGGACTGACGTTGATGACCGCTTGAGATTTTTGCTCAACCGCTTTGGTAAAAGCATCCAATGTAGCGTCTATGCCGCGCTGCCGGCATTCAGCTTGGGCGGCTACATAACGCTGTTGTAACACCTCTCGCTCTTTTTGCGCGAGCCGAACGTTGGGAGCGCCCATGTCATGGCGACATACTGGACAGCGTTCGCTTTCCCAATAAACTTTCGCATTACATTCCGGGCAATTTTCTTCTGTATGGGGCATATTCTTTCCCTGTATTACGGCATAGAGATAGTCTTAATTTTAATTTGATTTAGCTTAATAGCCCAACCATCAACTTGAAACTCTAGTTAAAAACCATGAGATGTGCTGTATGTATCTTACAGCCCAAAGAAGCTTTTCAGTTCATAAAAACAAACTGATCGTTATTCATTCAGTCAATAATATATTCAAGATAAATACGGTCGTCTTTCATAATGGCTGCGCTTCTTTCAGAACTTGAGCATAAATGCGCGGATGCAAAGCGTTTTTAGTCACTAAATCCACTTTTCGCTGCAACAGCGTTTGCAAATCGATTAGCAACTCACCTAAATCAAACAAATCCCGCCCTTGTTCCAGCTCAACCAAAAAATCCATATCGCTGTTGTCGCTTACATCGTCTCTCGCCATTGAACCAAACAAACAAATAGATTTAACGCCATGCTGTTTGGCTAAATTTAAAATTGCTGTTTTATTCGTCGTGATAAGTTTGTTCATAACGTATCTCGCACCCACTGAATTTGAAATGAAGTAAATACCCTAATTCATTGCAGCTTACCATGTTAGCAATGCATCTAAAAATTCAGACTTACTCATTAATCGTTGGTTAAAGCCCCTTGTCGTGAGGGAACTTTAGTCACGTCATAGATAGCTCACTTGAGTTCTGGCAGGCTGGTACTGGATGAGTATTGAAACCCCATAGGCAAACGGGTGAACTGATGGTTTGCCGGTTTTTCTCCCCAGTCAGACGAAATGACGGCATTGCCCGTCTCCGGCCAGCAGGCGCTGGGGAACTTGGCTGAACAAATAAGCGCCATTTTGCAGATCGAAAATCCACACGATCTCAAAGCGGTCTCCGGGTCATTTTTGCGGGGCGGTCGTGCTGTTCCCGAGAATCAGATTGGCGATTCCGGGAATGTCCTGGTGTTCCCAGGCAATCAGGACTATGCCGCCGCATCCCATGGCGTCCTTGATCATGTCGGCTTCGTCCCCTTTCTTGTATTTGCTGTTGATCTTGATGCCGAGTTTTTCGGACGGCGGGGTAATCGTCTCCTGCGGGCGAAGGCTATTGCTATGCTTACCGACGCCAGATGCGTAAAGATGCTGGGAAATGGCAAGCCCCGGATTCTGCAACATCTCATTAACAGGGTCGAAGAATGCCGCCAGTGCCCCTGCCTTTTGCCAGCCTTGCGGAATCAGGGATTCCGGGTCTTGGTTACCGTTGATGTCCACTCCGTAAGGCGCGCCGGAATCAGCCGGTTTTTCGGCGTGGCGTACGATCATTATTTTTTCGCTTTCATCTTGATCTGTTAGTTGACCGGACGCATGATCACGGCCGAAGCGGGGCAATGGTCTCTAACGCCTGAACTGCATGTTTTGGGATGCATGGCTTTGTCGAAACAGAGGCGAACTTCTTGCAGATATTCGCCTTTGCAGGCAACGGCCATCTGCACATTTGGATTCGAATCCTTAAACTGTTTGCGGATTTGGGCTGCCGATGTATTGACCTGACGGCCGGGATTGGCGAAAGCGTCCGGGATTTTTACGGTCTGGAAAGCACTCTTGATCAGGCCGAAGTATTCGCCGACCTTTTCGCCGCTGCATGTGCCGTGTTTTTTCCATTCGTGCTGGATCAGTTTCTCGCTGGGCATGATGGGAAGCATTGC
>Ga0208882_1001231_pt1 | contig 10210 bp, 8 predicted proteins | sample LakWasMet14_LOW5_2_FD_183862 | JGI IMG/M metagenome (GOLD analysis project Ga0208882, IMG submission 183862) | Freshwater sediment methanotrophic microbial communities from Lake Washington under simulated oxygen tension - Sediment Metagenome... | ecosystem: Environmental > Aquatic > Freshwater >...
TATGGTCGGTTATCGTAATTTTGACCACGCTCATTTTTTACAGTAGCACGTTGTACTTCAAATTTTTGTTGAGTTACAGAGTCCAATAAAAAGCCCATACGGTCAGCTTCTAACCATAACATTTTTTCTAATTGGTTAGATGGTACTGTTTCGAAATAGTTTGTTCTATCTGTATTAGTAGAACCATTTAATGTTCCACCTGCTTCTGTAATAATTTTAAAGTGTTGTTCATCAGCAACGTTTTTTGAACCTTGAAACATCATGTGTTCAAAAAAGTGCGCAAAACCAGAACGGCCTTGCTGCTCGCGGTTAGAACCTACATGGTAAGTAACATCAACATAGGCAATAGGATCGGAATGATCTTCGTGCACTACGATAGTTAAACCATTTGCCATTACAAATTTTTTGTAAGGAATTACAATGTCTTTTCCTGTTTTAGCTACAACTTCTACTAATTTGGTTGTAGATTTTGCTGCTGCGGCTGCAGCAGGTTTTTTAGCGTTTGCTTTGTTTGCCTGCCCTTTGTTTGCTTGAGCCAAACCTTGCGATGCAAGACCCAACGAAGCAACAACGCATAACGAAAGAATTGATTTATTCATAATTGTGATTTGTGTTTTGAGTATCTGAATTTATATATTATTTAGTTCGATTTATTAAAATAAGGATAAGTGGTAAAATAAAATTACGACTACTCTAGGAATCCTGTTTTTTTAAAGTAATCGATAATAGCATCACTCATTAATTTGTTTTGTTGTTTGGCATCCAGGTGCGGAATTTTTTCTTTCAATTCCCAATGTGGCCATCCTTCTTCATCTCGCCCTTTGTATTCGTAAAAACCATAAGGCTCCATGACTGTACAAACACCAATGTGCATTACTTCGAGCTTTTGGTCTTTCTTATATTTTTGGTAAGATTTATTAAGCTCCTGCAAGCCAATCATAAATAAAATAGCATCATGATCCATTTCTGAATCAAAACGTTCTTTTAATTTGTTTTGAAGTAATTGCCACTCAGATATCATCATTAGCAGTGGCTTTTGGCGGTGGAACAAAATATTGAAAATTTTCTTCAATAAAGTTTAAAATATCTTTATTACCAATGCGTTTTTCGGCGCTGGTTTCAAAATATTGAGGCATTTCTTCCCAAGTGGTTAATAGTTGTTTTTTAAACTTTGCTAAGTTACTTGCCCATTGGTTTTTGCCGAGTTTATCAATTTTAGTAAATGCAATTGCAAATGGTATTTCTTTTTCGGCACACCATTCCATAAACTCTGCATCAATTTTTTGTAGCTCTAGTCGGCTGTCAATTAAAATAAAAAGACATACTAAATTTTTACGCTTGGTAACGTAATTACTAATTAAGGCTTCAAATTTTTCGAGATTTGTTTTGCTGGTTTTTGCGTAACCATAACCCGGTAAATCCACTAAGTACCATTTTTCATCGATGATAAAATGATTAATGAGTTGCGTTTTACCTGGTTTTGATGATGTTTTAGCCAAATCTTTAACGTTGCAAAGCATGTTAATGAGAGATGATTTGCCAACATTACTTCGCCCAATAAAGGCAAACTCCGGTTTGTCGGGAGTAGGGCAGCCTTTATTATCTGAACTACTTTTTAAAAATTTAGCTTTTTTAATTTCCATTTTCTTAAGTTTAGAAAGTTATAAAATTTTGAAGTTTGAAAGTTAGGTTATTATAACAATTAACTTTCTCAACTTTTTAACTTTCAACTTTGTTCTTTCTTTCTTTCTTCTAATTCTTTTACGTATGTAGCAACGTGTCTTTCAGATTTGCTAGGATAAATATCAGCAATGGTAACTAAAATTCCTGTTTCTTCTACACCACCAAATGTTGGATTGATGGCAGTACCAAACGACAACATAGTGCTCGAAAGATTACTGTAGGCGTTAACCAAAGGCGGAATATTTTCACCAAGTGCTCTTACACGCTTGTTTAAAATAGCATGCCCATCTTTATAAGGCTTACCTTCTATTTCTTTCAAAAACTCGCTTACATCGGTTTTAATTTCTACACTATGAATTGGGGTTACCAATTTTTTAGGATCAGGGAAATAGTATTTTAAAAACGATAAAATATAATCTCTGGCTTCCACATTAAAGTGTGTGTACATAGTGAATTTGCCATAGTAATATTTCATGTCTGGGTTATCAATAACTATAGCGCCTAAACCATCCCATAAATTATCTAAACTAAACAAACCTTTACGGAATTGCTCAGATGGCTGATATAATGGCTGTATGAATGAACGGCCAAGTTCTATTGTGTAAGGGAGATAGTCTCTGTAAAACTCAGGCGAAAAATCAAAAAGCTCAGTTGTTGCTAGTAATACTTTGCCATTATGGTATTCGGCATCTCTGCACAAAATGTAACGATAGGCACCAACTATTTCTTGCTCTTGCGGGTCCCAAACCAATAATTGTTTGTAAGGATGTGAACAGGTGTCAAATTCATCAATATCAATGGATTTTCCGGTTCCGCCACCAGCATGCCTAAATGTTACTTCGCGCAATCTGCCAATTTCGCGCATGGTGTTGGGCGAGTTATGGTGCGTAATGATGTAAATTTCATTATCCCCATTATTGGTTTTTCTAACAAATCTATCTTTATTCAACTCGCTTAAAATTGCTTCGCGAGGTACTTTTGCAATAATTTCTTCCATAAAAATATCTGTTACAAGATAGTATAAAAATAAGAATTAGCTTACTGTTTTAAGCTTTTTTAGCAGCTAAAAGATATTAACGAACTTGTATGTAAAACATGCTATTTAGGTACTAAAAATCTCAAAACTAAGTACTTAATTTTAACTCATGTCGCCAATTTTAATTATTTCATGTATTGCACTGTATTTCGGTGGATTATTACTTATTGCTTATTTAACATCCCGAAATTCAACAGCCGATAGCTATTTTTTAGGAAATAAAACATCACCTTGGTATGCCGTGGCTTTTGGTATGATTGGCGACTCGTTGAGTGGTGTAACTTATATTTCGGTCCCGGGAAAAGTTGGTACAGGGCATTTTACGTATCTGCAATTGGTGTTAGGGTATTTTGTTGGTTATTTCATTATATCAAAAGTATTATTACCCATTTACTATAAAATGAATTTGGTATCTATTTATTCGTATTTAGAAACCAGATTTGGGAGACATACTCAAAAAACAGGCGCCTTCTTTTTTATTTTATCACGCGTGCTTGGCGCTTCCGGTCGATTATATTTAGCAGCCGGAGTTATTCAGTTTTTTGTATTCGATCAAATCAGTTCTGTGCATATTCCATTTTGGTTAAGTGTGTCGGTTATACTTGCATTAATGTTATTGTATACTTACCGTGGTGGTATAAAAACATTAGTGTGGACAGATACTTTTCAGTCGCTGTTTTTGGTACTAGGTGTTGTACTTTCAATTATTGTTATTGTAAGCAAAATGGACATAGGGTTTGGTACAGCCATTTCAAACGTTGTTAATTCAAATTATTCAGAAACATTTTTTTGGGACTGGCATAAATCAAACTTCTTTTTTAAAGAGTTTATTGGCGGTATTTTTATTGCGGTTGCTATGACTGGCTTAGACCAAAACATGATGCAGAAAAATTTAAGCTGTAAATCATTGGGCGAAGCTCAAAAAAATATTTTTTGGTTTAGTATTGTTATGGTTATTGTTACCACATGCTTTTTAGCATTAGGTGCATTATTGTTTCAGTATTATGAATTTGCAGGAATACAATTGCCAACCAATACAGAAACAGGAAAAATAATGACAGATAAGATTTTTCCAAATTTGGCCTTAAATCATTTAGGTATATTTGCCGGATTAATTTTTATTATTGGTTTAACGGCAGCAACCTTTAGTAGTGCCGATAGTGTTTTAACAACATTAACCACATCAACTTATGTTGATTTATTGGAGTATGATAAAAACAATACACTTTCCGAAAAACAAAAATCGCAACGTCGAACCTATATTCATATTGGGTTTGCATTATTGGTATGGCTTGTAATTATTGTGTTTGATGTTTTAAATCAGAAAGCAATTATTGATACTATTTTAATGTTAGCTGGATATACCTACGGTCCGTTATTAGGATTATTTACAATAGGATTATTTACTAAAATAAATTTAAAAGATAAGTTTGTACCTATTGTATGTATAGTGGCGCCTATAATAACTTATATTTATGCCAATTACATAGTAAAACAAATTTCTACTTACGAAATTGGGAACGAATTAATTATTTTAAATGCAGGTATAACCGTTTTAGGTTTACTGTTAGTGAAAAATAAATCTCAAGTAAACTAAATCTTCTCAACCTCAATAGTGCAAAACAAACCTAACTGTTTACTGAAAGGTTTACAAAGCCATTCAAATGCTTTGGCAATATTGTACATGAAATAAGGAATCATTGAGCTGCGAGAAACTCCACCACTTAAAACATACATAAATGGTGTGTGGTATGTGATACTTTTTATTTTAAGTGTAGGGAATTCTTTTGCGAATAAATCTAGGTCTCTTTCAAAATAAATATGTGGTAATGCTTGATTAGAGTTGCTTAACGGATTACCGGCTTTAATTTCGCGAGGCCCCGTTTCGTCAAATGGCTCATGATGAAAACGTTTGTATATAAATCTTCCTAATGCAGAATTGGCGGGCTCAATCATTACAATTTTACCACCTTTAACTAAGGTGCGTTCGGCTTCTTTTAAAAACAAATAAGGGCGAGGGATATGATGAAACACATTTAACATCATAATACATCCTAATTCATTTGCCTGATAAGGCATTTCTTCTGCACTAAAAACTTTATCAACTACCGGTAATTGTAAAATATCTGATGTGGTAACTTCAGGAAATTCGTCCTTTAGGAAACCGCCACCAGAGCCAATTTCCAAATAAATACCTTTGCCAACTTCTTTACTTTTTTTAATAAAAATCTGATACCAATCCTGGTATAATCGTTTTAAAAAAGGTTTTTGTAAAATAATATCTCTATGCGCCAAGGTTGCTCTTGGGTCATCTAAATCAAATGGTATAGTATATTTTTTAAACAAGGTAATTAGTAGTTAATTTTAAATAAATAGGTTTGCTCACTAAATCCTTCTGTATGAACTAAAGTTAATTTTTGAGGATATTTTTGCAGAATTGGCTGAGCAATGTTATGCAGTGTATTAATAATTTGTCCTGTATTTTGTGTAGGATTAATACGTAAACTCGCCAACATTAAATGTGTTACTTTATTTTCTTTAAAGTAGGCTAAAGCACTATCCGGATTTGATTGTTGTGTTAAACTATCTTTTTTGATTACGCTGTAAATAGGAAAGAATTTTTTTCCTTTAGCATAAATAAAACTCATTGGAGCTTTACGACTTGCAACAAACGCATCAGTTCCTAAACTATCATTGCACCAACGACTGCATTTTAAAAAGTTTTGCCAGTCGGGAGTATAACCTTCATAAATTTTACCACTTAAATTTTTCATGGCAATGGGAATGTTTTTGGATGAACGACTGGTTGATGATAAAACAACTGATCCGCAAATAAAACCTATAATAACCATGTAAATTAATTGCCCCATGCCTGATTTTTTTACCCACGAATAAATTAAATTAAACATGATAATGAATAAAACAGGCATACATACTAAAATGATACGCGGTTGATCCCATCTTGCTTGAAGCGCCACAAAAGATACTAGCATGATACCCACAGTGTACACAGTAATAAACTGAATAAATTTATTGCCTTGTTTTAAAAGTGCAATTGCTCCAATAACAATAAACGCCAGCATAATAAAAGCTAATAAGCCATATACTTCAAGAGAGTTTTCGTCTCTAAATCCTATAATTTGAAAGAAACGCTTACTTAAATATAAATTACTGTTATCAAAAAAACGACCGATAAATCCGGATAAGTCGTCTGTTCCTTTGCTTTTATCATAAGGATCTTTTAGCATTAAAATATTTCCTTGTCCTGAAAACTGATTAACACCGCCCCAAATTACTTTTACAGTAATTTCGTATAGTGCTCTAAATACACCATAAGAAAGAGCGGCCATACCTGCTCTTTTCCAGTCTTTTTGTAATACAAAAACAAATATGATAGATGGTACAACGATAATGGCCACATTTTTAGAAATACTGATTAATAAGGTAAGCGCGCCAATTAAAATCCAATATTTTAATTGTTCTTTAAATGGCTGTTCGGCAGGTAATTCAAAAAACTTACCCATAACAAAAAATAACAGCGACTGAAAAAATAAGTAGAAAGCCTCAGTAAATGTCATGCTGGCAAAATACATCATCAAATAATTGACAGATATAAAAAGCATAACCGGCATGAAAATAACATGCGGTATTTTTTTGAATAAAGCTTTCCAAAAAAGCATTACTGAAAAGAAATACAATACAACGTTAGTAAGCTTAAACAACATAATGTTAAAGCCGAAGAACTTGTATACCAATGCTAAAAACATTGGGTATAAAGGAGCATTAAATGAGAAATAAAAATTAGGAAATTCGTTAACGTATTTCCAGGCAGCCTCAACATAGCCCGAGTCATCATTAGCCTCGCTAAAGCGTGCATTAAATAAAGCTAAAGAGAAAAATAGAGTTAAACCTAAAAAAACATAAAAAAGTTGTTTAGAGTTTTTGTCTGCCCATGCTTCAAATTTATCGAACAAGCTTTTTTGTTGAGAGTTGCTAACGGTTTTTGTTTGGGTAGTTTTTGCCATAATTTATGTTGCTCAATCTTACAAAAATAGCAAATTATTTAAGCTGTTAAATACAATTAAAACATAAGTATTTTTGCTACTTTTAGGCAAAATTTCAATTATTTTCTATGCCAATACGAATGACAGATGACGATGACTCTAACGAAGGTTATGATGGTCATCAGGGTAGAAACCCCGGGCAAGGCGGAGGCTTTGGTGGCGGAGGAGGTGGTAACATTATAGGAATGTTGTTGCCTTTGTTGTTCAGGTATCCTAAGTTAACAATTCCGCTTTTAATTATACTTGGTGCATTTTATATGTTTAGGGGTGGCTGCAGTGGACCTGCCTCACACGAACAAAGAGCGTCATATGGAACGGGTGCTACTTTAGATCAAAAAGTTTATGATAGTACGGAGGTTTATGCTGCATTAAGTCCTGATGAACAATTACCGGAAAGTGTTTCATTAGAGCGTTTTGCTCCTAATCCTGGCGACCAAGGACAACAAGGTTCTTGTGTTGGATGGGGAAGTACCTATGCTGCCAGAACTATTTTAGAATCAGTAACCACAGGCAGAGATCCAAACCAAATTGTGTTTAGTCCGGCATTTACTTATAACCAAATTGGTTTAGAAGATTGCCAAGGTACATACATTGATAAGGCAATGGATTTATTAACTCAAACCGGTGGAGTGCCTTACAATAAATTTCCTTATGATGAAAATTCTTGTTCTAAACAACCTGATAATTATGTTTTAAAAGAAGCTGCTCAATTTAAAATGAAAGGTGCTAATCGTTTATCGATCAGTGGTGATGATTATACAGTTGATGTAAATGCCATCAGAGAAAATTTAGCTCATAAAGCACCAGTTGTAATTGGGATGAGTGTTGGTGGAAGCTTTATGCAAGAAATGGAAGGTCAGGAATATTGGCAGCCAACGAATAATGATTATAGCAAGAGCGGTTTTGGTGGCCACTGTATGTGCGTTATTGGTTACGATGATTATAAGTTTCAGGACGATGGTGCGTTTTTAATTCAAAATTCGTGGGGGCCAAAATGGGGACGAAACGGCAGAGCATGGGTAAGCTATAAAGATTTTGTTTATTTTACTAATGAGGCGTATGGAGTATATCCTATGCCAGATAAAGTAAATGAAACACGTTTAAGTTGTGCTATTGCTTTAATTGATAAGGAAACCAAACAAGCCTATTCGCTGGTTAATAAAGGAAATAATGTATATGCAACATCATCTCCAATGAAAATTGGCAGCAAGTTTAAAGTGCAACTAAAAAACAATATCGAATGTTATGTGTATGTTTTTGGTAAAGAAACCGATAATGGTAGTTATGTATTATTTCCTTATACGCCTAAGCATTCAGCGTATTGCGGTATCACTGGTACTCGTGTTTTCCCGAGAGATAAAAGTATGACGCCAGATGAAATTGGTACCAAAGATTACATTGCTGTTTTGGTATCTAAGGAACCTTTAGATTTTCAAACATTAAATGCAAAATTTAATGCCAATAAAACTAAAGATTATCAGCAACGCATCAATGAAATTTTAAAAGATGATATTATAACTGATGTTCAGTTTAATATTGATAGTAAAATTAATTTTACGACTGATACTAAAGAAAAACACATTGTACCAATAATTATAGAAATTACAAAAACCAAATAATCATTAACGTTATATTATGTTTCATTTTATTTTACGCACTATACCTCGTCCTATTTTAATTAAACTTAGTTTAATCTTTAGCAAAATTGCTCCTTATTTGTATTATGGTACTAAATTCGAAGATCCAATTAGTGGAAAAACCTATCGTAAGTTTTTGCCTTATGGTTATGGTGGAAGAGCAAAAAGAGATAATGTGTTATGCCCGGGAAGTTTATCACTAGAACGTCATCGTTTATTATGGTTGTATTTAAAAAATAAGACTGATTTTTTTACAGCTAAGCATCAGTTATTACATATTGCACCCGAACAATGTTTTTATAAATTGTTTAAAGCAATGCCTAATTTAGAATACACAACAGGTGATTACAATTCGCCCATTGCTGATTATCATTTTGATTTGCATCATGCTCCTTTTGAAGACAACAAATTTGATGTGATTTTTTGTAACCATGTATTAGAGCATGTTGAAGATGCGGACCAATGCATGCGTGAGTTATACCGTATGATGAAACCTGGTGGTTTTGGTATTTTTCAAATACCACAAGATGTTAACCGTTATGAAACGTATGAAGACAAATCGATTACTTCAGAAAAAGATAGAGAATTACATTTTTGGCAAAAAGATCATGTGCGTTTATTTGGCTTAGACTATAAAGATAAATTAGCTGCAGCTGGTTTTAAAGTTACGGTCGAAGATTATACCAAAGAAATTTCTCCTGAGCTAGTAGAGCGTTATCGTCTACCGAAAGGAGAACTACTTTATATGTGTAGAAAATAATTGAAATTAATCTTTAATAAAACTCCCCATATATTACAATACATGGGGAGTTTCGTTTAAATACTTGAAAAAAATAATTTATGATTAAAAAAATATTAGTAACAATCTGTTTAGTTTTTATTGGAAGCATTGCTTTTTCACAAGCAACTATGGTTAATGGACCTGAATTAGATAATGATAGGGATAGTAAGATGAATCGTATGCTTAAAGGTGATGATAATAGCTTTTATGCTTATAGAGTAAGAAGTAGAGGTAAGGGAACAACCTTTACAGTAGAGAAGTATGATAAAGCATCATTAAAGCCTGTATTCTCTAGAGATATAAATTTAGAAGAAGAAAGAAAAACAAAAATTGAAGATGTTGAATATGCACAAGGTAATGTGTTTGTTTTTAGAAGACAATATGATAAAAAAACTGATAAAATGAGTTTGTTTTATCAAACAGTTTCATCAGATGGAATTGTTTCCGAAAACTTAAAAGAAGTTGTGTCAATTAATTCTGATCATTATGAGTTTGTGAATTTTGATATCTATCCTAATCCTAGCAATACAAAATTTTTAATTAAAGCATCTCATAAGCCCGATAAATCTTCTCCCTATCAAACAGATTTTATTTTGATGGATGCAGTTAATCAAAAAAAATTATGGACCAAAACGGTTGATGAAAAACTATTTACTAGTACAGAAGGTAAAACAATTAACTTCTTTGGAACATATAGTGGAAAGATGATTGATATAGAGGACATGGGTTTTATTGGTCTTCATTTTGATGATAATGACAATGTCTATTTCGCGTATACATCTCCCGCTAAGTTATGGTCTGATAAAGAGGAGAGATACAGATTGTCTTTAGGTATTTTAAATTCAAGTGATAATGAAGCTAAGCTTGTTGAATTAACTTTTGATGATGATTACTTTGTGCGAGATGTGGAATTTTCAAAATCAAATAATAATGAAATTGTTGTTGGTGGTTACATAAAAGATGTGGTGGAAAGAAAAGGAAGAGATTTAATTAAAGTTGGCATTTTTAG
>Ga0208882_1001238_pt1 | contig 10163 bp, 12 predicted proteins | sample LakWasMet14_LOW5_2_FD_183862 | JGI IMG/M metagenome (GOLD analysis project Ga0208882, IMG submission 183862) | Freshwater sediment methanotrophic microbial communities from Lake Washington under simulated oxygen tension - Sediment Metagenome... | ecosystem: Environmental > Aquatic > Freshwater >...
ACCACCAGGGCGCCAGCGCCACCAGTATGCAACACCGCGGCCAGCAAGGGCCAGTCGAGCACCACGTTGCTCAAGCCGGTAAGCAGTTGCAGCGCCGCCAAGCCCGCCAACAAGCGTGTCTGCCGGCGCAGCGCCGGCACCCGGCGCAGACGCCAGGCCAACAGGCCCAGGGCCAGCAGCACCAGCAAGGCAAACACGCGGTGCGTGACATGGATGGCCGTCAGGGCCTCAAAGGCGATGTGCTCGCCCGCGCGGGTGAAGCCCAGCTCGCGCCAGATCTCGAAACCCTGTGCGAAATTCATCGCCGGCCACCAACTGGCCTGGCACATGGGGAACTCGGTGCAGGCCAGCACGGCGTAATTGGTGCTGACCCACCCGCCCAGCGCAATCTGCAGCCACAGCAAAGCAGTGGCCAGCCATAGCAGCATGCGCGTGCCGGCATCGATTGCGGTCACCGGCGGCCCCTGCTGCGCCTCGGTATAGCGTGCGGCCTGCACGCACAGCAGGGACAGCAACACCACGCCACCCAGCAAATGCAGCGTCACGATGGCAGGAAACAATTTCATGGTCACCGTCAGCGCACCAAAGGCACCCTGCAGACAAACCCACAGCAGCGTCAGCAAGGCCAGCCATCGATTGGCCGCTCCCGCTTGCGTGCCACCTGCGCGCACCACCCAGCTCGCGGCCGCCAGCACCAGAATCAGCACGCCCACGCCAGTGGCCAGGTAGCGGTGGATCATCTCGACCCAGGCCTTGCCGTGCGTCACCGGCCCGGTAGGCATGGCGCTCTGCGCGGCGTTGATGTGTTCAGTGGCGCCAACCGGGCTGGCGCTGCCATAGCAGCCGGGCCAGTCCGGGCAACCCAGGCCGGAATCGGTCAGGCGGGTGAAAGCCCCGAACATAACGAGGTCGAAAGTCAGAAACAGTGTCAACAAGGTCAGCGCCTGCAGGCGCCGGGGCGTGGAGGCCCGCTTGTTGCGCACCCATACCCAAGCCAGCGGACCCATTGCCACCACCATGCCCATGATCATCACGTGCAGAATCGGCGACAGGTTGTACAGGGACTGCGGGTTCACGGCTTGCTCTCCCGACCTGCCCGATCCCACGACGCGGAGGCACGCAACAGGCGCTCCATATCGGTCTTCACCTTGGCTGCCGTGGCGTTCTCCAGACCGGGCGGGAAGCGCATCATCCATTCGCCCATCGGATCGACCAGGTACAAGTGCTCCGACAGGCCGTGGCCGGGCTGCGGAGCCAGCCAGCGCGCCACATCCACCGGCTTGACGCGCAACACCCGGGCCTGCAGCAGTCCGCTACGCAGCGCGTCGGGCACGTTGGCTTCATCGTTGATCAGCCAGACCCAATCCACCCGATCCTTGTCCTTGCCCAGACTCTCCCGCAGTTGGCGCTGCAGATACAGATGGCGCGTGCACGCGTCATTGCAGGCACCGCCCGACACGCTCACCAACAGCCACTGGCCAGTGAGATCGCGCAAGTTGCCAGGCTCACCGTTCAAGCCGACGGTGGCCGCGTCGGGCAAGGGCTTTTGCGGCTCGATCAACTGGCCGAAGTTGCGCCGTCCCTCCGGGCGGATGACGTAGTAAGTCAGGTAGGACGCCACCACCGGCGCCACGCAAACCAGAAGAATCGCCAGCATCTTCAGGCGGCCGCTGACCACAGGCGCGCCGGCGGCGCCACCCTGCATGGGCATGGCGTGCACGGTCAGGCCCAAGGGCTGGTCAGCCGGCATGCGCGCAGGCGCTTGCGAGTCAAGCACGGCGCTTGGCGAAGAAACGTCGGACAATTTGGAACCAGACATAAAGAAATAACAACAGGGCACTGATGCCCCACCACTGCAGCGCGTAGCCGAAATGCTTGCGCAGCGTCACCTGGGCTTCGGGCCAGTCGCGAGTCAGCCCGTCCGCCCTGGCATCCGTCTGCTTGACGGTCACCTCCAACGCCGGCAAACCTGATTCGGCCCGGAATTGCGCCCAGTCGAGATTTTGCCGGATCGCACCCGCCCCCGGACCGTCCAATTCATAAAGCTTGGAGGGCCAAGGGGCGATTCTGCCCTCAATTTCGACCAAATCGGAGGGCGTCGTCAGTTGCGGCAAGGCGCTGCGATCCAGGAAATTGCGCTGCACCCAGCCACGCTGCACCATCACCACCGCGGCGCTGCCGTCGAGTTGCAGGGGTGTGAGCACAATCAGGCCGGCTTTGCCATTCATCGGCCGGTTGTCCAGGAACACCGTGCGCGGGCCCAGCCAGTGTCCGCGCAGCCTCACGGTGCGGTGCAGCGCTTGCGCCGGTGCGGTAAGCGCAAGCAACCCGGCATTCGACATGGGCGCCAGCCGGCCCTGCTGCGCCAACGCCGCATCCTGCTCCTGCATCGTCAGGCCACGCCCATACTGCCAGTGGCCCAGCGCCAAGGTGACACCGACGCCCACCGCCGTGGCGAGCGTGATCAACCAGAACCGAAAAGGCGCTTTCAAAAGATAATCCGGAGCATGAAGTACCTGACGATTATTGCCTTTGTCGCCATCGTCGCCAGCATGGGCGTGGCCTTTGTGGCGATGATGAAGCCGGGCGCACCGGGACAGCCCAAATCCGCCCGCATGGCGCGGGCCCTGGCCCTGCGCGTGGCATTGTCGGTGATGTTGTTCCTGCTCATTCTGATCGCTTGGGGCCTGGGCTGGATTCATCCCACCGGCATCGCTGCCGGGGCCTAGGTCAGAAAAAAAGGCACCGGAATCGGTGCCTCTTTCGCGCTGCCGCTGTGGGCTGACTACATCCAGTAGACCAGCACGTACAGGCCGAGCCAGACCACGTCAACAAAGTGCCAGTACCAGGCGGCGCCTTCGAAACCGAAGTGGCGCTCGGCGCTGAAGTGTCCCTTTTGCAGCCGCAGCGTGATGAACAGCAGCATCAGCATGCCCAGGAACACGTGGAAGCCGTGAAAACCCGTCAGCATGTAGAAGGTGGAACCGTACACACCGGAGCTGAGCTTGAGGTTGTAGGCGCTGTAGGCATGCGCGTACTCATAACCCTGCACGCACAGGAAGGTCACGCCCAGCAACACCGTCAGCCACATGAAACCGATGGTCCGGGCGCGCTTGCCAGCCACCAGCGCATGGTGCGCAATCGTCAGCGTGACACCCGAGCTCAGCAACAAGGCCGTGTTGATGGTGGGCAGCCAGAACGGGCCCATGGTCTTGAAGGGTTCCACCGTTCCGGCCGGCGAACCGGTCGCCCCGGCCACCACGCTGGGCCAGACCGCCTTGAAATCCGGCCACAGCATGGCGTTGTCAATGCTGCCCAGCGCCGGAATCGAGTGCGCGCGGGCCCACCACAGCGCGGTGAAGAAGGCACCGAAGAACATCACCTCCGAGAAGATGAACCAGCTCATGCTCCAGCGGAAGGACAAGTCAACCTTATAGCCGTACTGACCGCCCTGGCTCTCGGTGATGGCGTCCATGAACCACTGGTACAGCACGCCCAGAAACCACACCAGGCCGAAGGCCAGCGCGTACTTGCCCCACTGAACGCCGTTGACCCACTGGCCCGCGCCAAAAATCACAAACAGCAGGCCGAAGGCCGCAAACGCGGGATGCCGCGATGGCTGGGGCACAAAATAGTGGGCGCCGGGCGCCGGTGCGTGTGAACTCATGTCAGCTCCATCTTTCTCTAGTTCGATTCAATTCAACTCAAGGTGACGGGCACTCGGGCTATTTCGCCACCACCCAGTTCACCAACACCATCAGACCAACCACCAGGACCAGCACCGCCACGAAGCCGACCAGGATGATGTGCATGGGATTCACGCGCGCCAGGTCCTGCTGAAACTCGGCGCCCTTGCGGATGCCCAAAAAGGACCACGCCACGGTCTTGAGGCTGCGCCCAAACGAGGGCGCCGCGCGATGGGAAGCGGGGACCGGCTCGCTCACTGCAGCGCCTTCACTCCGGCGGGCTGCGGTGCGAGTCTGCTTGGGGGGCACCTGCGCTACGCTCATGAGCGCGCTCCCGCGGCCCGGCCGGCCGGCGCCTGCGCAAGCGGCGCTGGCGGGGTCTTGCCACCCACTTCAAAGAACGTATAGGACAGGGTGATGGTCTTGACGTCCTTGGACAACTTGGGGTCAATCACGAACACCACCGGCCAGGCCTTCTTCTCGCCTGGCTCCAGCGTGTACTGATTGAAGCAGAAGCACTCGACCTTGTTGAAGTACTGCCCGGCCTGTTGCGGCGCGTAACTGGGAATGGCCTGCGCCGACATGCGGTGGTTCTGCACGTTCTGGAACTCGTACATTACGCTGGCCATCTCGCCCGGATGGACCTGCAGCGAGCGCTGCTGCGGCCGGAACTCCCACGGGCCGCGCGAATTGGCATCGAACTCCACCGTGATCAGGCGCGTGCGATCCACCTGCGTGTTGGCGCTCACCGAGGAACTGGCCCCCGGGATGTTGCGATCCCCCAGCGCCAGCACGTTGATACCGGTCATCTCGCAGATTGCCTTGTACATCGGCACCATCGCGTAACCAAAGGCGGCCATAACCGTGGCCACCACGGCCAGCTTGCCGGCCATCAACAGGTTATCGCGCGAAATCGCCATGACTCAACCACCCAGCAGCACCATGCGGGCCATGAAACCGACAAAGAACATCACGGCCACGCTGGCCAGGATCAGGCCGGTGCGGCGGTTGGCCTTCCTTTGCTCCGCGGTCATGCTGTGAACCCGGTCGGTACGCATCAGGCAATGATCCGGGTGGCGCTGGCATCCAGCTTGGGCGGCGTTTCGAAGGTATGGAAGGGCGCCGGCGACGGCAGTTCCCACTCCAGCCCCTCGGCTCCGTCCCAGGGCTTGGCTTCAGCCTTGGCGCCATTGCCACGCATGGTGGGCAGGGCCACGAACAGGAAGAAGTAGACCTGCGCGAAACCGAAGAAGAAGGCACCGACGGAGGCCACCATGTTGAAGTCGGCGAACTGCATCGGGTAATCGGCATAGCGGCGCGGCATGCCGGCCAGCCCCAGGAAGTGCATCGGGAAGAAGGTCACGTTGAACGAGATGATGGACCACCAGAAGTGCAGCTTGCCGCGACCTTCGTTGTACATCACGCCGGTCCACTTCGGGCTCCAGTAGTAGAAGCCGGCAAACAGGGCAAACAGCGAGCCGGCCACCAGCACATAGTGGAAGTGCGCCACGATGTAATAGGTGTCCTGCAACTGGATGTCGATCGGTGCCACCGCCGGAATCAGGCCGGTGAAGCCGCCGATGGTGAACACGAAGATGAATCCCACCGCAAACAGCATGGGCGTCTCGAAGGTCATCGAGCCCTGCCACATGGTGGCGATCCAGTTGAAGATCTTCACCGCCGTCGGCACCGCGATCAGCATGGTCGCGTACATGAAGAACAGTTGACCGGTCACCGGCATGCCGGTGGTGAACATGTGGTGCGCCCAGACGATGAAGGACAGGATGGCGATGGAGGACGTGGCATACACCATGGAGGCGTAGCCAAACAGCTTCTTGCGCGAGAACGCGGGCACGATCTGGCTGATGATGCCGAAGGCCGGCAAGATCATGATGTAGACCTCGGGGTGGCCGAAGAACCAGAAGATGTGCTGGTACATCACCGGGTCACCGCCACCGGCGGGGTTGAAGAAACTGGTGCCAAAGTGGCGGTCCGTCAGCGTCATGGTGATCGCGCCGGCCAGCACCGGCATCACGGCGATCAGCAGGTAGGCGGTAATCAGCCAGGTCCAGCAGAACATGGGCATCTTCATCAGCGTCATGCCGGGCGCGCGCATGTTCAGGATGGTCACGATGATGTTGATCGAACCCATGATGGAGCTGGCACCCAGGATGTGCATGGCAAAAATGCCGGCATCCATGGAGGGGCCCATCTGCAGCGTCAGCGGCGCGTACAGCGTCCAGCCGGCAGCCGGCGCGCCACCGGGCATGAAGAAGGAACCCGCCAGCATCAGGCCGGCCGGAATCATCAGCCAGAAACTGAAGTTGTTCATGCGCGCGAAAGCCATGTCGGGCGCGCCAATCTGCAACGGCACCATCCAGTTCGCAAAGCCCACGAAGGCCGGCATGATGGCACCGAACACCATGATCAGCCCGTGCATCGTGGTGAGCTGGTTGAACAGCTCCGGGTTGACCAATTGCAGACCAGGCTGGAACAGCTCGGCGCGGATCATCAGCGCCAACACCCCGCCGATCATCAGCATCGTGAAGGCAAACAACAGGTACAAGGTTCCGATGTCCTTGTGGTTGGTGGCATAGACCCAACGCCGCCAGCCACTGGGAGCGTGGTCATGATGGTCGTGGGTGTCGGCATGGGGCACGCCGTGGTGATCCAGAACTGCACTCATCCTGTTTTCCTTCTCAATTCTCTGACTATGTGTGGACGCGGCGTCGGCTTACTTGCGGGCCGCCAGAACTTCTGCAGGCTGCACCAGCTGGCCGGTCTTGTTGGACCAGTTGTTCTTGGTGTAGGTGATGACCGCGGCCAATTCGGTGTCGCTCAGCTGTTTCCAGGAGGGCATCGCGCCGTTGTTCTGGCCACCGAGCACGACGGCAATCTGCTTGCTCTTGTCGGCATCCAGCACCACGGCAGCGGCATCCAGCGGCTTGATCGGGCCGGCGCCCTTGCCATTGGGCTGGTGGCAGGCCGCGCAGTTGGCGGCGTAGACCTTTTCGCCGCGCTTGACCAGATCGTCGAGCGTCCAGACCTTGGCGGGATCATCGGCCTTGGCGGCCATGAGCTTCTTCTCGCCATCGACCCACTTGGTGTAGTCCTCCGCCGAAACCACCTTCACGTGAATCGGCATGTAGGCGTGCTCCTTGCCGCACAGCTCGGCGCACTGGCCGTAGTAGTCGCCGATCTTTTCAGCGCGGAACCAGGTGTCGCGCACGAAGCCGGGGATGGCGTCCTGCTTGATGCCAAAGGACGGCACCATGAAAGCGTGGATCACGTCGTTGGCGGTGGTGATGATGCGGATCTTGCGGTCCACCGGCACCACCAGCGGCTTGTCGACCTTGAGCAGGTAGTCGTTGCCCGGCACTTCACCTTCCTTCGGGCCGCCGTTGTCGGACATGGTGCGCTGCGCGCTGTCCAGCGCCGAGATGAAGCTGATGCCCTCGCCCTCGCCCTTGAGGTAGTCGTAGCCCCACTTCCACTGCATGCCGGTGGTCTTGATGGTGAGGTCGGCGTTGGTGGTGTCCTTCATCGCGACGACCACCTTGGTTGCCGGCAACGCCATGCCAATGACGATCAGGAAAGGCACGATGGTCCAGACGATTTCCACCGTCACCGACTCATGGAAGTTGGCCGCCTTGTGGCCCACTGATTTGCGGTGCTTCCAGATCGAATAGAACATGACGCTGAACACCAGCACAAAAACCACCGAGCAGATGATCAGCATCATCCAGTGCAGCCAGGCCTGTTCCTGCGCGATCTTGGTAACCGCCGGGTGCAGATTGAGCTGGTTGACTGCCGGACCACCGGGCAGATCCTTCACCGCGTGCGCCGCGCTGAGGGCCACAGTGCCCGCCCAGGCGGCGGCGGCGCGCAACATCCAAGCCAGTCTCTTGATCGTGTTGTTCATCGTGTTCACTTCTTCTTTGCCAAAACTCGTGCTGTAGACAACCGCGGCCGCGCGGTGCGCAGTCGCCGCAGGCGGCGTGACTGGACACGGGAACCCTCCCGCATTAGCTGGCAGAGATTGTAGCCCAGCTAGCTATTACGCGCTGGCGTGTCAAGCCCAAAACTCAAAATTACTCGCGATAGGTTTTGCGCTGGTTCAAACTTGCGCGCATTTGTTCCAGTGACAGCACGGTTTGCGCTCGAACCGTGTGTCGAGGTGCGGGCTTCATCGCATGCCCATAGATCACCTCGAAGGTCAGCGCGAGTTTGCCGTCGGCGCCCCGCATGTGGGCATCCATGGCCTGCAGCAAGGCCTGATGCCATGGGCGCGATCGCAGCGCCGGATAGCGCGCCGGGTGCAGGTTGCGCCCGAGTTCGCGTAGTTCGCGCAGCAGGCGCAGCGGGTCGGCGAAGCTCAGCGTGATGCGCTCCATGTCCATCACCGGCTCGGCGAAACCGGCCTGCACCAGCATGTCGCCCCAGTCGTGCATGTCGGTGAACTCGTGCATGGCCGCCGGCCAGCCCTGCGAGCGGTAGAGACCGCGCAACTCCATCAGGCTATCGGGCCCCAGGCACGAGAACATGAGGAAGCCATCCACCGCCAGCGCCCGGTGCCACTGCGCCAACAGCGCCTGCGGCTCGGCGCACATGTGCAACAGCATGTTGGCCCACAGCATCTGCACCGAGCCCGGCGCGGGCTCCTCGAAGCGGGTCGACGATGCTTTCCAGCGCGCCCCTTGCCACCACCTGGGTGCGAGGGTGCTGACAGCAAGCTGCGCTCGCTGAGGCTCCGGCTCCACCACGAAGCAGCTTGCCTTCGGATAGCGCTGGGCCAGCTCGCGGTGCGCCGCCAGCCCACCGCGCACGCTCTCCCAGTGGGCCCAGGCCTGGGGCTGCAGACGAATCCACTGCAGCCGCTCCTGCATGCGCCGGGCAACCTCCTCGTGCAGCCACGCGGACTCGGTCGCGGCAGCACGTTGCCAGCGCAGGGCCGCAGGGATATCGATGCTGGGAGGGCGCTGCTCGGTCATGATGGTCGGTGGGTGTTGCGCGAGTATATTGACAGCGTGTCACCATCGCTCGTCGCCCGGTTTTTGCCCACTGTACCCAGCCGCTGCGCGGTTTGCCACGCCTGGCCCAGCGAGCCGGTATGCGAGGCCTGCGTCAGCCGCTTCGGGCAACCGGTGCCACGCTGCCGCACCTGCGCGCTGCCGGTGCACGGCGGTGTGTCGCAGTGCGGCGACTGCCTGCTGTCGGCGCCGCCGCTGGATGCCTGTGTCGCGGCGGTCTCCTACGACTATCCCTGGGCGACCCTGATCAGCCAATTCAAGTTCCACCACCAGCCAGGCTGGGCGCGCGGTCTGGCCCGGCTGATGCGCAGCGCGCCCTGGGTCGAGCCGGCGCTGGAGCAGACCGACCTGGTGATCCCGATGCCGCTGGCGGCCGCGCGCTTGCGCGAACGCGGCTTCAACCAGGCACTGGAACTGGCCCGGCAGCTCGCACCGGCACGCAAGATCGACCCCCGGCTGTTGCTGCGCGTCAAGGAGACCACCCCACAACTCGCGCTAAGCCGGCCCGAGCGGCTGAAGAACCTGCGTGATGCCTTCGCGGTAGAGCCGCTGCGCGCGTCGCGGCTGCGCGACGCGCGGGTGGTGCTGCTCGATGACGTGATGACCAGCGGTGCCTCACTGCACGCCGCCGCGCTGGCGCTGCGCGCAGCGGGTGTGCGCCACATCACCGGCCTGGTGTTTGCCCGCACAGATTGAGGTAGCCCCCACGGTTGCCCACTGCGTGTGGCGCCCTGCCCCCCGAGGGGGCCGCGTTTCGCCTTGGGGCGGCCCGGCGGCTCAACGTAGCCCCCACGGTTGCCCACTGCGTGTGGCGCCCTGCCCCCCGAGGGGGCCGCGTTTCGCCTTGGGGCGGCCCGGTGGCTCAACGTAGCCCCCACGGTTGCCCACTGCGTGTGGCGCCCTGCCCCCCGAGGGGGCCGCGTTTCGTGGGCTACGCCGCAGGCGACAATCAAGCACCATGTTTCACATCGTTCTGGTCGAGCCCGAAATTCCCCCCAACACAGGCAACGTGATTCGGCTGGCGGCCAACACCGGTTGCAGCCTGCACCTGATCGAGCCGCTGGGCTTCTCCATGGACGACAAGCAGTTGCGCCGCGCTGGACTCGACTACCACGAGTACGCCACCGTCAAGCGGCATGCAGACTGGCCGACGTTTCTGCAGACCGAACAGCCAGATCCGCAGCGCCTGTTCGCTCTGTCCACACGCGGCAGTGCGCGCGTGCACGGCACGCGCTTTGCGCCTGGCGATTGGCTGGTGTTTGGGTCGGAGACCAAGGGGCTGCGTGAAGCCCTGCACCAGTCGTTCAGCCCCGCACAGTGCCTGCGCCTGCCGATGCTGCCCGGACAGCGCAGCCTGAATCTGTCCAACGCGGTGGCGGTGACGGTTTTTGAAGCCTGGCGCCAGCAAGGCTTTGCCGGTGCGGTCTGAGCCGGTGCGGTCTGAGCC
>Ga0208882_1001242_pt1 | contig 10133 bp, 10 predicted proteins | sample LakWasMet14_LOW5_2_FD_183862 | JGI IMG/M metagenome (GOLD analysis project Ga0208882, IMG submission 183862) | Freshwater sediment methanotrophic microbial communities from Lake Washington under simulated oxygen tension - Sediment Metagenome... | ecosystem: Environmental > Aquatic > Freshwater >...
GTAAGCAGCGGCTGGTTGCCAATGTTCCTGTTTGGTAATTCCAGTGAGACGCCGCCGCCGAAAACCATTGCGGCCGCGGCCGGGGCATCCAGTACCCAGTCCTCTTCGGTAAAAATCCCGGTCGCCGAGCAGCCCATGACCTGCATGCAGTTAGCCGCTTTGGCGGCGGCTTTGATGGCTTCATGCGGATTGCCGGCAAATTCCGAGGTGAGCAAAAGCAGTACGCTGTTTGCAATGCTGATGTCAGCCTTCCGCATGGCATTGGCAACAGCTTGTGCCGCTAAATCTGCGGAGGCTTCTTTACCTAATACGATGCTGGTTGCGACTTTCATAGCGGATGCTGCAAAAAATTATCTGGTGCAGAGACAAACTCTTTCGCCTTGTATTCACATAAATCTGCAATACAGCATTGCCCGCACTTTGGCTTGCGTGCCGTGCAGGTGTAGCGACCATGCAAAATCAGCAGGTGATGTGCATCTTGCAGGAATTCTTTTGGAATCGTTTTGAGGTATTTCTTTTCGACTTCCAGTACGGTTTTTCCGGGTGCGAGGTTAATGCGGTTACCTAATCGGAACAGATGGGTATCCACGGCGATCGTAGGCTCGCCAAAAGCTGTGTTCAGTATGACATTGGCTGTTTTACGGCCAACACCCGGTAGCGCCTCCAGCGCGGCACGGCTGCCAGGAACCTGTGACTGGTGCTCGGTGATGAGTTTCTGGCAGGTCAGCAGTATGTTTTTGGCTTTTGAGTGGTAAAGGCCAATCGACTTGATATAGCTTTCCAGCCCATGCAGGCCGAGCGCAAGTATGGTTCCCGGCGTATTGGCAACGCTGAACAGCTTTTCTGTTGCGATGTTCACACCTTTATCTGTAGCCTGCGCTGATAAAATCACCGCAATCAGCAGCTCAAAAGTACTGCTGTGCTGGAGCTCGGTAGTCGGATTGGGAATAGCAACGCTTAAGCGTCTGAAAATTTCAAGGCGTTGCTGGGCATTCATAAATCAATGGCTGTAATCAGTGATTGAGCACAGGTTTGAGGTTGCTTTCCGGAGTATCCGTTTTCTTTGCGTTCCTGACTTCTGCCCAGTTGCGTAACGCCACCAGCATGCCCAGCCCTAGAAATGCGCCGGGCGGCAATACCGCAAGCAAGAAACCATGGTAATCAGGAACGACCGTCAGCACGAACTGCTTGGCTGCTGGCCCGAATACCAGATCCAGCCCCGAGAATAGCGTGCCTTTGCCGAAGATTTCGCGCACACCGCCGAGCAGGCCAAGCACCAGTGTGCCGCCTATGCCCATCATGAAGCCATCAAGCACGGATGGCACAAAAGTGTTTTTAGCCGCGAAAGATTCAACGCGTGCCAGTACAATGCAATTCACGACGATAAGCGGAATGAATATGCCCAGCACTTTATGCAGGGGCTGGGCAAAGGCGTTAATGGACATGTCGATGATGCTGACCAGTGACGCGATAACCAGAATGAATACCGGTACTCGGATTTCGCTGGGAACCAGTTTACGCACCGGTGACACGGTGCCGTTTGAGGCTGCCATGACCAGTGCGGTAGCCAGCCCCAGGCTGATGCCGTTGACTGCGGTGGTGGTTACTGCCAGTGTAGGGCACAGGCCCAGCAGCTGCACGACGCCCGGATTCTGTTTCCAGAGTGCGTTAACGGTGATTTCTTTATAGTTGCTCATGTTTAATCCTTATGTCCGGATTCGTGTTCTGGTGTTGATTGCTGCGCTGGTTGCTCTTGCAGCAACTGCCGGTTCTGTTCATAGAATTGCAATGCCTTTGCAACAGCCTTTACAACCGCCCGCGGCGTGATGGTCGCGCCAACCATATAATCGAACTTACCGCCGTCTTTTTTGACTTTCCACTGCTCAACTGGTGTTTTTTCGACAGATTCATTATCGAATAGTTTTATCCAGTTGCCATGTGCGATGTCAATGTAATCACCCAGCCCCGGCGTCTCTTTGTGTGCAAGCACGCGCACGCCGCTCACTGTACCGTCGGCGCGGATTGCGATCAGCAGTTTGATGTCGCCGCTGTAACCATCATGGGCGATTGCCTCGAGTATGACCGCTGCAAATTTGTGATCCTGTTTTGCGATATAGGCTTTGCTCGGGTTTTTGTTGCCCAGTAGGTCATTGGGGGCAATTTCGACTACATTATTTAGCAGGCTGTCATCATCCTTGCTTTTAGCGTTGCCGTAGTAATGCTCATCCGGCAGGATCTGCCTGAATAGCGCCAGCCGTGCTTCGGCCTCGCTTTTCTCGATGGGCTCGCGTGTAATGTTGAATACGTAAGCGAGCAGCGCCGTGCCGATCAGGGCAAAAGCCACCATGGTAAAGGCTGTGACAGAAGTATGTTTGATAGCGGTATCTGACATAGTTGGTTTAGTTCTTAGTATGGCCAAAAACGCGCGGCTGGGTATGTGCGTCAATCAGCGGTACGCACATGTTCATGAGCAGTACTGCAAAAGCGACGCCATCCGGATAGCCGCCATAAACGCGAATCAGATAGGTCAGTATGGCAACGCCTGCTGCAAAATACAGCTTGCCGCGCGGTGTGGTCGGGCCGCTGATCGGGTCTGTGATGATAAAGAAAGCGCACAGCATTGAAGCACCGCTCATTAAATGAAACAGCGGGTTAGCAAAATGTGCCGGGCTAATCGTATAAAAAGCCAATGACATTGCAGCCAGTGTCGCCAGGAAAGCCGTAGGCAAATGCCAGCTGATGATGCGCTGCTGGAGCAGGTACAGGCCACCGAGCAGGTAAGCGGCAGTTACAAATTCGCCGCCTTTGGCTCCCCATACGCCAAAAATCGGTGCCTGCGTGATGCCGTAGACCTCATGTTTGAGCATGAGCTGGGTTTTTAAATAATCCAGTGGCGTGGCCGAGGTCACGGCGTCTATTTTTACGTTTGCGGGCAGGGCATTGCTGAAAATGAACTGTAGCTGATCCATGAAGCCAAGTTTGGTCTGTGCCAGAATCAGCGGTGCAGGCCATTTGGTCATGATGATCGGGAATGAAATCAGCAATACCGCATAGCCGACCATTGCCGGGTTGAACGGGTTGTAACCGAGCCCGCCGTAAAGCTGTTTGGCAATCACAATTGCGAAAAACGTACCTACCACGACCAGCCACCAGGGCGCTAATGGCGGTAACGCCAGTGCCAGCAGCCATGCAGTCACAACTGCGCTTAGGTCTGACAGGTACGGGCGAATCGGACGCTGGCGGAGCTTCAGTAAAGCGGCTTCGGCAACCAGCGCTGTGATGGTTGCCAGTGATATGGTGACCAGAATTCCGCCGCCGTAGATCCATGCGTAGGCAAAAATGCCGGGTACAAGCGCCAGCAGTACTTTGAGCATGATGATGCTAACGGTAGGGGCATCGGTAATGTAAGGTGAACGGTTCAAGTGTTTATCCTGGTAACATGTTTTGTTATTGGCTTCTGACGTTAAGCTTCTGAATCCGGGTTCTGCGCCTTGACTGCCTGTTTGGCTTTTTCGCGTATCGTATCAATTTCGCTGATTTCGGCTTTTACGGCAGGACTTGCATCTTCAACATTCTTGGGGGTGATGCCGGCCTGGGCAGCAGCCAGTTTCTGTGCTTTTGCACGTTCGATCGCCGCGGCAATCAGTGCTTGCTTGTCTTTTTTTGCCTGCTCAGCGTTGGCTGGGTCTTCTTTGGTTTGTTCTGTTTGCGCAGGTTTGCTGCTGTCCGTTGTATCAGCCGTTCCCGCTGACGGCTCTTTCTGCATTTCACCTGTCTGGGCTGCTGCTTTCAATGCTTTGGCACGCTCAATAGCGGCAGCAATCGCGGCTTTCTTGGCATCACCAGCCGTTGTCGCAGCGGTGGGGGTTTCAGCCGTGGATTTTTCTGGAGCGGCTTTGACTTCTTCAGATTTTGCACCTTCAGCTTTACCGCTGGCTGCCCGTTCGGCATGTTTCTGGGCGCGCTCCAGCTTCTCGCGCTCGATACGTGCCAGCCTGAATTCATTTCGCTCGCGTGCGAGGTCTGCTGCTTCTTTGGCTTTGTCTACGGCGATGATCTCGCTTTTTGCATAACGGTAATATTGCACCAGCGGAATATTGCTCGGGCATACATAGGTGCAGCAGCCGCATTCGATGCAGTCGAACAGATTGTAGTCGCGCGCTTTTTCAAAATCATCTGATTTCGAGAACCAGTAAAGCTCCTGCGGCTGCAGGTTGACCGGGCAGGCATCCGCGCAGCGAGCACAGCGAATGCATGGCATTGCCGGTGGCGGCGGTGCAAACAGGTCTGGCGTTGCAGCAATAATGCAGTTTGCCGCCTTGGTGATCGGCACATTAATCGTGGGCAGGTCAAAGCCCATCATCGGGCCACCCATAATGAAATGGGTTGTGCCGGCTTTTGCGCCACCTGCTGTGTCTATTAACGTCTGCAGCGGCGTGCCGAATAGCACTTCAAAATTCTGCGGCATATTGACACTGCCTGTCATTGTCACAATACGGTCAACAGCAGGTTCGCCATAGACAAAATAGCGGTAAATCGCCAGTACCGTAGCCACGTTAAATACCTGTACGCCAACATCGGTGGAACGTTTGTCATGCGGGATTTCAATGCCCAGCACTAAATGGATCAGGCGGCGCGCATCGCCGCTAGGGTAGAGCGTGGGCACTACCTTGACGGATGTATCGGGCAGGGCCTTGCAGGCTTCAGCCATGGCGGTGGTCGCCTCCGGCTTATTGTCTTCTATGCCGACGATGCAGCTTTCCGCGCCGAGCAGGAACTTTACGATTTCCATGCCCTGAACGATTTCATCCGCACGTTCGCGCATCAGCATGTCATCGCAGGTGATATAAGGCTCACACTCTGCGGCATTGATCACTAAGGTATGTATGCTGGATTTTCCGTCCGCGCGTACTTTGATGTGGGTAGGAAACGTTGCGCCGCCCAGGCCAACAATGCCTGATGAACGTAAACTTGCCACCAGTGTTTTTTTATCGGTATTGCGCCAGTCTACAGGCTGCAGCGTTGTCCATTCATCCTGGCCGTCAGGCGTCAGGGTGATGCACATGTCAGGCAGGCCTGATGGATGCGGAATGATCTCTTCGCTGATAGCCGCAACCGTGCCGGAAGTCGGGGCATGAATAGCGGCTGACAATGTACCTTCAGCTTCCGCCAGCATTTGCCCTTTCAGTACGCGCTCACCCACCTGTACTTTGATTTTAGGAATGTAGCCTACATGCTGGCGCAATGGCAGGACCAGTCTTTCGGGAATGGCCAGTTTTGCAATCGGCAGGGTTGTGGATTGCTGTTTCTGACCATCCGGGTGTACGCCGCCATGAAATTTATGTACGGCATCAGAGCCTGCTGCCTGACCGCGAATCAGTTTGCTTGCGAATTGGATAATTGCATTCATGATTAAGCAAGGCTCCCGTTTGCAGGCATTGCCTTGATCGGAATCACAGGGTATTTCCATTTCCAGTTATCAGGTGTTTCGCCAATCGGCTCCATCGTGATGCAGTCTACCGGGCAGGGTGCCAGGCATAATTCGCAGCCTGTGCACTCTGAAGCAATAATGGTATGCATATGTTTTGCTGCACCCAGAATCGCATCTACCGGGCAGGCCTGGATGCAAAGTGTGCAGCCTATGCAGGTGTTTTCATCAATGAATGCGACTGATTTTGGTTTTGGCAGGCCATGTTCTGCATTGAGCGGCTTGTACTCCACGCCCATGAGGTCAGCCAGGGCGCGGGCGCCTGTATCGCCGCCGGGCGGGCACTGGTTGATGTCAGCTTCGCCTTTGGCAATCGCCATTGCGTAAGGCTTGCAGCCGGGGTAGCCGCACTGGCCGCATTGGGTTTGGGGCAGTATCGCGTCGATGCGCGCCACCAGCGGATCTCCCTCAACTTTGAACAGCAGTGCGGAAATACCGAGTGTAATGCCCAGCACCAAGGCCAGGCCAAGCATAATGTAGAGAGCGGTTAACATATCACAGGGGTTGTAATCTAAAGCTAATATTTATCAAGTCCGGCAAAACCCATAAATGCCAGACTCATGAGTGACGCGGTGACCATGGCGATTGCAGAGCCTTTGAAGACGGCTGGAACATCAGCCGCATCCAACCTTTCACGCATGGATGCAAACAGGATTAATACCAGTGAAAAGCCGATAGCGCCGCCCATGCCAAAGAATAACGACTCTAGAAAGCTGTGGCTGGATTGTGCGTTCAGCAGCGGGATGCCCAGTACTGCGCAATTGGTGGTGATCAGGGGCAAAAAGATACCTAATGCCTGGTGCAGGGGAGGGAAGTTTTTTTCCATGACCATTTCAGTGAACTGCACGACGCCTGCAATGATGACGATGAATGATAAGGTGCGCAGGTAAATCAGCCCGTTTGGTTCCAGCAGGTAGTGGTTGATACCCCAGCTTGTCATGGAGCCTATGCTCAAAACAAAAGCCGTGGCGCCGGCCATGCCGATAGAGGCTTCCAGTTTTTTAGAAACTCCCATGAAGGGACACAGTCCCAGAATTTTGACCAGCACAATATTGTTTACCAGTACTGTGCCAATCAAAATCATGATGTAGTGATGCAAGTCAAAAGTCATATTAAACTCTTCTGCCACAAATTAAAGCGTACGCAAGCCTGAATTATACCGTTTTTGCTACTGTGCTGATTCAATAAAGCGCAGTAAAAGTATTAAGACCTGTAAATAAGTTTAGTGTGTGTAAATAGCTTGTAAGTTTACGAATAGAGTGTGTTTATTTATTCGTCTTTTAAGTTAAAATGGAAGATTATAAATTGTTTTAGGTTTGCTATGTTGCAAGGCAGTATGGTCGCTATTGTTACGCCTATGTATGAAGACGGGCGTCTGGATATCCCATCATTAAGCGCGCTGATTGATTTTCATATTGATCAGGGTACGGATGGTATTGTTATCGTGGGTACTACCGGCGAATCGCCTACAGTAGATTTTGAAGAACATTGCCTGCTGATTAAAACCGCTGTGAGCCAGGTGAATGGCCGGGTGCCGGTGATTGCCGGAACCGGAGCCAACTCTACTAAAGAGGCAATTGCGCTGACGCAGAAAGCCAAAGACCTGGGCGTGGATGCATGCCTTCTGGTGGCACCATACTACAACAAGCCGACGCAAGAGGGGCTGTACCAGCACTTTAAGGCGGTGGCTGATGCGGTGCAGATCCCGCAGATTCTATATAACGTACCTGGCCGTACCGGCTGCGATATTACAAACGACACAACGCTGCGTCTGGCAGTTCACCCGAACATCGTCGGCATCAAGGATGCAACAGGCGGTATTGAGCGCGGCACAGACTTGCTGTTGAGGGCGCCGAAAGAATTTTCGGTACTCAGCGGCGATGATGCGACCGCGATGCCACTGATGTTGCTAGGTGCGCGTGGCGTGATTTCCGTCACGGCTAATGTTGCACCGAAGCTGATGCATGAAATGTGTGTTGCTGCTGTGGCGGGTGATGTGAAGCTGGCGCGTGAAATCAATGCAAAACTGTTTGCATTGCACCAGAAACTATTCGTTGAAGCCAATCCAATCCCGGTGAAATGGGTATTGCAGCAAATGGGTATGATCAAGACCGGTATTCGCCTGCCGCTGGTTAACCTGTCAGCCCAGTATCACGATGTATTGCGCGCAGCATGTAAGGCAGCCCAGATTCTTTAACGTAATACTTAAGATTTAAGCAAAGAGGTTTGAATGAAACAAGTCAATATCGAGTCAGCTAGCACTGATATTAAAAACGTTAAGGCTAGAACATCATCACTATTGTTACCTTTATTATTGTTAGCTAACTTAACTGCCTGCGATTCTATCCCTTTTATTGATAATACTTCGGATTATAAAGGCGCCGGTCGCTCGCGCCCGTTGGAAGTTCCGCCTGATCTGACAGCGAGTCCGAGCAGTGATGCCTATACGGTTCCTGGCGGTACCAGTTATTCAAGCTATACCCAGGCGCAGGAAGGCCAGGAAGTAGGCGTTGAGAAAGTGCTGCAAACGCCTGAGGGTGTGCGTCTTGAAAGATCCGGCACGCAAAGCTGGCTTGTTGTGGATGCGTCTGCCGAGAAGATATGGCCCGTAATTCGTGAGTTCTGGATCGATATGGGATTTGCGGTGCGCGTGGAGAATGCGCAAATTGGCGTTATGGAGACTGAGTGGATCGAGTCTGATGCCATCAAGAAAGATACGTCAGGTGATGCTCTGGGTAAATTTGATAAGTGGCTGGACAAGTTATCCGGTTTTGCCGATAGGAAAAAATTCCGCACGCGCCTGGATCGTGGCGTTGAAGCCGGTACCACAGAGATTTATATGACGCATCGTTCAGTTTCAGGTGCGCCGGATGACGGTAAGAACCGTGTCCAAACGCAACTGGGTGAAATTGATACCGGGTATAGGGCAGACGCAAAAAATGCACCTAAAGCCGACGCAAGTGATGCGGAGCTTGATGCTGAATTGCTGCGTCGCTTAATGGTGAAACTCGGCATTGAGGAGCAGAAGTCTAAATCTATTCTCGCTGAAGCGGTGGTGATCAAACGTGCCGAGGTTATTAAAGAGTCTGACGGTAGCGCAAGACTGCTGTTAAATGACCAGTTTGACCGTGCATGGCGTCGTGTTGGCCTTGCGCTCGACAGAATAGGTTTTGTGATCGAAGATAAAGACCGTTCCAATGGCTTGTTCTTTGTTCGTTATGCTGATGTAGATATTGACGATACCCCTAAGAAAAAGAAAGGTCTGATCGAGACTTTGAAATTCTGGGGCGACGATGATAAAAAAGAAGCACAGACACCGGTTGAAAAAGAACAGAAGAGTGTGGTTGATAGCCTGAAATTCTGGGGTAGTGATGATAAAGGCAAAACTAACCCGGAAAAACAATATCGCATTAAAGTTGCAGACAGTGATGCTGGCAAAGCAGTAGTTACCGTGGTCGATGCGAATGGCGCCCGGGTACGTACCACTACAGCAAACCGCATTATTGCTTTGATGTATGAACAGCTAAAATAATTGCTGTTTTATTCCTCAGGAAGGTAAGCAGATGCGCTTTGCCTCGCTAGGTAGCGGTAGTGCTGGCAATGCGCTGGTTGTAGAGCTTAAGCAGACGCGTTTGATGCTGGACTGTGGTTTCAGCGTTAAAGAGACCCTGGCCAGGCTGGCGCGTTTAAATCTGGCCCCTTCTGATATCACCGGCATAGTCATCACCCACGAGCATGATGACCATGCCGGCGGTGCGTTCAAGTTTGCTGCCAAACATCATATTCCGGTGTGGCTGACCTACGGCACCCTCAAAATGGTGACGCGCTATTTCCCTGCCCAGCATGCCTTGCAATTACATGTGGTGGATTCGCATTCCGCTTTCGCAATCCAGAATATCGAAGTGCAGCCTTATCCGGTGCCGCATGATGCGCGGGAACCGGTTCAATACGTGTTCTCCGACGGTGGCAGGCGCTTGGGTGTGCTTACGGATGTTGGCCGCATAACCCCGCATATTGAAGAGAGATTGAGCGGCTGCCATGCGCTCGTGCTTGAGTGTAATCATGATGCGACGATGCTGCAAAATGGCCCTTACAGCTGGTCGCTGAAAAAACGCGTTGGCGGCGATCTGGGGCATCTGGAAAACGGTGATTCTGCCAATCTGTTATCTAAGTTAGATAACAGCAGGTTGCAGCATATCGTGGCTGCGCATCTGAGCGCTAAAAACAATACACCGTCACTGGCAAAAGCTGCGCTGGCCAATGTGCTGGGGTGTGAGCCTGACTGGGTTGGTGTGGCCGATCAGTCACAGGGGTTTGACTGGAGATTAATAGCAGATTAATTGTGATTAGTGAGCATCTCAGCCAAAAACAAAAAAGCCGACTAAAAGTCGGCTTTTTTGCGGTTGTTGCTAGCTAATAATTACTTAGCAGCTTCAGCTGGAGCAGCTTCAGCAGCTGGTGCAGCGGCTTCAGCAGCAGGAGCTGCAGCGTCAGCAGCTGGTGCAGCGGCTTCAGCAGCTGGTGCAGCAGCTTCAGCAGCTGGTGCTTCAACAGCAGGAGCTTCAACAGCAGGAGCTTCAGCAGCTTTTTCACCACAAGCAGTAACAGCAAGAGCTAATAATGCAGCAAGTAGAATTGAACGTGT
>Ga0208882_1001245_pt1 | contig 10123 bp, 6 predicted proteins | sample LakWasMet14_LOW5_2_FD_183862 | JGI IMG/M metagenome (GOLD analysis project Ga0208882, IMG submission 183862) | Freshwater sediment methanotrophic microbial communities from Lake Washington under simulated oxygen tension - Sediment Metagenome... | ecosystem: Environmental > Aquatic > Freshwater >...
CAAGGGGAAGCTTTGAGTGATTAGACATGGTTAAGAGATATTCTCAGGTTACAGGAAACGGCGATTCTACCATTTTTTGCCGCATTGTCCGATATGGGCCCAATAGAGCAGGAGCAGTGTAGAAAAATCGACGCCTTGCTTGGATTCAGAATTGCTGGCGCTGCAATACCATTGAGACAGCTGCGGCGCGGGTAGCAACGCCCAACTTTTCGAAAATATGTTCGAGATGCTTATTGATGGTACGCGGGCTGCTGCCCAGAATAAGGCCCACTTCTTTATTAGTTTTACCTCTGGATATCCACATCAATATCTCCGCTTCACGCACGGTAAGCCCCAGAGAGCTTCTTACCCAGTCGATATTCCACTCCGCTGAATGCTTTTCCAAAACCAGCAGATACTCGCCTGTACCTTGGCACGGCGTTATTTTTGCTAAAAAAACGGCTCCCATTCGGCTGCTTTCAAAGGTTGCAGATTTATCACCAAGCTCTAAACGTTGTATAACCCATTCGAGTATTGGCTTGGGTAACGGCATACCGACTTCATATTTGCCGGTTAATGCGTGCTTTTGCAGAAACTCGTCCAGCCAGCGGATGCCGCCTGGTGTTAACCAGGTAATAATGCTCGATGAATCGACTGCCAGCGCGGAAAATGGGCTATGGTTTAAAGCCTCTTCAACACGGCGCAGATTTCTGGCCTGAGTCAGCTGCACTTCCATCCTGGCCAGCACTTCAGGAGGACGAATCGGCTTGACGATGTAATCGGCGGCGCCTTCATCGAAGCCGCGTAACAGATTGTCCAACTCGCTTAACGCCGTCATAAATAAAACCGGAATATCGGCCGTTTCGGGCGAGGATTTGAGTCGATTGCAGGTTTCAAACCCGTCGATACCCGGCATCATAATATCCAGCAAAATAATATCAGGCTTCAGGTAAGCGATTTGTTCCAAGGCCGATAAGCCATCGGTTGCGACAAGTACCCGGTAACCGGCTTCCGAAAGGGTATCGGATAACAAAGCCAGATTGCCGGGGGTATCGTCGACAATCATCGCGATACCGCTATGAGAAAACTTGCTCGTCATTACCGTTTAGCTCCTCAGTAGTAAGATGCAAAAGTTTTTTGATTTCAGCCATATGAAATCCACTGGCAAGCGTCATAATCCTCTGCGCAAAATAAGTGTATTCCGGGTGGTGCTGAATCAGCTGAGTCAGGTATAGGTTCAGTCCTTGTAAGTCGCCGATCCGGACATAGCCGGTTAACTCCTGAATAATATCCAGTGAAGGCGGTTGCTTGGAAGCTGGCTGTTCAATGTCATCGCCCTGATAAATCCAGTCCAAAGCCAGGTGCAGTTTAAGTTTGTAAAGCAATTCGCTGACTTGTATAGGCTTGACTAAAAAATCGTTACAACCGGCGTTAATGGCATTGAGCCGGTCGGACGGGTAGGCGTTAGCGCTTAACACAACAATCGGCATCGTATAGCCTTGTTGGCGTAGTTGATGCGCCGCTGCGGCGCCATCGAGCCGAGGCATCGATAAATCCAGCAAAATAAGATCCGGCGCTTCCTTTTTAACTTTATCCAGACATTCTTCACCGCAACCGGCTTCAATCAAATCGAAACCTAAGGGTTCCAGAATAGACGCAATCAATTGCCGATGATCCGGCTGATCATCGACAATCAGAATTCTCCGGCGTTTGCCGCAGTGACCGATAATATCTTCTTCCTGGATGTATTGGTGTTCGCCGCCCAAATTGGGCAGCAACAGCCTTACGGTAAAAGTCGAACCTTTGTCCCGCTCACTGACGACAGCGAGTTCACCGCCCATAATTTCGCACAGAATTTTACTGATGGTTAAGCCCAAGCCGCTGCCGGAGTCCAGGTTCTCATTGGGTAATTGGGTAAAAGGCTGGAATATAGTGTCCATTTGGTCTTTATGTATGCCGGGACCGGTATCGGCGACCTGAAACGTGGTCACGCCGCAACTGTAACCGATACGGAATACGACTTCACCGTCCGAGGTAAATTTGATCGCATTGCCGAGCAGGTTGATCAAAATTTGCCCGACCCGTTTTTCGTCGCCGCGCACCCGCTGGGGCAAGGTATTTAGGATTTGACAGTAAAAAGACAGCCCCTTCTGTTCGGCTTGCGGCTTAAAAGTACTGCTTAAATGTTCAATAAAGCCCGGAAAATCGATAGGTTCCCGGCGCAGTTCGAATTTACGCGCTTCGATACGGGCAATGTCCAGAATGTCTTCGATCAGCGCCGACAAATGTTCGCCGTTGCGCTTTAAAATATCCACGGCTTGACGTCTATGCGCCGGTATGGTCGGGTCTTTTTGTAAAATATACGCATAGCCGACAATACTGTTCAGCGGCGTGCGTATTTCGTGGCTCATGCTGCTAAGGAAACGGCTTTTCGCACTGTTGGCGCGATCCGCCATTTTGGTGGCTTGCTGCAATTTTGCGTCGGTCTTTTTATGTTCGTCGATTTCCATTAACAAACGCTGGGTTTGCTTGGCGATTTCTTCATGCGCAACGCGCCGGCTCTCGTCATTCAAAACCAGCCACCAAGTACACAAACCGATAAATACCAACAATGAAGCGTAAACCTTAACAAAATTCGCCAGCAACAGATTGAACGAAGCCGGTTGGTGCTCGGCAATCAACAAATCCTGATAATAAATAATCCCGACGAATACGCTGGTTAAAACGGCCAGAAACAAAAACGACAGGCTAAAGCGTATCAGGCGCAGTCTGAGGCTTAAATTCATCCAGCCCGGCAAACAGTATTGTGCAAGGCTTTGCAGATAATCGTCCAGGCGCAGGCCCGGCTTGCAGGCATCCATGCACCGCGAATCCAGCGAACAGCAAAGCGAGCAAATGCCGCCCTCGTAAACCGGGCAATAGGCCATATCTTCGCGCTCGAAATGGTTTTCGCAGATCGTGCACCGGCTGACCGGAGCCTGATTATTAAAGCCGGTCTCGCGGGCAAGATAACGCTGGCTGCCGTAGAGCAGGGCAATGCATGGAACCAGCAGAAAGGCCAGACTCAGCGCGATAAACGCTGAAAATGCCTGGGCGAACGTACCGAAACAACCCAAATAAGCCAGTATCGACACTATCGAAGCGCATAACGTAGACAGAATGCCGACCGGATTCAGGTCCGGCAGGTAAGCGCGTTTGAATTCCACCGCTTTAGTGCTCAAGCCCAGAGGTTTGTTGATCAGCAATTCGGCCGCAACCGCGCTGATCCAGGCTATCGATATATTGGAGAATAAGCCCAATACTTTTTCCAACGCGCCGAATACGCCAAACTCCATCAGCAACAGGGCGATAGACACATTAAAAACCAGCCATACCACCCGGCCGGGATGGCTATGCGTCAGGCGCGAAAAAAAATTCGACCAAGCCAACGAACCAGCATAAGCGTTGGTGACATTGATTTTAATCTGGGAAATCACCACAAACAACGTCGTGACAGTTAACGCCAATTCGGCATTGTTGAATAAGTCGCCGTAAGCCACCAGATACATTTGCGTGGGCTCATGCGCATGGATCGGCGCTATGCCGTGACGAACGGCAAGATGAGCCAGCAACGCGCCGCCCAATTGCCGGGCCATGCCGAACAAAATCCATCCGGGGCCTGCGCTAATCGTAGCCAGCCACCAGCGCAGCCGGTTTTTATCGGTCAGTTCGGGCATGAAGCGCAAGAAATCCACCTGTTCGCCGATTTGCGCGACCATCGAAAAGGCTATGGTTGTCGCGCTGCCGAACAGCAGCCAGTTAAAGCCCTGGCCGCTGCCCGCGATCCAGAAGTAGGTTTGCACCGTCATCAACGCATCCGGCTCGCGAATGAATACCGCAATATAAGGCGTAATCAATAGAACCAGCCACAGCGGCTGCGTCCACATCTGCAAACGGCTGATCGTGGTAATCCCGAAAGTCACCAGCGGAATGACGGTAACCGCGCTGATGATATGCGCGATGAAAATAGGAATGTGGAAATACAGCTCGATAGCCAGCGACATGATCGATGCTTCGAGCGCGAACAACGTGAACGTAAACGACGCATAAATCAGCGAGGTTACCGTCGACCCGATGTAGCCGAAACCGGCGCTGCGAGTCATCAGGTCGATATCGATGTTGTAGCGGGCAGCGTAATAACTGATCGGAAAACCGGTGATAAAAATAATCAGGCCGACAGCCAGGATTGCCCAGAAGGCGTTGGTAAAGCCGTAATTGATCGATAGGAAGCCGCCGATGGCTTCCAGAACAAGGAATGAGGTAGAGCCGAACGCGGTATTGGCGACCTGGAATTCCGACCATTTGCGGAAGGTGCGCGGAGCAAACCTGAGCGCATAGTCTTCCAGCGTTTCGTTGGCGACCCAGGCGTTATAGTCGCGGCGGATTTTTGAGACACTTTGTCGGATACCGGTTTCCTCAATGGTTTTCTATTTTGCTCTCTGTCCACGAAAGTCACGAAAAAACATAGAACGTAAGTTTCTCGGCTTACGGTGTAATGCCAAGCATTCATATCCCCTTCAAGTATGTTAAGGACAAGGCCTGAACACCTCCCAATCTAATCAGGGCTACTCGCTACGTCCGGTGTTTTCGTGTGTTTTGTGGACTAGGTTTTATTTAAGCATGTGCATAACGCCAGTTATTCAAATGCGGGACAGTCCACTCATTGCATTTGTTTAACCGCTCTTCTTTGTAAGCATCTGTAATGCATTTGTAAGCAATAACTACGCCAGGGATTGTTAGCAAGGCCAACGCGCTAAGAGACTGTGAAAGTATTATAAAAATCCACCTTAAAAGCCTTTATCTTATTTTTAAGTTATTGATTTTTAGCTAAGTGCCGGAGTACAAACCTAGGTTTGCACTCCAATTTCTTAATACTTTGACAGTCTCGCTAAGCAACTGCGCAACGATAAAAATCATTTCTCGCTTTCTCGTTCCCACGCGGCGCACTCATCGTTATACACATCTCGAAGTAGCACGGAATCAGTCCCCTATGCCGCGCCGAGCACCGGAGCTTTCGCCAGGAATAGCCCGCAGGGGCGCGGCAGGAAGCCGCGCGTTGCCAGAGGGCCAAGGATGGCCCTTCTGGCAACCCCTGGTGAAAGCGAGGAGCGCAGGAAGCAAGCGGCATGGGGCCGCCTTTCTTTTGGATACTTTTCTTTGGCGGAGCAAAGAAAAGTATCTCGCCTTCGGGGGCGAGACCCCGATTCAAATAAGCCGTCACGTGAGCGACTCTTTTTTCAGAATTGCCATCCCTGGCTTCTGGATCCCGGCAATCCCTACCGGGATGACGTGTCTAATACGTATTTATGTATAACGACGAGCGGCGCATGGAAACGAGGAAAAACACCGGCGCAACAAAAAAAGCATTGATCTAAGTTGGTGCAATGAGCCCTAACTACGCACAATAACCGCCGCTTGTTTTAAAATTTTGCAGGTTCCGATGCGGCGAATCCAGCCATTGCCTCAATAAGACAAGACACCGTAGGAGTGGGCCATGCCCGCGATCGAAGCGCTGCTCAACTGTCGTGGGCGTGGCCCACTCCTACAACGCATGGCAGTGCATGGCAGTCATGCAGCGTGCGGAATCGACAGATAAAAACCGCATGTGTAAGCGCTCAAATCGTCTTTTTATAACCGTTCATGACCGAACTTTAAAATCACCGGGCTCCCCTGATTGTGAATGATGATCTGTTTACGGCCTTCACCTTCCTTGTCCGGAGCATCGGCTTTGGCCGCTTCGTCCGGGCTGGCGACGGTTTCGATACGCACCTCCGGTATCCAGCTCGGCTTAAGGCTTGATGACGGCTGATTTTGGGTTTTATCCTTCCAGTTAAGTTCACTCAACAAATTGAAACAAACGGTGCTGATGTGATCGATTAACTTCGCTTGGCTGGTCGCATCTCCGGCAACGAAATCCATGTGCAGATAAGTTGATTGCGTCGGTTGTGCTATAGAAGCCAGCTCGCAGCCTATCGGCAGCACCTTGGCTTTTTGAAAACCGAGCGCTCTTGGATCGGAGTTCCCGGAAGAAAATGAAAAACCGGGCGGTGTCTGACTGTGCTCAACCAAGCCGATCTCGGCAGTTAAGGTATGGCTAAAAGCCTGATTGTCCTTAGCCCCTACCGGATAGCCCCAACCGGCCAGATTTTGGCTGATCCGGGCGGCCACATCCTGCCCGGCCAAGATCGGTTTCAACGACGATTGCTTGACCGTACCGATTTTAAATTCAATCCGCCCAATCGATGCCGTATCGATTTGCACCGGCTTTTTTTCCAGGCCCGGCGCGCAAGCCGTTAACAGCCCGGCAATGACGATAGCTTTGAAAAACAGGTTCCTGGCAGGGTCTTGTATGAGCTTATTCATGCGAATCCGGATTATGTAACACAGGTTTCGCAACTATATGTAAGTTATCGCTTAGCGGAAATACGTCATTTGACTGATGAGTCAGATGACGCATTGTGCAAATTTCCCCCGGACAAAATAATGATTCCGAGCCAACTTCCTGGCTGCATCCGGATAACCCGGATGCATTATCAAATCACCTTTTAAATTCTGGGGAACCTGACATGAGTGATTCTACAAAAACAACGGCCGGGGTAAGAAGCAAGCAACTTCTTCCGGCACTGGGCCTGCTGACACTGGCGGCCGGATATACGCCGGCAGGCCAAGCCGGGGCGACATTTAAAATCGACGACACCAAATGGGTCAGCATCGGCGCGGGTTTACGCACCAGCTTTCAGTCTGCCGAAAGCGCGGCCGGCGCCAGCGGCAACAAATGGAGCAACGACTTTAACCTGGACAATATCCGTTTGTACCTCAATGGACAGATTCACAAATATTTGAAAGTGGAATTCAACACCGATTGCCAAACCTGTAGCAACGGCGGCGAAGTCCGGGTATTGGATGCAATCGGCAAGTTCGAGTACAACCCGTACATTAATCTTTGGGTAGGCCGCATGCTGGTTCCGGCCGAACGCCGGGAAATGAACGGCCCGTTTTACAGCGCCATCTACAATATTTTCAGTTCCGGCACCCCGTTCGAACCTGCCGATTACAATTTGACGATCAAGTCGGACGGCACTTCGGCCGGTTCTTTCGGCCGTGACGACGGTGCGACTTTTTGGGGCGCCGCATTCGACGGACGCTTGCAATATGCGTTCGGTTTCTTTCGCGGCTTAAGAGGCGGCGCCAATATCGACGACAACATCCTGTACAGCCAGCGTTTCGCCTACAACTTCTGGGAAGTGGAAAAAAATCCCGGTTATTACACTTCGGGGACTTACTACGGTAAAGGCGGCGACATCCTGACTGTCGCGGTGTCCAACCAATATCAGGAAGACGGCGCGGGCACCGCTTTGGATCACGGTAACTTTCGCGGCACCTCAGTCGATGTGTTGATGGAAAAAGTGCTGCCCAACAGCGGCGTGGTGACGGTAAACGGCGAATACAAAAACTACGGCATTTCCGACGGCTACAGCCAGGCGTCTAGGGACGCAGGCGGCGGTTTTTCGATGTTCGAAGGCAATGCTTATGACGTCAGCGGCATGTACCTGTTCCCGCAAAAAGTCGGCATCGGCCAATTCCAGCCTTATTTGCGTTACGTGAACGTGATGCCCGGCGGCAGCTCGGACCGTAATTCCTACGAAGGCGGCGTGAATTACGTGATCGACGGCCATAACGCCCGCGTGTCTTTAAGCTGGGAATACGGCGATCTTATGACCAAAGGCCTGAATTATACATCGACAGCCGCAGGCGAAAAAACCAACGCCGTTAAAGTCGGCTTTCAGTGGCAAATCTAAACTCCCTTCAACTATTGGATGACTAATATGAAAAGATTATCTTCAAAACTGCGCAAACTCGGCATTGCCGGCGCGATAGCGGCATTGATTTTTGCAACAGGCGCGGCAAACGCCGAAGACACCATCAAAGTCGGCGTGCTGCATTCGTTATCCGGCACCATGGCGATCAGCGAAACCACATTGAAAGACACCATGCTGATGTTGATTGACGAGCAGAACAAAAAAGGCGGTTTGCTCGGCAAAAAACTCGAAGCGGTAGTCGTCGATCCGGCTTCCAACTGGCCGCTGTTTGCCGAAAAAGCCCGTGAATTGCTGACCAAGGATAAAGTCGCCTCGATCTTCGGCTGCTGGACATCGGTATCGCGTAAATCCGTGTTGCCGGTTATAGAAGAACTGAACGGCCTGCTGTTTTACCCGGTTCAGTACGAAGGCGAAGAATCGTCCAAGAATGTGTTTTATACCGGCGCGGCGCCGAACCAGCAGGCGATTCCGGCAGTCGATTACCTGATGAACGATTTAAAAGCAAAACGTTGGGTATTGGCAGGCACGGACTACGTTTATCCTCGCACCACCAACAAGATTCTTGAAGCGTACCTGCTGTCCAAAGGCGTAGCCAAAAAAGACATTATGATCAACTACACGCCGTTCGGACATTCCGATTGGCAAGGCATTGTCGCCGACATCAAAAAATTCGGCTCGGCCGGCAAGAAAACCGCCGTTGTTTCAACCATTAACGGCGACGCCAACATCCCGTTCTACAAAGAATTGGGTAACCAAGGCATTTCAGCCGAGCAGATTCCTGTGATCGCATTTTCGGTCGGTGAAGAAGAGCTGTCGGGCATGGACACCAAACCGCTGGTGGGGCATCTGGCCGCATGGAACTATTTCATGAGCATCGATACCACTAAAAATGCCGCGTTTATCAGCCAATGGCATGACTTTATCAAAAACCCGAAACGCGTCACCAACGATCCAATGGAAGCGCACTATATCGGCTTCAACATGTGGGTCAAAGCGGTTGAAAAAGCAGGAACGACCGATCCCGACGCGGTACAAAAAGCGATTATCGGCGTTGAGTTCCCGAACCTGACCGGCGGCACTTCGAAAATGTTGCCTAACCATCACATCAGCAAACCGGTATTAATCGGCGAAATCCAGGACGACGGTCAATTGCAGACGGTTTGGCAAACCAACAAACTGGTCGATGGCGATGCCTGGTCCGACTTTTTGGCGGAAAGCAAACCGATTATCGCCGACTGGACCGCGCCTATCAGTTGCGGCAATTACAACACCAAAACCAAGAAGTGCTCCGGGCAGAATTTTTGATCGGTAATTATTAGAGAAATAGGACACGGATTGGACTGATAAACACGGGTATGTGATTGTTAACTATGGAGCTGGAGTGCAGGCTTCGCCTGCAAGCGCAAGCAAAGCTTGCACTCCGGTTAACGCGTCTTCTTAAGAACTTAACAAAGCCGTTATAAAGATCCGTTTAAATCCGTCCAATCAGTGCCATCCGTGTTCCATTTATTAAACTACGGAGTTGTTATGAAACCGAATTCTTTCAGATGGTGTTGCCGGGTAATGCTGGGATTTATCCTGATGTCACCAACCTTGAGTATCGGTCAGGAAAATGCCGCCGAGGATGCGTTCTCGGCCGCTTTAGCCAATCTTAAAGCCGGGTCGATGCAAGAGCGCGGACAAGCTATCGAACAACTGGCCGCCGTGCCGAACCCGCAAGCTATTGCTGTATTGCAAGCCCTGCTCGATGGGCGCTTATTGACGCTTAAAGCCGATCAGAAACTCGTCATCGGCGAAGAAGTCGAAACGGACTACAAGCTTACCGACGCCGAAAGCGGAGAAAGTATGGGCATGGCGGATCGCTCCGCCACCCAAAAAATCACCGTTAATAACAGCCTGCGAACAGCGCTACGGAAAATCATCGGCCGCTTGCAACTGAATGACGACGATCCTGAGGTAAGGCTTGCAGCCGTCGGCGCGATGGCTAAGTCAATTGACGACCAGAGTTTAGCGATACTACGCGGCCATCTGCCAATGGAGCAGGACGAAAATGTACAAAATGCGATCAAGCTTATTTTGGGGCTGGAGCAATTGAACAGCGCCGACAAAATCGCCCGTTTGGCCGCGATTGAATTATTAAAAGATCAGGCCAGCCAGGATGTGGTTAACCGCTTGAATGAACTGGTCGAGAAAGACAGCGAAGGCCATTACCTGGAAGCGGACAGCGATGTGCGCAACCAGGCCGAAGCCGCGCTGGCAACCATCAATTCCAAGCTGCAAGCCTA
>Ga0208882_1001246_pt1 | contig 10121 bp, 8 predicted proteins | sample LakWasMet14_LOW5_2_FD_183862 | JGI IMG/M metagenome (GOLD analysis project Ga0208882, IMG submission 183862) | Freshwater sediment methanotrophic microbial communities from Lake Washington under simulated oxygen tension - Sediment Metagenome... | ecosystem: Environmental > Aquatic > Freshwater >...
GAATTAAAAGGTAATTTTACTTTTTACCAACTTGAACACATTGGCTCAATGAGTTCTATTTATGGAATTCGTTTGTATGAGCTTTTAATGCAGTGGAAAAGTACAGGTACGCGCACCATTGAAATTGACTGGCTTAAAAAACAATTCGAGCTTGATACAAGTTATGACCGAATGTTTGACCTTAAAAAACGGGTATTAGACCCCGCCGTTAAAGACATCAACACCCATTCAAATTATCAAGTGAGCTGGGAACAGCGCAAAACAGGGCGGCGTGTCACGCATTTAACCTTTACCTTTGCCGAAAAACAGCCCTTAACGCCTGAAAAGCCGAAAAGAACCGCCCAGCCTAAGGAAAAGATGATTTTAGGCGTGGCGGTGTCTGAAATTGTAAAAGTGGCGGCTATTGGCGAATCTTATGAAGATACGGCGGGGCGTATTAACCGCAAAAAAGCCGCTACAAAAACACCTGCACCCACACCGACCGCTATTGCGGATCACATAGAAAAAATTGGCATTAAAAAACCGCAACCTGTCGTGTCGCCATCGTCTGTGGCTGAGAGTAATGCCCATCGCATAAGCGTGATTAACTTCTTTATCAGTAAAAACAAAGCAGAGTATTTAGAGGAATTTAATAAAAAAGGGTTTGTTGCTATTCACGGCATTAGTGGGGCAATCATAGAAGCGGATTTAAAACTGGCGGGTTTGTTTGATTAACAGGAAACCACGCGGGGCCGCGACCAGCGGCAAGCGAAGAACCGCCCCCGCGTAGCGGGGGCGGTGTGAGCGAAGCGAACAAAGACAAAACCAATGAGGAACAATTCAGCGTAGCCGATGACCACACCCAATAAGCACGAAGTGCCAACGGCACGACCTCAAAGAATGCGCCGATTATTCCCCGAAGGGGCGCACGCCCCGCGTAGGGGCAGCACGGCTCCGTTTTGATAAAACTTTTTCGGCGAACGAAAAGTTTTCGCCGTCCGCGTAGGACGATTTTTAGGACTTACGGGTGCAGGGTGGTAAACCCTGCTGGGGGGTTTGGGGGGCAAAGCCCCCCATTTAGACACCTTCCTTGCTGCCGCAGGCTTCTTTAAAGGAATCCTTACGCCTAGCCTATTTGTACCGTTCCTGATATTGCAAAACCAAACTATAAATGACAGGAAACACGAGCAAACTCAATATCAGCACCGTTAGCATTCCGCCCAGCGCAGGAGCGGCAATACGCTGGGTAACATCTGCACCCGTACCCGTTGCCCACATGATAGGGATAAGCCCTACGATATTAGCCAACGCAGTAATCGCCACAGGTCTCACCCGCAAGGCGGTCGCATTTTCAGTGGCGGTTCTAATCTCAGCCGAAGTCAAAGGAGCTTGTTTAATCTCCCGCAGTTTTTCGATTTCAATATCAATAAAACTCAACACCATCACGCCCGTTTCGGCTGCCGTGCCAGCAAGCGCGATAAAGCCTACATAGACGGTAATTGATAAATCGTATCCCAACAAAAATATAAACCAAATCCCACCCACTAAGCTAAAAGGGATAGTTAGCATCACCAGAACAGGTTCGGTGATATTGCGAAACTCACAATACAACAGGATAAAAATTAACAACAGGGTAAACGGTACAACAAGCTGTAGCCGCTGCGCCGCTCGCTCCATGTACTCAAATTGCCCAGACCAACTGACGGTATAACCTGCGGGTATTGTGACTCGTTCTGCTAAGGTTTTTTTTGCCAACGCAACATAACCACCGATGTCAGAGGTTTTAATATCCACATACACCCACGCATTAGGTCGGGCATCTTCGGTTTTAATCACATCGGTGCCGCGTGTAAATTTAATGTCAGCTACTGAAATCAAGGGGATTTGATTACCCATAGGCGTAGGAATTAACACACGCTGCAAGGCTTCCAGATTGTCACGCGAATCACGCGGATAACGTAGATTAACAGGGTAACGCTCCAGCCCTTCAACCGTTTGGGTAATATTCATACCACCTACCGCGCTTTGAATCACATCTTGTACATCGCCGACCGTTAAACCATAGCGGGCGGCGGCTTCACGGTTAATATCAAAATCCAGAAAATAGCCACCCACCGCTCTATCACCATAAGCTGATAGTGTTTCAGGTAAGGTTTTCATCGCTTCTGCAATTTGCAAGGCTAACGATTGCAACACCTTCAAATCAGCCCCTGCAACCTTAATGCCAACAGGCGTTTTAATCCCCGTGGATAACATATCAATGCGGGTTTTAATCGGCATTGTCCATGCGTTAGCCACCCCTGGAAAATGAATGGCTTTATCCATCTCTGCCATTAATTGCCGCGTGGTTTTGGTCGGATCGGGCCATTGTGCTTGTGGTTTAAGTTGAATGGTGGTTTCCGTCATCATTAACGGAGCAGCATCGGTGGCGGTTTCAGCCCGTCCGATTTTGCCAAACACATGATGCACTTCGGGGAAAGTTTTTATGATTTTGTCGGCTTGCTGCAATACTTCTTTGGCTTTAGTGATACTGATACCAGGGAAGCTAGTGGGCATATATAAAATATCACCTTCATCCAACGGTGGCATAAATTCACTGCCCATTTTCGACAACGGGTAAATAGTCGATGCCATCAACAGCACAGCCAGTAAAAGAGTCGCTACCCGCCAACGCATGGCTAATTTTAAAATAGGTGAATGGAAAAAATGCAGTATGCGATTGGCAGGGTTTTTATGCTCTGGAATAATTTTGCCGCGTACAAAATAGCCCACTAACACGGGAACGAGCGTAATCGTTAATATCGCCGCCGCTGCCATTGCGTAGGTTTTGGTAAAAGCTAACGGGCTGAATAACCGCCCTTCCTGCGCCTGCATGGTGACAATGGGCAGAAAGGAGATAGTAATCACCAACAGCGAGGCAAATAATCCTGAACCCACTTCACGCGCAGCGTTGCCTACTACTTGCCAGTGTTCCTCTTGGGTTAATTTGGCTTGTTTCTTGTCAGTCGCTTGGGCAAGGTGTTTGTGGGTATTTTCCACCATCACCACCGCCCCATCCACCATATCACCAATGGCAAGGGCGATACCGCCTAGCGACATGATATTGGCGTTCATACCTTGCCATTTCATCACCATGAACGCCATTAAAATACCCAAGGGCAAAGTGATGACAATCACTAAAGAGGAGCGTAAATGCAGTAAAAATAGCGCAACTAAGATGCAAACAATCAACAGTTCTTGTGTCAGTGCGTCATTGAGTGTTTCTACTGCCCGTTCAATTAAACTGCCTCGGTCATAAACAGGGACAATTTCTACGCCTTCTGGCAAACCTTTTTTGAGTTCCTCCAGTTTATTACGCACGTCTTTAATCGTGGCTAGGGCATTTTCACCAAAGCGCATAATCACCACGCCACCCGCCACTTCACCCTCACCGTTTAACTCGGTGACACCACGCCGCAATTCAGGGCCGATTTGAATTTGTGCCACATCTTGTAAACGGATGGGCGTGCCATTGGTATCAACACCAACAGGAATGGTTTTAAGGTCATCTATAGATTTGATATAGCCTAAACCCCGCACCATGTATTCAGTTTCGCCCATTTCAAACAAACGACCACCGACATCGTTATTGGAGCGTTTGATGGCAGTGATAACAGTCGATAACGGAATGTTATAGGCTTGTAGGACATTGGGATTCACTTCAACTTGGTATTGTTTGACATAACCGCCTACCGAAGCCACCTCAGAAACACCTGCAACGGTTTGTAAGGGATAGCGTAAATACCAATCTTGTAATGAACGTAGTTGAGCTAAATCATGCTTGCCCGTTTTGTCCACTAGCGCGTATTCATAAATCCAACCTACCCCCGTCGCATCAGGGCCTAATGCTGGCGTAACACCTTGCGGCAAGCGATTTTTGACATAATTAAGATATTCCAGTACCCGCGACCTAGCCCAATAAATGTCCGTGCCGTCTTCAAAAATGACATACACAAACGAATAACCAAAAAAGGAATAGCCGCGTACCACTTTGGCATGAGGTACTGCCAACATCGCGGTGGTTAAGGGATAAGTCACTTGGTCTTCAATCACTTGCGGTGATTGGTCGGCATAGTCAGTAAAAATAATCACCTGTACATCGGACAAGTCAGGAATAGCATCAATGGGCATATTTTTGAATGACCAAATACCTGCTAATGCCAGAATAATCGCCCCCAGCAACACCATAAAACGGTCTTTCAAACACAGATTAATAATAAAATCAGTCATGCTGATGCACCTCTAGCAGAAGCTAAAGTTTTAAACTTTGCCAAACAGCATTGACCCGATGGGTTTTTAACCTCACAAGCACACTCTCCAGACTTTGTTTTTTCAATCACAAAGTTTTTGATTGTCTCGGCATTATTTGCTTTCAATGCCGATAAATAATGGTCTGCATTTATATCAAAACAATAACAAAGTTTATCGTCCTTGATTTCCTGATACGTTCTTAAAGATTGCTTAGGAATAATGTCATCTGTACTGGAAAAATAACCAACGGGGCATTCTTTCGCTGGACAGAAATAATACTTATCTGAACCAAGTGTTGTATTTTCTGGAAAGCGTACCTGATGATAAAGGGTTTTATTTTCAACGCTTTTACAGGACACGCCACATTTTGGACAAATTCCAGTGATAATTTTAGTTGCATGATTTGAACAACAATTTGACATAACTCGCCCCGAATATCAGTGTGTGTTTTTTGAAACGGTTGCAGGATAGCCCGCATTTTCCGTTGCTTTTAAAAGGTTTTCTACTTTTGTCAGTTGGTCATCAAAAACCACCGCCGCTGTTTTGCTTTCATAGCTGACCATCACTGATTTGACCCCCGCCACTTTTTGCAGGCTTTTCTTGACGGTAATCGGACAGACAGTGCAGGTCATACCTGAAATAGACAATATCACCGTTTGCTCTGCCGCAAACAACAGCCCAGACTGTAGTAACAAAAATAAGAAAATTAGATTTTTCATGTGATTACCCATAAATGAATGCAATTAAATAAGGCGATGCAAAAGCGACCAAAACCACTGCCACAACACCCCAAAATAGTTTTTTATATAAACGTCTGGTCGCTGGCTCTGCACACACCTTACCCTCTTCGCAGGCTTGATTTTCCGCTGTTTCATATAGCTGAAAATAAGCAATAACCAACATGGCACAAGCTAAAACCATAAAGACTGGACGATAAGGTTCAAGGGCTGTTAAGTTACTAACCCACGCGCCGCCAATGCCCAGTGACAATAAAATCAACGGCACAGCGCAACAAAGTGATGTGGCAATCCCTGCAAGCAAGCCGCCTATCAATGGAAAATTAAATTTTTCTAACACAATAAACTCCTAACAATTTGTTAATGGTGTTGAAAAGTCTAAACTCCGTACCTTAGTACAGAGTCAAATGCTTTTTACCTGTTTAAAATGGTCGTGATAATAGGGCAAGTTTGATTCACCGAATTAGATTCACAGGATTGAATTAACTTTTCTAAAGTCGCAGCTATCGCTTGCAAATCGTGAAGTTTGCTGTTGACTATTTCCAATTTGTGCGTGGCAAGTTCCTTCGTTTCCTGACAGCTACCATCACCCAAAGCTAAAAGCTTAGAAATTTCAGCAAGACTAAATCCAAGCTCTTTAGCGCGTTGAATAAAAAGTAATCGTGAAATTGTTTGTTCAGGGTAAACGCGATAGCCAGACAGTGGCTTTTCAGGTGTCTCAATAAGTCCGATACGCTGATAGTAACGTATCGCTTCAATTCCAATACCTACTGTTTGTGCTACTGTTTGGATAGTTGCTGGTTTTTTAAAATCAGTCATAATTTTTTACAAATTGTTTTAAAATGAGAGAACACTTTTAGATATTTTTTTCAAAATATCTTTATTCTCACCCAAAGAACATATTGCATCACAATGTTTTCGCAAATCTGAAAAAAGAATATAGTGTATTTCAATATTATTACTTTTAATCGCGGGGCGATTTAATTGAAATATTAGTTCGTTTTCCCTGTTATCTGGAATAATCAAGAAAAGCATAGATGGATTTTCTGGAAAGGAATAAAACAAGTCTGTTAATCGCAGAATACCCGAATAAATTGAAGTGCTTTTTTCTACTTCAAAAGCACTGACTATTTTATTTGAGCCTTTCTGAAACCAGACCACATCTATTAAAGAAATTGTACTATTAGTTTCTTTATCAATACCTATGTCTGGAAATTTTGATAGGCTCATAAATGAAAAATTCTTGCCTTCATGACACCTTGAACGATCATTTGACGCGCTAATAACATCATATCCTAAAGCACTACCCATTTTTAAAAGATGATATTGCATTTCAGTATGTAAATTTTCTTCGTCTTTTTCACTGACTATTTTTTTATGACGATCTTTTAAAATAGTTTCTATTTTTGCTTGTTCTTTTTCTGAAAGAGAGCCTTCATCGCCTATTAGAATCTTTTTAACACCAATATCAAACAGTAAACCAGAGAATGCACCTAGGTCTTTGGATAAATCATTTTTATAGTCATTATTTTTTTGAATAATAACTTCGCGCATACGTTGATATTCTTTCCATGAGCCTAACTTAACTTTATCTTTAAATAAATAATTAAAACCATTCACTATTGCGGTATTAAAAGGAGGTATAATTTCGGGGTGCAAAAAATATAAAATATTGGCTACCGCAGGACCTAATCCCTTTATGTTCTTATCATCGAGAAGAATAATTTCTTTTAAAATTTGTTCCTCATTTTTAGCATTCAGACAACGTTCAAGAAACTGAGCAAAAGCTAGTTTATTTTCTTCATTCTCATAAATGTCTGGAATTCTAAGTTTTGGTTTCCAATAAAAAGCATGGGCTGCACCGACAAACACTTGTTTTTGTTCGGTAATACAATTTAAAACAAACTCTAGTGATGAATCTTTAAAGTCATTTCCAAACTGTTTGTTTTTTATATCCTGTATGACGTTATTAACGCCACGACGTATTGAACGAAAAGCCTTTAAACGTTCGTCATTGTTAATGAACCAAGTATTAAAAACGGATTCTTCATCGGACTTGTATTTATCAATTATGGTTTTCAATGCTTACATCCTGATATTAAGCGATTGGTAATAAAATCAGTCATCATTTTCTGCAAAGTCAGATTGAAATAAAGTAGGGAGCGATGATGCGATTTAGCATTACTTCCATCTGAAGCTCCCCAAGACCGCTCACCTCCTTGTGAAGACGAGGGGCAATCGTTATAAAAACACGCACCAACCGTGGTTCAAAGTGAGTACCACTGCTCTTTTTTAGTTCGGTGACAGCATCAATCACAGACCAAGACTCTTTGTACACACGCTTAGAAGTTAGCGCGTCAAACACATCCACAATGGCAAATATTCGCGCATTCAATGGAATTTCCTCTGCTTTAAGTCCTCTTAAATAGCCGTTACCATCGTATTTTTCATGATGGAACTCAACCACATCCAATGCACCACTTAGCCAGCTTGATTTATTCAAAATCTTTACCCCCTGTGAGACGTGAGTTTTCATGATTTCAAACTCATCTGTTGTCAATTTTTCTGGTTTCAGTAAAATTAGGTCACGAATACCTATTTTTCCGACATCATGTAAAAAAGCTCCCATAACCAGGTCTCGGATGTTTTCTCGGGATAACCCTAGAGCCTCGCCAAATCTGAGTGCGTAATATGTCACCCTATAGTTATGAGCGTTGGTTTCAGAATCTCGTTCTGCGATAGTACAACCAAGTACATTCATCAGTTCCAGATTACCCTGTAAGAGTTCGCTAGAAAGTCTAATAATTCCTCGATTTAGGGTCAGGATAATCGGATACATCAAAACAGTGGTAAAGAAAATCCCTAAGGTTTCAAAAGCAAGGGTACGAAATATGCTTAGTTTAATCTGGGTGAATGTTGCTGCATCTACCTGATAAACGCCTTCAAAATAACCTATAGGCGTAGTCTCTTTATTGCTATTCAGAGGGACGAGAGTAACTAACCACAATTGACCTTGAATGAAATGTAGATGATGCGTAAATCCGCCCGTCTTTGGAAATTGATGCCGATATTGGTCAATCAATTTCTCTACAAACTCTGTTCCATGCCGAACAGCTTCAAGCTTCAATTGTTTATTACGGTCATATAGCTCTACGGCGAGAAAATGTTGACTGACTAACTGCGTTGCCATCTGTGTCAGATGTTCGGTTGATGCAGCATCCAGTTGTTCCAAGTTATGAGCTGATTCCCCACTGAAAACTGCGGATTCTTTAAGCGCAAGCTCGTGAACAAATTGTTCTGCTCTGTTAATTTCTAGTAATAAAATGCCACCTCCCACTGTCACGCTCAGAAATAACCATCCTAAAAATAATCGTCCCAAGATTTTTCGGTGAATAAAGCGACTGGTGAAAAGCACTTGCTTCACATCGGAACGCATATTTTCAATGGGCGTGTTCATGCTGATGCGCTCCTTGATTATGTGAATGCGGTTTTGTGTCGTGGGAGTGTGTGGCACTAGACTCGCCTTCCGTTTCGGCTTTGTGTTCCTCCAGACCACTATGTGAATGCCCATCACTAGACTCGCCTTCCGTTTCGGCTTTGTGTTCCTCCAGACCACTATGTGAATGCCCATCACTAGCCTCAACCTGCTGGCGATATTTTTCCACAGAAAGGCTAGGCATGATTTTAATGAAAGCTATCAAATCCCATATTGCCTCGTCTCCCATACCGCCTTTTGACCAAGCAGCCATACCAGATGCTTTAATGCCATGTTTAATAATCCAGAACCTACGAGCATCCATTCTCTCAGCATCAACATAATTTGTAGGTTTTGATAAGTTCGGTGGAGGTGGGTAAAGACCTTTTTGGATTTCGGAGTTTTCAATGTCAGGTGATAGGTGGCAGTTCACGCACATGGCATTATAGTTCCCTGCTCCCCGCCGAATTCGTCCAGCATCGGATAAGTTGGCTGGTGGAACGATGCCAGCCGCTCTGTGTGCGATGGACTGTTCCCGCGCCCACTCAATGAGGCGGTGAACGGCAGGGCTGTGAGGCTTATCGGCAGCCATATCAATCGCTCCGAATTGGAGAAAACCCATCACAGTTAAAGCACAAAGGCTAAGGATTCCAAATGCACCCAATAAAATCTTTTTCATAGAAACCTCTCGCAGAAAGTGAGATTGCGGATAATAAAATCAGTCATGCTGATGCGCTCCTTGTTCCCTTTGTAACCGATTGGGTTCGGTTTTTTGTGGAGTTGAGGGTTCTGTCATCTTGGCTGTGGCTTCGCGTAATTTTGATTCTGAATCAATCAGAAATTGTGCGGAAGTCACTACTTCTTCACCTGCTTTTATGCCGTCAAGTACCGCCACATCACCATTAGACGATAAGCCTATAGTAATTTCACGCGGTTCAAATTTGCCTGCACCGCGTACTACAAATACTTGATTGTGTATGCCCGAACGAATGACTGCCTCGGAAGGAATGACTATCATGTCCAGTTGTTTTCCTGCATAAATACTTACTTCTGCAAACATATCAGGCTTTAACAAGTGTTCAGCATTATCAAATGCCAAGCGGACTTTAATGGTTCTAGTTTTTTCTTCCGCGTAAGGATAAATAAAGGCTAAGTGACCGTTAAAAACCCGCCCAGGCACACCTGCCAAACGCATTTCTACAGGGTCGCCCTGTTTCACCCAAGGCAGTTCGTATTCATAAATTTCTGCATAAACCCACACTTTGCTTAAATCGGCAATCATAAACAGTTCGGTTTCTGGGGTGACATACTGCCCTTCTCTCGCGCCAATAGTGACCACAATACCGTCTGTGGGGCTGTGAATATGTAGACCTTTTTTGATGGAGTGACTTTTAGTCAAGTCACTGAGTTGATGAGCTGGAACATCCAACAATTTTAAGCGTTCGCGTGAACTTTCCACCAGTTCTTCAGCACCACGGCGTATTTCTTCAATCGGACTTTTTTCTAAAATTTTCAGACTATTTAAAGCCAGAATATATTCTTGCTGACTGCTCACCAGTTGTGGTGAATAAATGCTCAATAACTCTTGATTGCTGCTGACCTTTTCGCCTGTTTTATCAACTTGCAAGGTTTCAATCCAG
>Ga0208882_1001249_pt1 | contig 10106 bp, 8 predicted proteins | sample LakWasMet14_LOW5_2_FD_183862 | JGI IMG/M metagenome (GOLD analysis project Ga0208882, IMG submission 183862) | Freshwater sediment methanotrophic microbial communities from Lake Washington under simulated oxygen tension - Sediment Metagenome... | ecosystem: Environmental > Aquatic > Freshwater >...
CGCGATCACATGCCTTCACGCTTTCAGGCGGCGTTGACCAACTGTTGGCATCCGCTGAAAGCCGCATCCGCACAAACAAACCGTTGCTCATGCCTTCTAGCGTCAGCGGATAATTTTTACCTCGTTGAAAAACAATATTTCTTCTCGGAATAACATACGCTCCGCTGTGCAAAGCAATAAGCTTTGGACCCAGTACGCTCTCCGGTGGCAGCCCTGCCGATAATCGCGGCAAATAGCCTCCTCCGGGTTTATTGATCCTGCCGTTCAAACCCGCTTCAATAAACGATTGCCACTGCTCTCTCGGCAACAACCTTTGCAGCGCGCGAAGCTGGGCATCGCGGCCTTCCGTTTCAGGCATTCCACCGAGAAAACTCAAGAAACGTCGTGACCCGCCGTTTTGGCCCAGCCACATAAAAAAAACCACGTTTTCATAATCCATATCCAGCAAGCTGACCCGCAACGATTGCGTATTGAATCGGGCAATCAACCCATCGCTAAACCGGGTTCCTGGCCGCACCCGATTCGCAAAATATTCGGCACTGCCTTCCACCCACCATAAGGCGGCGGCAAAGTTATCGCGGGAGCGAAAGCTGTTCGACTGGATGCAATGAAATATTTCGTGCGCAAAGGTAAATGCATATTCACTCGACGACACCGAACCGCCCAATTTGTAGAAAACGATATTGCATTCCGTTGCCGACACCCCCAAAGCCGCAGCGTGGGTTTCGTCAGGACGACCGGTGTCAGGGTCCCTGGCGCGCAGGTTGCTTAGCAATACGGTCACGTCTGAAATACGCAGCCCACCCAATTCACGCATCTGTGCGGAACTGGCATTTACGGCATCTCTAATAACGGGTATCCAGCGAGCATCATCGCCATGCGCGGTATCGCTGGCCAGCCTTACCAATCGCACGTTCCTTGTTTCGCTGCCGGTATTGAGCGGAATATTTGCAATCTCGACACAGGCCTGAGCGGTCAGAGTGGCATCGTGGCGAATCCATGACGCCGACAATAGGCAATCTGCAGCAGCCGCCACATTCGAAAGCAGCAAACACGCGACAACAAACAAAATTCGACTCATCGTCCAAGCCTCGCAGTATCTTGAAACGCCATTCGGCAATGCATTAATAAACCAATAATCGCGTTGATCACAGCCAGTTTAACGGTATAGCACGTGCCCAACGGCCAAGCGCATCCACGAACAGATGACCCCAGAGCTGAAGTTGCGGTTGTTCATGCCGCAATCTGCAAATCGCACAGCTACAGAACATCGGGCCGCGGTTCGGCCTAAAGCATCAGCGCATGCTTCAGCAGTTGCTCCGGGCCTGCTGCATTCGCGCGTCGTACACCTCGTCGGGTTTAGAGTGGCTTGCGGTAATGTGACGATCTTCCGGCAATCCCCCTTACAGCGGCCACCATGAAAAACAGCGACCGAATTCTCGCAGGTACACTCACTTACAGCGGCACCTTGCCGCTAGCGGCATGCGTGGTGCTGATGTTCGCGCCCATCGCGGGAATGGATGGCAATGCCATGGCCAGAACCTATGCGGCCATCATCCTGTCTTTTCTATGCGGTATTCACTGGGCGGTTTTTTTATTCTTTTCCGAAAAATGCCCTCGCAATCTACTGATCAGCAGCAACGTGGTGGCGCTGCTTTCCTGGTATTCCTTGCTGCTGGCGGATCAGACAACGGCGCTAGTGTTGCAGGCTTTCTGCTTTCTCGGCTTGTTGGCGCTAGACCTCCAATTGCGTAACGCAGGCATTGTGCCCGGCTGGTTTTATCACTTGCGCAGAAATGCCACGGCCATCGTCGTATTGTGTTTAGCCACTCTGGCAGTGGTTTCATGAAAAAACGCATTGCGATTATCGGCGCGGGTATTTCCGGCCTGACGCTCGCTCAACACCTGAAAGACCAAGCCGATGTCGTCATCTTCGAGAAAGCCAGAGGCGTCGGTGGGCGCATGAGTACGCGCTATGCCGAACCGTTTTATTTTGATCACGGCACGCAATTTTTCACTGCCCGCAGCAAAGCGTTCCTGCGCTTTATCGCACCACTGATTGCCAGTGGCCTCATCGCCGAATGGAAAGGCAAGGTCATTACCTTCCAGGCCGATAACACGGCAAAAGATCGATTGTGGTTCGAACCGCATTACGTGGCGGTACCTCACATGAATAGTCTTGGCAGGCATCTTGCCGAAGGACTCGATGTCCGATTAAACACGGAGATCGCACCCCTCGGCGAAAAACACGCGGAGCGCTGGCAGCTTCTGGGCAAAGACGGCACCGCGCACGGCATGTTTGATTGGGTGATCTCCACCGCACCGCCTGTGCAAACCGTGAATCTACTACAGACCGTATTGCCCGGTGACTCTCCCTTGCATCAAATAAAACTTCAAGGCTGCTTTACCTTGATGATCGGCTTCAAAGCGCCGTGGACCAAACCCTGGATGGCGGCCAAGGTGCATGAAAGGCCGATCGAGTGGATTGCGGTCAATTCCAGCAAACCCGGCAGGCAGAAAACCGTCACTTCCCTCGTGGTGCATTCGCGCAATGAGTGGGCCGACGAACACATGGAAGTCGACTTGCAACAAACGCAGGAAACCCTGGTGCGGCAATTCGAAGCGGTCACCGGCATCGAATGCGGCAAGGCCGAGTATCTATCGATGCATCGCTGGAAATACGCGATCGTGTTGGAAAATGAAAAAACCGGATTTCATCTCGACCCTGAAAAAAATATCGCCGCCACCGGCGATTGGGCATCGGCCTCGCGTATTGAAGATGTCTGGTTGAATGCGGCAAGTTTGGCAAAAGCTATCGCGGAATAAATCACGTAATTCAGTCGTTGAATCCCGTCTGGCCCGATATCAGTGTCAACCAAAACTATCGCCTTTCGTTTTCACACGGTAATTCTGCTTATCGAGTGCCCCATGCCCAAGCACGCCGTTTTCTTTGCTAAAACCGTTGTCACTTTCCTCGCATTTGTTTCCTGCCTGTGTCTCGCGCATGGAGTCGAAAAAGAAATTGACCTGACACGCCTGCCATTGGGCGATGGCCGCATTTCAGACCGACCATTGCAAGGTAGTATCTGGCCTTGCCAAACCGCTGCCTTTGGCACGCGTCGTTCGCATGGGGGCGAATGGATAAAAGCCGATGGCACCTTCGATTTTTCCAACAAACCGGTGACCGAGGGTGAAATTTATTGGCCGAGTAAAATCGATATCCGTCTGGTCGATGGCAAGCGGCGCGTCACCGGCAATGACCTTCCCAAACACGCAACGGGAACATTTCCGATTGCACCTGGAAGTGCGGCGTATCGCTACGACACCAATCCCAATTCAATTAGCGCACAGGAAGTGTTGATGGATCTACCCGCGGCTCCTACATTGGCACAACAAAGCTCCTGCTTGCCCGGTGGCGCGATCGGCATGTTATTGACGGGCAGTTTGTTATTCAACGCATTGGATGCCAATGGTGAAGACGCCGTCGCCCATGAAATCCAGGACAGTTGCCAGGGCCATCCGCAACGCAGCGGCGCCTACCACTACCACAGCCTGACTACTTGCCAAACGGACCAAGGCAGCGGGCATTCCTTGTTGATCGGTTATGCCTTCGATGGCTTCGGCATATTCGGCCGCCGTGGTGAAAACGGGAAGCTGTTGAGTAACGCCGATCTGGATGAATGCCACGGTCATACCCACGTGATTTCATGGGATGGAAAAATGGTCTCGATGTACCACTACCACGCGACCTGGGAATACCCCTACACACTCGGCTGTTTCAAGGGCAGCCCGCAACGACTTCCATTACAGCAAGGCAATCGCAGAAGACCGGGGTGATCGAGGTTGCCAACCTGGGCTACGGAGTTCGACTTACCGCGTTCGGAATAAATAAACCCGATTCCATTTTAAAAACGTAGTCCCATGTTGCGTCAGATCACCTTCACATTGACGGCGATGAGGCCTTTGGGACCATTGGATATGTCGACACCACATTGTCACCTTCGCGAATACTATCCTTATGAGGAATACTGACAAAAATATCTTGTCCAGTCGCGTCATCCGTGATCATGCCAAAGCCTTTTTCTTCGTTGAAAAACTTCACCTTGGACGTTGAATCGAAAATTACTCGACATGCGTAGCCCGGGTTACGCTCTATCAACCCGGGTTGGTGAAGCGCAACCCGGGCTACGGCGCTAATTTTTTACAAAATAATCCGCCAGTTTTTCTCGATCGCCCTTGATGAGATCAATCGTTTTTTTCAAATCTTTACCTAAGGATTTTTGGATCGCCCGCCATTCCAAGCCAGCCAGATGTTTATCGTAATGGGTTCCCTGCGGATGCTGAACGGTATGACCGTAGTCGCGAATCACTGGCCGTTGCATTAAAAAAGAAACACCGCACAGCACCAGATCCCAACCCCAGCCCAGCACATTGTTCGAAAAATCGACCTTGCGATTTAACATCTCATTGATGATATCTTTATGAATAAACCAGACGGTTTCATCCGGGCATGCCACCATTCTGATATTTTCGTGGTCAGTATGAAATGAATGGATATCCGTCTTATCGGGTGTGTGCCAGGTGAAATCGATATGCGGCGCATAAATGCCGGCATGGTAATGCTGCATATAAAAACGAGCATCGTCCACCAGCTTTTCCCAGCGATCATAGCTGACATCGCCTTGAACATGCATCAACACATCGCCGTCAAATAATGCCAAGGCCTGTTTGAACTGATCGGAAAAATAAGCACTATCGCCAAGATTGATCCAGCCAGCCCGCGTATTGTGGTCATCACTATTGATCACCGTGACTTTATCGAAGACATGACGAAGCGCATCTTCGATCGCACAACTTTTCGCAAATTGCCGATTCCAATTGAAAACAAAGGGCTGGATATTCAAACGCATGTTTCCAAAGTGATATTGATTCTATTTCGAATCCAGATGAGTCATCGAAACAATGAAGTCAGATTTTAACTTCAATCGACGGCATAAATGAAATATTAAAATTTGCATTCACTGCGATTTCGTAGGTCGGGCCCCGGCCAGACTTACCGCGTTTTACCCAGGAATGACTTATGGCCCTGTTGCATAAGTCAGGCCCAAACTAGTCTGCCTGTAGAAAACAGCCGAATAGGCTCGCAGAACAAACACTCAATTGCAGGGGAAATGCTTCGATGACACACGGCTCAAAAATACTTCTCGCTGCCATACTTGTTGCCTTGCCTTTCACGATATCGGCGAAAACCAAAATCGCTTCACTCGAGAAAGGCATGGCCGGTCCACGCACCCCGGTATTGGTATTGGGAAGCCTGCACCTATCCCAACTGCCCGATACATTTGATAAAAAGAAACTGGAACCCGTTCTCGAACGCCTGGCCCGTTACAAACCCGACATCATCACCATTGAACGGCTTTCCGGTGAAAGTTGTGATCTGCTGCTGCGACATCCCAGTATCTATCCCGGTGTTGCCGACAATTACTGTCGCGACACCGATATCGCGAAAAAATCCACAGGTCTGGATGTTCCAGCAGCCCTCGCCGAAGCGGAAAAAATACTGCTTGCCTGGCCCGCCAATCCTTCTGCCGCACAGCGGCGACACCTGATTGCCGTTTTTGCTGCTGCCAACGAACGGGCTTCCGCGTTGACGCAATGGTTACAGTTGCCAACATCCGAACGCCACCCCGGCGATGGACTGGATGCGCCACTGATTACCCTCATGGAAAAAATTGCCGACAGCAATGACGAAAGCTACCAAATCGGCGCTGTACTTGCGGCGCGTCTGGGATTGCAACGCGTCTATGCCACTGACGATCACACGTCAGACAGCATTCAGGCCAACGCCAGTCCCGCCTTTGAAGCCGCCGTGCAGAAAATCTGGGCGTCCGCCCCGGGCACCATTCGCGAAAAAGCTGCCGCCATTGAAAAAACAGGCGATATGCTCGCCGTGTATCGCTTCTATAACCAACCCGACACATTGCAAAGCTTTATTGCGCCGGATTTCGGTGCCGCACTCAAAGACAATTCGCCTGAACTCTATGGCCGCCAATACGTCGGCTGGTGGGAAACTCGCAACCTGCGAATGGTCGCCAATATACGTGCCGCCTTCGCAAACCACCCCGGCGAACGGGTATTGTCGATCGTGGGTGCATCACACAAACCCTATTTCGACACTTACCTCGATCAAATGCATGAAGTTGAAATCATCGATGCCGAAGCCGTACTTCAGTAAGTCCATTCAATACAAGAACACATAGGGTGCGCGTGTCGCGCACCTTGCCGGATGTATCTTGCAAAGCGAATACAAGTATCAGATTGCCGCTATTTATGATTTCGACACGAACCAACCGTCGAGGAAGTGGTGCGCCATAGGCGGCACCCTATGAATTGATGCACCTTATCGCGTTTTTATTTTTTGTGAACCCATCCGTAGGGTGGAACCGCCGTCTTCTTGGCGATTCCACCACGCATTGCGACAAAACATAAACGCACATTGCGGCTTCGTTTGGCTTGGTGGATTCCACCTTGACAGGTGGGATCCACCCTACGTGATTTTTTGATTACGCCTTACGGCCTTATGTCAGGAAAGTTCTCGAGTTCTTCTGATCGAATCCATAAAGTCTTCTATAGTTCCATTGTCGAGACTCAAGTTCGCATTTGTACTCACTAAAGAATATGGATAAAGCGTCACCGTGGGCAATCCCAAAGCATATTTCCCACGATCATTAATTGATCTAGTCAGCTCATCCCTATATTTATCACTTTCAAAAAGTATTCGAATGCATCCCCTCATAATCTCTAAAATATCAGTCCCATATTTAATGCACTCTTGTAGATCGGGGAAATAACCCTGATGTACAACTTTATTACGTAGTGCAGTATTTTGGGACGAAATCAACTTTGGCGCAGTCGAAAAATGTGTCGTGTATACATAAATAAAAGCGCCCAACTGTCGCTCCGATTGTTTTGAAACCAGCTTCCATGACATTTCAACAGATTTAGTTGGAATTTTATTCGATACTAAAACTATTCGAATGAACAATTCTAAAAATCTCTCATAACTTGCTGTGAAAGATCCTATTGCTTCTCTGTAGTACTTATCAACCATTCCATTTATTGCAACCTCAAACAACAATTGGAATTCGTGATAAAGAACATTTATTGAAATAAGGTGCCCTTCGGGGCAATAAATTTCACGAAAACAATCATTCGTTGGAATGAAGTCAAATGTAAAAAAGTTTCCTTTAGGGTTACATTGCAAACATGGAATTGTTATTTTCAACATGAAGTTTTCGAGTCCTACTTATTTGGTAACTCTGTAAAATTCAAAAAAATAAAGGGTGAAGCCCTCTTCATGGCCCCACCCTACTATAAAAAATCCCATTGTCAGAATTTTTCTCCCATTAAAATGGGAACAACGGTCATCAACCCATCGGCAAATCCAACCCCAACTCTTTCGCACACTGCTTCGCAATCTCATACCCCGCATCCGCATGCCGCATAACCCCCGTCCCCGGATCATTCCAAAGTACACGTCCTAAACGAGCATCAGCGGCCAAACTACCATCGGCCACAATCACGACACCACTATGCTGCGAATACCCCATACCCACACCACCACCATGATGCAATGAAACCCAGGTAGCACCGCCAGCCACATTCAACATGGCATTAAGCAAAGGCCAATCGGAGACGGCATCGCTGCCGTCGAGCATGGCTTCGGTTTCGCGGTTTGGCGAGGCGACGGAGCCGGAATCGAGGTGGTCGCGGCCGATCACAATCGGTGCGCTGACTTCGCCGTTGCGGACCATTTCATTGAAGGCAAGTGCGAGGCGATGGCGATCACCGAGGCCGACCCAGCAAATGCGGGCCGGCAGGCCCTGGAACGAGATGCGTTCTTTCGCCATGTCGAGCCAGCGATGCAGATGCGGATTGTCGGGGATCAGTTCTTTTACCTTGGCATCGGTTTTGTAGATGTCTTCCGGGTCGCCACTCAATGCGACCCAACGGAACGGACCGATGCCTTTGCAGAATAAGGGACGCACATAAGCCGGTACGAAGCCGGGGAAATCGAATGCATTCTTGCAGCCGACGTCTTGCGCCATCTGGCGGATATTGTTGCCGTAATCGAATACCGGAATGTCCTGCGCTTCAAACGCGAGCATGGCTTCGACGTGCACGCGCATGGATTGCTTGGCTTCCATGATCACGTTTTGCGGATTGGTTTTTTGTTCGGCCAGATATTTTTCCCAGGTCCAGCCAATCGGCAAGTAACCATGCAACGGATCATGTGCGGAAGTTTGATCGGTCACGGCATCGGGCCTGACGCCACGACGTACCAATTCCGGCAAAATTTCGGCAGCATTGCCGAGCAAGGCAATCGAAACGGCTTTGCCTTCGGCGCAGTATTTTTCGAGACGTGCGAGGGCGTCATCAAGATCATTCGCTTGCTCATCGACATAACGGGTTTTGATGCGCATATCGATACGCGATTGCTGGCATTCGATATTCAGCGAACACGCACCGGCCAGCGATGCGGCGAGCGGTTGTGCGCCGCCCATGCCGCCAAGACCGGCGGTAAGAATCCATTTGCCGCTGAGGTTGCCGTTGTAATGCTGGCGACCCATTTCGACGAAGGTTTCGTAAGTGCCCTGCACAATGCCCTGGCTGCCGATGTAAATCCAGGAACCGGCGGTCATCTGGCCGTACATCATCAGGCCCTTCTTATCGAGTTCGTTGAAGTGTTCCCAGGTGGCCCAATGCGGCACCAGATTCGAGTTCGCAAGCAGCACGCGCGGTGCATCGGGATGCGAGGGAAACACGCCGACCGGTTTGCCGGATTGAATCAGCAGGGTTTCGTTGTCGTTTAAACGCTTGAGGGTTTCGAGAATTTTGTCATAGCTGGCCCAATCGCGAGCGGCCCGGCCGATGCCGCCATAGACCACGAGTTCCTGCGGGTTTTCCGCCACTTCGTCGTCGAGATTGTTTTGAAGCATGCGGTAGGCGGCTTCGGTCAGCCAGCTCTTGCAGTTCAGGGTGCTGCCACGCGGGGCGCGGATGCTGCGGGTGTTATCGATACGCGGGTTGGACATTGGGCTCTCCTGTTAAGGCAATTATCGCCGATGAGCTGACCAAGCGCACGGATACGGTAGGAGCGACGGAAGTCGCGACATTTGGGGCAGGCTCCGTGGGTGTTCCTGGGTCCCGGCTTGACCAGCTTTGCTGTTAAAAACCGCCGGGATGACGGGTTAAGCATTTGGCAGGCCACAAAAAAAGGGCCCGAAGGCCCTTTTGATACGGAGTGAATGGTTTAGCGACTGATCTGGATGGAAGGGTCCAGCATCTGCAATGCATCGCCGATATTATTGGCACCCGTGCGGTCGAGCTCTTCCCTGTCATAAGAACGACCGGCCAGACCATTACAGCCTTTCTTGTCCTTGCGCTTGATGCGCGAACCGGTTTCGGTAACGCAATTGGTTTTGGCGACCGTGGCGGCGGATTTATCGGCGGTGATGTTCACTTCTTCCGTCGCGGCCGCGTCTTCCTTGCTGGCGCTTAACGATACGCCGGCGCTCTGCGCATTGGCCAACATCGAAAAACCGAAAATGGCAGCACCTAAAATGAATTTGTTCATGGCGTGGCTCCGAGGGTAATGATCAACACGGCGACCATAACAAAGCGAACCCAAACGTAGTGTGAAAAAGTCCGTTCAGGTAACGCCTGCTTCGGCTACAAAAGCCCTTTGCTATTGCGTGCAGCTTGTACGGAACGTGCTCTTCAATGCCTGCACTTCCTGCATGGTTGCCGATACCGGCCCGGGCGTGCCGCCATCGGTAAACACATGCCATTGACCTTTTTTATTCTTGACCCAGGTGGATTGGAACATGCCGGTCATATACCTTTTCTGGGCATTGGGGTCGGGATTGAAAATCCAGTATGGGCCGCGCGAAACCGCGGTTTTTCCGTCGGCACTGATGGCGACGAAATCGGGATTCCAGCGCAGGACGATTTCCTTGCCTTCGATGATGCCGGCCCAGGCTTTCGTCACTTCGGTACTGCCGCGCGTGTAGGAACCGCTGTTGTTGATGAAAACGGCATTGGCG